>OJCJ01000193.1_pt1 | contig 13043 bp, 23 predicted proteins | sample 1591811 | NCBI WGS metagenome assembly OJCJ01 (sample SAMN05416758, study PRJEB24817) | seawater metagenome | isolation source: Sea water | place: Canada:Atlantic | collected 2013-07
CGAGATGTAGAGAGGTCTCGTGGGCTCGGAGATGTGTATAAGAGACAGCACCTAGTGTTACTGGTTCTGCTTGTTCTACTTCTGGTAGTTCAGGTGTCGCACCATCTGTTGTGATTGGCTCTTCAGCTGTTTGGTTTTCATTAGTCATATTATTCTCCTATATTGACTTACTTTATTATATACGCATTTATTTATCATTGTCAGAAGACATGCTCATCTTATACGCAATTATGGTAGAGTAAAATGCTTCACCATCAGTAGGTTTTTCAAACCAAAACTGATACAATTTACTCTTTAAACTTTTTATATGATAGAAGCCTTGGCAACCATTAAAATCTAAACTGTCAATGTCAGGAGTATCATCAAACTCTACAACGTACCGATGTTTCATCATTGATGAAATTATACGTGTATCTAACATTATCATGTCTTGTTCGCTCAAGGCATATTTTTGTTTTATTATCTTCATTATTATTTATGCTGCCTGTTTTTGTGATTGTGCTTCATAGTAAACACTTTGTCCAAATGGCGCAACAGGTTTGCTCCATGGGTTTTTAATAAGGAACATCGTATCGCAATAGTCTGGATCTCCCCAACTTTTCCAAGGTTCACCATCTGTAAACATAATAAACTGATCTGGCTCAATACCACGTGCCTTCATAAAGTCCCAGTTAGGCATAAATTTAGTACCACCGCCGCCAGTCATTTCGAACTCAGTAATTGAACGTCCATCATCATCTGTAAACTCATCGTATCCGCTAACTTCTGTGTCAAAGCACCAGATACGAATCTTGTAGCTCTGAAACTGATCCATGATACCTTGTACTTCACTTAGGAAGTCACGAGTATCAATATCACTAATTGATCCACTAACGTCTAGAGCAATGGCAATATCGATCTGTTGATCTTTTAACATGCCAGGTAGTACTACATTGTTAAACTGACTCTTGCGGTTAGGTGTCATAAACGTAAAGTCACTAGTAAGGTTACTCTCCAGTGTAACACGGATCATTTGACGCCAGTCCATTTTAGGTGCAGTAAGCTCGCCAATCATACGGCGTATATCGCCTGGTACATTACCAGCACCTACACTTTGTGCCGCTTGTATTACAGCATTTTTAATTTCATCTGCAATAGCCTTTGCGTCATCTTTAGTAATAGTAGGTTTGCCTTTGCCGTCTTTGGTACCGTTACCATTAGTACCAGTGTCTCCATCACCTTCGACATCCAAGTGAATATCTAATGTTTGTTGTGGAGCAACCCCGTCTTTCTTTAATTGGTCATATACATTTTCAGTCCACCAGTCGTCTGACTCATATTTTTTGTCATACAGTGGTTTAACTTTATCAATTAAACGTCCAATCTTTTCACGTACTAGCATCGCATTAATTTTATAATCGCCAGCCATGTTCCAGATTTGAGGATCACGATCACCTCTGCGGAGAAAGTGTTCATATACACAGTGTCCAACTTCATGTCCAACTAGGAATACTGTTTCATCTAAATCTAACTTGTTAACAAACTCTGGGTTATAGTAAAAGTTACGCCCATCAACAGCGGCAGTAGTACACCAGCCGTCTGGTTCTACTTCTACTAACTGTAAACGACAGGCAATATTACCAAAAAATGGCTGTTTAAACAGCATTTTTACACGAGCTGTTACTAGTTTTTCTTTTGCTGATTTAAAAGTTTGCATAGTATTCTCCAGTTGTTATAGTATATACTATAAACGATAATATACTATATGTCAAGCACTAATTTTAATTATTTAATAAGGAAGTAGGGTGCCCGCCGACACCCTACTTCACCAGGAGTGACGTAACTGTGTTACGCCATTTCAATCAGCGTACCGTACTTGGCAATAAAGCCTTTCCAGTTCTTTAGCTGATTAAACTTTGGACGAATAGCATACTTGCCTAGCGCAATTGTGCATGCCATAACAACCATTTCTGCTTCAAAGTTGTTTTGTACAAACTCAAGGAAGTTATCAAAACGTGTCATTTCGTCCTTTTTATTATCAAAGCTATCTTTAAGCTCGTAACATAGCGCAGTAGTAAGTGAATACTTAGCACTAATGTTATCTGTTTTCAGTTCTTTGACCTTACCGTCCAGGATATCTGTAGGGTTAGGCAACTGAGCGGCAACTTGGCGGTGAGCTTTAAACTTAAGAGCAAGTCCTTCACCAATACCAGCAGCAACCATATCAGTTACTTCTTCTTCATTAAATCCTTCTACATCCTCAATAGTATCTGAGATAAACGCCCAACTACGTGGTGTAGCAAACGAACGTTCAGCACTGCTAGCGTCAAAGTTATACAAGTCGTCTTTGAACGTAGTAACATAACCAATTACGTCAGGATGCTGGTTGTTTTTAATAGCCCAGTCAAACCAGTCTTGGAAGTCAACACGTACTTCATAGTGTAGGAAGCGGTTAGCAAGCGGCTTAGGCATACGATATGTAACACCCTTGTCAGTCTCACGGTTACCGGCGGCGGCAATAACTACATTGTCTGGTAGTTTGTATTTGCCAATAGCACGGTTAAGGATCAACTGGTAAGCAGCAGCCTGTGTAGCAGGAGCGGCACCGTTAAGTTCGTCTAGGAACAGTACAATAATATCGTACTCTGCGGCTTCAGCTTCTGTAGGAAGTTCATCTGGAGAGCTAAAGCTCATCCGGTTAGTTTCCTTATTGTAGTAAGGATAACCTTTAAGGTCAGTTGGATCCCATAGTGACAAGCGAGCATCAATTAGCTTGGCTTTTTTGCCTTCAGCAATATAGGAATCTGTAATCTGTTGAAACGTTTCAGACTTACCAATACCTGGTGGTCCCCAGACCATCATAGGACGTTTAGTACGAAAGTGATGCTTTACATACTTTTGAAGTTCTGAAAGTTTTACGGTGCGTGTTTGTAAATCCATTTTATATCTCCTGGTTGGATGTTATGTCTACAGTATATAGACATTGGCGGACGGTGTCAAGTGTTAAATTAGTTACTTTGATACTTTAACTAGTGTGCGGTAATGTAGGCGCTGAACGTTGTAACCACCAGCAAAGATTGTTTCGATGTTGATGCGCTTTTCACCAGCTTCGGTATCAACTGTAAAGTTACCATGAAAACCATCGTTGCTGTAATCAACATTGCTGCTAGTAACTTCAGTAATGTTTGCTTCTGTTAGCTTCTTGGCAATCTTAGCGTTACGAGCGCCGATCTTGCTGTCTACGTGCTTGTTAGCTTTTTCAGTAATACCTGCGTCATTGTGGTAACCAGGAGCAACGATGTTATACATCCCTTTACCACCAGCAACAGCCCAAAGTGATTCGTACCATTCGTACTCTGGTAGTTCTGCTCTAAGCTCTTTGTTATCCCAAAATGCAGCAACCGCTTCTTTACGCTCAAAAAAGAACTTAATTTCAGCTTCACGAAACTTAGCATCAAACTCAGCAAATGTAGCTTCAAGTGTTTTGGTAATTGCTTCAAAAGTGTTATAAGTTGCTGTTGCCATGATGTACGTCCTTTGTTTGTTACTATACATATACTATAGCACCAATACGTCTTGGTGTCAAGCCCTAAAAGGCACTTTTTTTCACTTTTTTTACTGAAATCAGATAAGTAGTAGTACAGAAAGCAGAATATCGCTTTTTGTACAACGAAAGAGAAAGGGAGAAGTATCATGGATATTTTGAACAAAGTAAAAGAGTGGGCAGGCGCATTAGCAGAAGTTGGTGTTAGTTTAGCGGCTCTAGTGATCATCGCAGAAGTACTAGGTATGGGCAATATGCCATTCATGCCATCAGGACTATCTGTAGTAGACAACGTAAGTGCAATGTTAGCATCTCTAGGTGCTCAGGGCGTTATGGGTCTGATCGCAATATGGGTCTTATGGGGAATTTGGAACCGTAAGTAATTAACCCTACTTGGCTGAAAACCTGTATAGGAAATCAGCCCCACTTTAATCTAAGTTTGCTTCCATATGTTCTACCCAAGCGTCTAAATCATGACCGTATAATTTATACAACATACGATCTTCACTTCCATATAAAATTAATTCACGTCTAGTAATATAATAAGGATACTGGTTATATCTATCCAGTAATGTTCTGAGCTTGGCAGTAAACACTGCTGGCTCTTTGAGTATAAACCTTTCAGCTTCTACCCCCATGTCCATCAAGACAACGACCCCAAACTTAGTTAAGCTGAGGCCTTTACCATTGCGGTAGTTTTTAAAAATGTTTCGTAGATTGAATCGTTCACCATATTGCATAGTTTTAGCATGTGCTAGTACTTGCTTATAAAAATCCGGTGTCATCATCCTCTTTAACTACTGTTCCATCTGTAAGTTTAACAACTGTAAATCCAGTTGTTTTAAATAACTTGTTGAGTCTTTCCGCCAAATTAAACGCATGACCACTGTTACTAAAGCTAACTTTTTTATACTTAGGGCCTGGATAGTTTGTTAAGCTATTTAGACTGCGTAGATTAATAGGCTTATTCTCATGAAATACTGCGTAGATTGCTTCAGCGGCTAGTAACTGTTCACTGCGAAATGATTTGGGATCAGTAAACTCCATTAAAATTGTTGGTTTGGGTCTAGCCATGTTGCTTCCTTTTTATACTATGTTAATAGTATTTATTAAAGTAGCACTAAATTATAGCTCTTCGCCCTCATTCATATTAATACAAATGGCTTGTTGTTCTGGTTTAAAATAGCCACCACCTTTACCATGAAATTCACTTAAATTTTCTCTAGCACGAAAGCACTCTGTCATGCTTGTATGTGTACTAACATGTTCTACGTAAGGGGTCGTTTCAAAGAAGTATATAAAAACTAATGTCCACATTACAAGTCATCCTTAGGTAAGAACGATTGACTAGCAGCGTATGGCGTAAAGTCCTTACCAAGTGAAACTAGGCAAGCAATGCCGTCACCATATACACTAATAAATGACCATGTCCCAGTGTCTTGATTAACGAAGAAAAACGCACCACCAGTATATGGTCGTCCGTCATCATAACTAAATTGCAATCCATTACCAGTAAACAATAGTTGTTCGCCACGCATTTTTGGTGTTTTTAACATCGCCTGAAACTCACCACAGAGTTGTTTTGTAATAAATGTCTTATTATTAGACCCACTAAGTGGCTGTTCTTGTGTACTTGCGCTGCTTACTGTGAATACCAATAGTAACCATGCGCTAAGTGCTATTATATATTTCATTGTCCTGTGCCTTTCGCTTAATCGCCATGTTGACGTCTGATTGTGACTTAAACGGACCAATAAACTGGTATGTGTCTAATGTCTTTAGTCTAGGGCAGAATGCATCACTCCATCCAAGCCGGGGGAACTTAATCCCATAGTAACCAGCCGCAAAATGTTGTGTACTTGTGGCTGTCTTCTTAAAAATAGGCACTGTATCTTGTAGTGAAATATCGTGCGCTTGTTCGGTATTAGCAGAGTATCCATAAACAGTGTCGTTAATATAAGTTCTAGTTTTCTTTTCTTCTATTGTGAAACTAGACATATCTGCGTATTGTGTTTCTGAATTATCTACATTACTATAGAATATATATCCAGATTCGGTATGCTTTAATGTACCTACTTTACTACCTTTAGATTCTACAATCCAAAACTTATTTTCTATTACTGTCTTTGCTTTGTATTTCATTTTCTGGCCACATTAATTTATATTTTACATACGCATCTTGATCTAACTCTACTTCAACAATAGTTGCAAATTCAGCTTTGTCAGTATCTACTTCCATATGATAGGTTATGTTTGTTCCGTTATTTTGTACCCATAGTCCTTGTTCACTTTCTAACCAATGGTCAAAATGATCAGCATCTCCACTAAGTGGAAACACTGCTACTTTAGTATTAGTAGGACGCATTCAGATATTCAGCGTGGGCTTCAGCTGTTGCGCTGATACGCTGTAAGTCATGCTTACCACAGAACTTCATAAAGTGAATACCTACTTGTCCTTTGGGATCCTTTTGTACTTGCTCAACAATTGTTTCATCAAGTGCTTCTTTAATACCTACAGGCTGTGCTGTTAAGTCAATTAGCTCAAGGTTACGATGATAGTCGTCTAGTACACGATGTTCATTACCATCATGATCTACCCACTTTTGTAACATAAAGTTATTCCAGTTAAAGCCTTTGTCATTCTTATCAGCAAATGCTTCTAACATGCCAATCTTATTCTTAGTACCTTTCTTACGAGCACCAGGATACGCACTAAACACGTTATCACTTGTATCACCACGGATACACTTCTCAAATAGCAACCATTCAGGTTCACCAATTACTTTTTGTTCTTTAGTTTTCTTGTCTATAACAGGCTTACCACGGTCATTATAAACACCATCTAAACAAATGTGCTGATTAGTAATACCATTATACTGTGTTACATTCTCATTAATTAGCTGATAGAAGTCACTGTCACTACTAATAATAACATGCTTGTCATCAGGATGATTCTGTATAAACCGTGCGATAAAGTCGTCTGCTTCACATTGCTTATGCTGTAGTACTGTACAGTTAGAGCGCTTCTCAATAAAGCCTTTTAGCTCATCAAATGCTTCAAAGAACTTTTGATCCTCTTCTTGTTCACGTGGAGTAAGCGCATCACGAGCTACTTTGCGATTTGCTTTATAAGGCGTAAAGTGATCCTTGCGCCAGCTACGGCCTTCAAAACAAAATACAACATGACTACCTTCAAAGTCACGCCATGCTTTATTAATAGCACTAAACATAATGTGATATGCCATGCCAATCTTAGTTTCAATGTCGTCTCCACGTACTACATGTCTAGCACGATAAAACATGTTAAGTGAGTCTACTAGGATGTAAGTCATTAATTGTCCTTGTTGTTATTGTTCTTGTGTATTATTAAACAAATTTTGTAGTTTGTCAATCACTATTTTAATCTTGTACATCAAAATCTAAACTATCGTCTTCTGCTGGCAACGCATCAATTAAAGTATCCCATCGAAAACTGCGCCAGCCATTGGCATTGGTGTCGTATGCTACACACAGCTCTTCATTAATTGCTCGTACTTTTTTCTGAGTTAGTGGATCTGTTTTTGTTGGTTGTGGTAATTCAGATTCCTGAAGTGTACAAGTCATTTTACGATAATCGCCGTTTACTTTAGTAAACTCAACAACCACTTCGCCTTGTTTAAGTTGCTCTAGTACCCACTGCTTTTTTTCTTCAGTAATCATTTTGAAAATCCTTCAAACATTTGTTTCCTACCAACAACTCCAAGCTGCGCATCGTAGATATCTTTCAACGATACTTGCATTAAACTAGCAAGCATTAGTACTTCTTCACGACTGTCACACATCATAATAGCCTCATCAATCGGCCGTATGAGTTCTGACATACGTAATTTTATCTTGTCTTCATTCATTATCCAGTTTCCTAAATGTTATAATGTTATATATACAGTAAGACGTTTTGGATGTCAACACCTAGTCCCATAAATTTTCGTAATACTTTCCAAACAACCTAAAGCCATTACTCATGCGTTCTTGATGTGTTTTCAGTCCTTCATGGTTAATCCATTCAAAACTACCAACCATTGACCCATTCTTTTGACCTTCATCATAGCCGCCGTAATAATCATCTTGCCAATCATCTCGGCACTTTTGTTCAAATGCCCAAACCATTTCGTTAAGAATCCAATCCCAACGTTCGAAATGTTTTGTATCAGCATCGCCGCCTTTACTGTATACAGTTAGTTCTTTTTTAGTAGCACGTAGTTCTTTAGGAACGTCCTTCATGTCTACCATCGGAGCGCCGTGTTTAGTAGCCTTTAACTGTACCAGCATAGGCAAGATAATAGGAGCAAGAGTATCATCCATGCTCCAGGTATCGTATTTGTGTATCTTTATACTTGTTCTTTGCTGTTGACTATAACCAAACCAGTGGTACAACCAGTTGTGATAGAACCTATGAGTAGGATATTTTCCAATCTTTACTCGCATTCGCTGTATCCAAAAATTGTTTCATCTAGTACTTCAACACTAAATGGATCTACATCTTTACAGACAACATCATCACATGCCCACACTGCTGGTGAGTCATCTGCTACCTCTACAAAATAAACTTTTTTTGTAAGTTGAACAGTTTCTACTTTAACTTTCATTGGTTAGTAAACTCCGGCCATTGTGTGGAAAAGTTATCCGCATCTTGTTTATATTCAAACATATAAGTGTCCTCATACGCATTAGTATATTTTTTAAAGTCCCAATGTGGAGACTGTAATTCAACCTTACACCAATCTTTTCCTCGATTTCTAATATCAGAATGTAGACGTACACTGTAGCACGTTCCACGTTGCCAGTTCTTTTTATATTCGAATATCTCTATTGGCGTCATAGCTCTAGTCTTCGCCAGCAGCATCTTGTGCGACACTGCGACACAAATCGTTAAACCATAAGTCAACAATTTTTTCAGGTGTCTCACCAGCATAGCCAGCTTCTCCTAGTAGGCCTACAAAATCTTCGTTCCAATCTAGTTCAAAGTAACCTTGTGTTGGGTTCTCTTTATCGAAATGTACTTCAATAACTTTAACCCAAGGACCAATAGCAGTCTCTTTTGTTTCTTCTTTACTTTTGGAAAAAACGTTTTTTAGTTTATTAAGCATTCCATCCAATCCTTTCCCATGGTACATCTTTGTTTCCAAAGTGTCCGTATGTGCAGTTTTCGCTATAGTTAGTATAGTTGAATAAATCAAATCTGTCAATGATTCCTTTTGGGGTTAAGTCAATTTCACGCTCAATAAAGTTAGCAATACTAGCATTGTGTCCATTACTGTCAACATAAATGCTTGTAGGTTCTTTTATGCCAATAGCATAGGATAACTGAATATTACACCAGTCTGCCATATTGTCTGCTACTACATTCTTGGCGAGCCATCGTGCCATGTAGGCAGCACTTCTGTCGACTTTTGTTGGATCTTTGCCACTAAACGCACCGCCACCATGAGGAGCAAAACCCCCATAAGTATCAACAATAATTTTCCGCCCAGTAACACCTGCATCACCGTCAGGACCACCAATAACGAAATTTCCAGTAGGGTTAAGATGCCATGTAGTTCTTTCATCGATTAAGTCTCCTAATTCTTCCATTGCGGCAAGTTTACAAATGTGCCTTGCTTCTTCTACATTACCTTCTGTATGCTGTGTACTTATCACAACTTGGTCAATACGTTTGATCACACCGTCACGTCTGGCACCATAGTACTCTACACTTACTTGACTCTTAGCATCTGGTCCTAGTATATTACCACGCTTGCTTTTCAAGTTCTTTAAGATCTCGTGACTGTAATGAATAGGTGCTGGCATCATGCTGTCTGTGTGGTTACAAGCATAACCAAACATAAGTCCTTGATCACCAGCACCAAAGTCGTCTGTGCCTAGCGCAATATCTCCACTTTGTGCGTGAATCTCGTTATAGATGTTTAGTTTATCCCAGTGAAACCCGTCTTGCTCGTACCCAATGTCACGAACTTTGTTACGCACGATTTCTTTAACTTCGTCTCTGCTTACATTAAAGTTTTTAACTTCGCCTGCTAACGTTACATGGTTAGTAGTTACAAGTGTTTCAACAGCTACACGAGTTGTCTCGTCGCCATTAGCTAGACCAGCATCCACTAGGGCATCAGATATCTGATCTGCTACTTTGTCTGGATGTCCGTCACTTACACTTTCGCTTGTAAAAATATAGTTGTTCATTTATTAACCTTTTTATTTGGTGAAGACGTATACGCCTTCCCACTTTTCTCGACCTGCTAGTTTATCATTGCCAACACCTGGCCGTGTGTTAAGCATCATCTTAATTGTTTCTGTGTGTTTGAACCCAACCTTCTCTGCGGTTTGTATCCATCTATCTACAACTTTGAATTCATCTTTTGTAGTTTTGTAATCTGCTATATTAGTAGCAAACACACCATTACTGTTTAGTCCACGGTATATATTTTCCATAGTAGGAACAGTATATCCTTCAAACCATTCGTCCAGTGTATTAAATTGTACCATACACTGTGTAGGCTCGTCACTATACTTTTCCAAGTTAAAGTAAGGCGGGCTACTAAATGCTAAATCAATATCTTCTGGTTGAAAGTCTTGTGATGTTTCACAGTGTAATTCTGCGTTGCCGCCAATTATACTGTTTAAGTAATTCAAATATTGATATGTTTCTGTGTTTGGGTCTGTACCAATATACTTATACCGCATGTTACTGCTAGTAATACCAAGTAAACGTCCGCCATAACCACAACTGTAGTCGTATACATTACCCCATATAACTGGACACAGACGTTCAACAATACTTTTGGCGTTTTGTGCTTTAAAGTTAGTTACATTTTCTCCAGTAACTAGCTCTAAACTTCTGCGCATTGCTGTAGGATAACACAACTTGTTGCCTTCTCTAAACTCAAAACAAATACGTATAGCACGTTTTAGTTTAGCATCATCAAAGAACCTATCTTTAAGACTGTTACTTCCACGACCCTTGGGTTCTGCTGTTTGCATGTTTGTAAAGATAAAGCGATTAATAGTTTGTCCAGCATTATTACCTAACCCTAATCTATCTCCCTCGACATTGTTGTATGACTTATTACAGAATTCACGTATAGCAGTCTTTAGACCTGCCTCAGTATAGTATATAATAGGAACAATACCCCTTGTACGATAAAGAGTAAAGACGGCATTGATGGTGCCGTCTGGATCACGTTCATAAGTTTCTTTTGTGTGTTTGTCGAATTCAGGATACAAGTCTTCGTACCCTGTAAACTCGTCACTAAAGATATACTCAGGTGTTATATTCCAGAATTTATATATCTCGTCGATCATTATAGTTCTTTACGTATCTTTTCATAATTAATTGGTGCTTCCATTGCCCTACGTAACTGTTCGTTTTCCCTAAGTTCCCCAGGCATTTCCGAAGAGTGATATGTGTAGTCTGGGTGTGAATCTCCATCCTCTTTCCATACACGCTTCAGCCACGTCTTTAACGTTGAGGGAATATTCTTCACTGCGACCGCCCATTGGCATAAGATATACTGGACATTCCACCCCGGCACTTCTGTAAGCCTCCACAGCCCTCGTAACTTCGTCAAAGTCGTCAGCAGTAGCCACAACAAACTTAAGGTAAAGTTCGCTATCAGTAACACACTGGTACTCACTAGCAACATCAGGTTTAATAGCAGTTTCCCAAGGTTCTCCACTGACACTAAGTTTTGGGGAACAACTCCAAGTGACTGTAATTCTGTCGCTATTGTTGAGATATTCGAATAACTCGTCGTGTAGATGTTGTGTAGTGTTTGTTTCAAATGTAACATTTTTTAAATCTTTCATGCGTGGATGCTCAAATAGTTCTACATACAGACGTTGCCATGCTAGCAATGGTTCGCCGCCTGTCATAATCAAATGTACGTCTTGACCATTGTCCATTGTCCATTTGCCTTCGGGTAATAGACTAAGTAAGTGTTCAACTACTTCATCCACAGTTGCTTGTCGATTAAAGTGTTTAAACTCTGGATAGATACTTGCGTATGTATCGCAACCTGTATGTATAATAGGCAAGTCTGTAAACTCTTTAGTTGTTTCATGTACACCTGCGTCAAGTAATCCTTGTACTTCAGCATTATGAATAATGCCTGCTTTTTGTTTTACATCACGCATTGGCTCGTTCTTTAAGCCAAAGTTCATACAACGAAAGTTACAACCAAAAGTACGCAAGAACACACTAGGTACTCCTACAAACTTACCTTCGCCTTGTACGCTATAAAACGCTTCACTATATCTAAGTTTCATCTTCATCCTTCTTTGTTAAACTCCATGCTCCATGGTCAAGTTCTTCCCATACAAGAGTATCTCCTACATCCCATCCTACTTGATTAAGCGCATCAGGAGGAAATTCTACAAACAGCTCTTTTGTTTCGCCCTGTTCTTGTACAGTAATAACCCAATTATTATTATCTATTTTACGATATGGTTCACTATTTGTCAAGTTAATTCCTTTCAACATTTCCAAATGTATATTTTGTCTTGTTTCTTTTTGCCTGTTTGTTGGCCTAGTTGTTGCTTTAAGTCTTCTTCATCATCACATACTGGCAGTCCGTTTGCGACAGCATCATCATACATTTTAGGACTAATGTTAAAGCACACATGTCCTCCTGCTTGTATATTGTCAACACACTTTTGCCAGATAGGAATAAAGAATCCTTTATAAAATGTTTCGTCACTATCCCATACTTCCATGTGTTCATATATTTCTAGATTAACATATGGAGGACTTGTTAACACAAAGTCATACTCTAACTTACTAAAGTCTACATCAAGTGCGCTTTGCCAAATCATTTCTAATTTACCAGATTGTTCTTCTTCTATTAGTGGATTATTAAATTCACTATAGCTGCTAAGATACTTCATCATACGATCATATGCTGATTTCATATTAGTATTTGTATCAATGCCAGTATAGTTAATGCCTAATGCCCAAGCACCAAGCATACGTCCACCCCAACCTGCTGTAGGATCTAATACACTTTTAACTGAATACTTCTTGTATAGATACTTGGCTGTTGTACTTTTAAACATTACAATACTACCAAGATTAATTCTAAAGCACTCAAAAATATTACCTGCGGCAGTACGTCCGCCTCTGTTACGCTTACGTGCGCTATCTATAAGTTTTTTCCATGCTGGTTTATCAGCATACAGCTCATGAATAGTTTTGCCTTTTTCACGCTTACAGTTTAGTAAGTTTTTAAATTGAAAGTGATATAGGAAAGGATTGCCATAAAAGTTATTGCGATTCTCATCAGCATCAAAGTTCTTTAAGTTTTTAAGATCTCGATTTAGATCATCATTACTAATCAGTTTGTGATCTTCCACATCTGTTATTGTAACACTGTCTAGATTTTCATTAACTGGTTTAAGCATTGTTGTCCTGTAGTCATTATGACACCTTGTATAGTAACACTATACCTGTCTCTTATACACATCTCCGAGCCCACGAGACCTCTCTACATCT
>OJCJ01000197.1_pt1 | contig 12942 bp, 13 predicted proteins | sample 1591811 | NCBI WGS metagenome assembly OJCJ01 (sample SAMN05416758, study PRJEB24817) | seawater metagenome | isolation source: Sea water | place: Canada:Atlantic | collected 2013-07
ATTAGAGGGTAGGGTTGTTGAATCGAACCTATCAGATTCCATTACTATTCTAGACTCTCTCTGTTCGGATGCATTACTAAATAGTGGATTTGAATCACTAAATCCGAAATCTATATCAGCTAAAAATGGTGTGAATGTTATATCTTCTAGTACTACTGGGCTATCAACTCCTACGATAGATGCATCAAGTATATCAGGTATGTAGACTGGGTCTATACTAAAATAAAAGAACGGAAAAGTTGCAGCATAGTAGGCGGATGTATTAATGTTTAATATATAATCGCTAACTGTATTTGAGGTTCCTCCATACCTGAACTGAATAGTCTCTACCTGTTCCAACACAGTTTGGATTGAAGTATCTCCGTTTTGACTAGTGACTCCATCTATAGAATGTGCGTCTACGTGTACGATTGCGCTTGTAATTATGCCTTGATTTGAGGTACCATTTACAGCGTTTACGTTTAAGTGTAGTCTACCTGTTATGTTTAGCGCTGCTGCGCCTGATTGTACATGTAGTGCTAGGAATGCGGATTCTGTCATTGTATTAGTTTTTAAGGATTATAACACTGAGTTGAATTATATCCTGTACATTGTTGTATGTTCCCCCAGTACCCTCCATACTCGTTGCTCATGTTAAACCAGTGACAATATTTAGACATTCCGTCATAGTACCAACCAGTTGGGGCTAAAATTCCATCTTGTACCTGTGATGGCGCAACTACATATGGAAGTGTTTGTGGTGAGTTGTTGGTGCCGGGATCATCAAAAAGACTTATTATGGATTGGTACCCGTCTAGGTACAGGGTAGTAGAGTTGTTACCACAACATGCATTGGGAGGGCCGTAGTCTCCATAGTTGTTTTGTTCGAAGAATGCACCTACTTCGTAGTATGTTGAAGTATCACCGGGTAGTGTTGTGTTGTCTAGTACGTGTAGGTTATCGGATATTAAGGTGCAGCTAGACTCTCCTGATGCAGCTGTTGCTTTAAACTCTAGTCTAAATGCATGGTAATTATAATATATATCAGTCTGTATTAAAGTTTCTATCTCAGTAAAGGTAGATAGATTTTGTGTAGCCGAACTACCTAAGTTACTCTGTATTGTATTAGCAGCTGGGTATGCGTTTTGTTCTACTACGTCTGTTAATGTTCCAGCTGGTACCGGTGAACCAATATCCATCCATTGGCCAAATACATCTGCTTCAAATGCACCTAAGTTATATAACGTTGAAAAACTATCCCATACAATTCTAAATTGAAAAGTTGTTCCTTGATTGGTACCTAAAAAGGTAAATGGAGCATTTACCCTTGGTGGAACTCCTACTACACTATGCTGCATTATATTACTTGATAATATACAGTTACTAAACGTAAAATTCTGTGTTACTACACACCCTAGAGGATTGTTTAAGTCTCTTACTACTAACGTGATCGTATCCCCGTTGTTGTAGTCAGTATAGTCAATAGTATGTGAGGTACTGTTAATCTCTTCTCCGTTTAGAAGGTATTCTATTTCTGTGTTCTCTCCGGTATTTATAGCATCTGAAAAACTATATGCAATGTCAGGCACTAAAGTAGGTGGTAGAACATTACTGATATAATATAAATCGCATTTGACTATTTTAACAATTCTAGAATTAGTACACGTATCATCTGTAGGATGATTTGCTTCTACTAGTATTTCTTCGTACTGCTGTATCCCGTCTGCTATAAAATTATAATGTACATTATTCCCTATAACCTGTGTTATTATATTATTTTGCGTAACAATATAATCTATAACAGCTGTTGCTGTGCTGCCGAACAAATTCTCTAAGTTAAAGTTTGAGGCTATATTTTGATTACTGTTATTATTAGCTTCTGGATTAAGTGGGTATATTTCTAGTGGCTGTGTGTTTAGTATACATACATTATCTGGTGGATCTTTATGTATAACTATTCCGTATTTAACTGTAGAGTACTTTAAGTTCTTAAATGGGTTTTTTTCGTTTAATTCTCCGTTTGAAACCCTAATTATCGCTTTATTAAGCTCTCCGTTAAATTTAGGTTCTTCGTGTGTTTTCTCAAAACTAAGTGTCTTCCCTAAAGGTGTTTGATCTAAGAATGCTTTTTTAGTTGATGATTCTCTATTAAACTTAGTACCTACAGAACCTACACCAATATTCTTATACGCTCCTGCATTAGACCCGGATATAAAAGCTGTATCTATGGAACCGCTATACTCTGGTCTGGTCCATGTCATTACTGGAGATTTAGTATGGTATCTTTCTAAGAGGTGTGGTTTAATTATAATTCCTGTATCAGCAACTGCTCTTGCAGGTACAAAATCTTTAACCATCCTAAATACAACATTATCAAAGAACTTTATTAACCTAACAAAGTCTTTTAAGTTATAAGAATCAGCATTTTCGAATACAATCTTTGAATACTTAACTAAGTCTGGGTATATATTACTAATGTATCCTCTAGGATCTCCAATGTAGTCGTCGATATTAAAAGGATCATTTGGAAAGAGTACTGCTGATTGAGAGACAATATAAGAGTCCATATTATCGGAAGGAGAAAAACCTACCTCTATCCTATGTAAATCCTGTGTATATTTACTGTCTCCTCTAGTTATTCCCGTATAGTATGATAATGTACTACCCTCTACTAAACTCCCTGTGTTATCCAGTCTTACCTTATCTATTGAACCAGTCCAAGCCTGTTCTCCTCCATAAAACGGTAGGTTGCTAGTTGACTGTCCGCCGTATATTTTAATTTTTAAAATATCAGATGGTATCCCGAAACAGTTTATTAATGCTCTCAGTCCTCTCTCTGTACCTTTACTTTTTAGTATTATAGGAAGGTTATGGTAAATTCTTTTATGAATCTCTTTTTGATAGTCATTTTGGGATAGTGGCTGCTCACCTGAAGTTACAATACCTCCTGGAAGGTATTCATCCGGGGCATCGTAGGAATTCACAATAAAGTACCTAAATAAATCTTCTGCTGATTTATTACTTGTGTATAGCTTAACTCCAAAATTCTTAAGTAACTCCTCTACTAAGTCTTTTGATACTCCTCTATTAAGTCTATTATCAGCATCGTATTTTTTTGATACAGCATCCGTATATACCCATAAGTTATCGAAGTGCTGACCTATCATATCTATGAATAGATTATACGGTTCATTACTTGAATCTTCTTTAAGGTATGAAGGGATAGTGTTTGTTAGTATATTTGGATTCTGAGCATCATATAATATCGCTTGTTGTAATTTACCGGTATACCATGTGGTAGCTTCTGTATCAGTTCCAATTAAATTTACATACGGTTTTGCGCTATTGCTTTTAGGCCATGAGTTTGAACCGCTCTCATAGTATAAACTTCTTTCATAATGGTCAAAATTGTTTACAACTCCATCTAGTAAGTTTTCATAATAAGCTCTACTTCCTGTAATCCCTGTACTAGTATAAGAGGTACCAGTTGTATTTATTATATCTAAACTTCCTTGGTAGGAGTTAAGGAGGTCTACCTTATATTTAAAGTTACGTAACCTCTCCTCTATTGATGAAAAGTTAATAAAGTTACTAAATTCTGAGTAGTCTATTCCTAATTCAGCTCCTTTTTCATTAAATAGAGAATTTAACTCTCTATTGCTGTTGTTGGTAGGAAAACTAAATAATTCATTATAATTAAAGTACTCTGTTGGCTCTGTGGATTGTTCTTCTACCCCTGTATTAAAGTTTGCTCCTCTAAGTGTAGGAATGCTCTGTGTTTCTTCGAGTATAGTTGTGTTTATTTCAAATGCAATTGAGTTTGAAATTTTTTCAACTATAGAGAATAAACTGTATACTTTTATTTTCTGTGGTAGAGGTTCTGATAGTTTTACTACTAGTGCTGTAGTTCCTCTAAAGTTTCTATACCCTATGTTTATAAGTGGGTAAAAATTATTCTCACTATCGTATAGGTGGAGGTCTAAGTTAAAGGTAGAGTTATTTAACCTCTCTTCTACCTTATTAGCTAATTGAGCAACCTGTGTTGCTTGTAAGCTTACTGGTACTAGTCTAATCTCTTTTCTATCCGGAGATATACTTTCTATTGAAAAATTTGAATTAGTATCTTGAACCCTAAATGGGTCTCTTAAAAAGTGGTATAGAGATTTTACCTCTGAGTTATCATTATAATATTGTTTATAATCCTGTAAGGGATCAATTGAGAGTTCTGCATTTCCAGGGATGCTTGTTTTTGAATCTCCAGATAGTACTGAGTATTTCGTATGGTTGTTGACTGTTGATAATCTTGTATCATCTAGAGTATAGAAAGATAGTACTATAAAGTCCTCATTAGGCACAAATGTACCCGGTATTGAAGTTTCTTCTAAGTAACTTTTTAAATTCTTATCTGAAATAATATCTAACCTTAATAGGTTATCTGGATCTATTTCGAATATATTGTATTTTATCTCTACCATAGTTTACAATTGGTTCTGTAAATCAAAAATCTGTTGATTAGCGTCTAGAAGCTGTTCTCTTAGTTGTGTTATTTCGTCAAGAAGAGGCTGTATTTCTTCTGTACTCTTGTCGAAGTTAGCTAGTTCTGAGCTTCTCTCTAAAATGTACGTATGAGATCTGTTTTCGCCTTCTACAGGGATAGAGTAAAATAGTTTATCATATAATCTAAATACCTCCTCGACTGTATCCGTATCTTGTTCTTCGACTACTTCCTTAAATACATTAAATTCAGTATCTAGAGACGTACGTATTTGCTCCCTCTTATATGACTGTCTCTGTATCCTTACTCTTTCCTTAGCCATTACGAACTACTTTAAATATGTTTCGGTTATCTACCACTACATTACTTCCACTTATCTCTGTCTTAACCAATATACGATAAAATCTCTCAGGTTGCAACCCATCCATATATATATCGAAAAAAGATCCTTCAGGGTCGCAGCTTATCTTGGTAAAATCTGTACTAAAATCAACTACCATTTCTTCTGTATTTTCATCTCTTAACCCCCAATATGAGGCAGATGGTAATACGTAATTTGTTAAGTAGACAGATGAAGTAGTAAAGGTTCTAACTGGGTATTGAGGTTTAGCGGTTAATCTAAATCGTTGTTTTCCTTCATCAACATATACTCCTTTGTTGTTTTTTACATCAATTACTGACATATCTGTATCAAGTAGGGATAAAGTACCTTGATCGTAAACTCTATCGTCCCATCCGAATTCTAACACCGGTGGGTATATTGTGTTTGTATCTTTACCGAAGTACTTTAACTTTATGGATGAGCTTGGGTAAAATTCAAAGTCTTTTTGTAATTTAATTATAAACCCCTTATTTGCTAAAGTAGAATTATACATCTGCTTTACTGCAGAAGTCACATTAATGTCTACATCGTGTGTTGAGGACATGCTATGTGATTGGAAAAATTCCATAGATTCTCCATTAGAAGCAGTATACCAGTTTCCGCCTCCTTCTTTTCCGTCAATATAAGAAGCAGTAGTAAATTGGGTATAGTTAGATAGGTTCCAACTAGCTTGTAAGTTAGCTTTTCTGTATGTCCAGCTTGCTCCTGTGGTGTTAATTGGTATGTCTCCGAATTTACCTGTTCCATTATCCCAATCTGAAGATCCGTTAGTATGTACCGGGTAAGCATATAGTGTATATTCTACAGGTAGTTCGGTAGCACTAGCTAAATACATCTTAATACTTGAACTCATAGAGTTAAGTGCTCCAGGGGTTACTTTATTTAAAATTACATCTTGTATTTCTTCGTCTGAGAATTTTGTTAAGATCCGATTTGTTTGACCTGTTCCATCTAGAGTACCGGGATACCCTGCTATTTCTATAATCTCATCTTTACCGGCGTTGCTAGTAAGTTGTTCTGTGTATAGAAATGTATCTTTTTCCGGGAATATTCTGTAAATTGCCATATTATAATACTGTTGTTCTTCCTTTTATATCTTGGTTAGGGTATTTTAATTCAAATATCATTGTATCATAGGAAGGGTATACAACATTATTTCTAGTTGCTCCTTCTATATCGTACGCATATTCAGAATAATTACCTCCTTGCTTATTTACTACCTCTACTTTACTTACTGTCTGTACTCCTGGTACCCTGTCGAGTATGCTGTAAAGGTTAGATACATTCACCGGTTGATTAATATTCCACTTTGTAATGCTAAAAAAGTCCTGCAGTGTACTATTACAGTTAAGTAGTACATCCCTGCTGTTAAAATTAGGTCTAACTAGTATGTCAAAGTTAACTCCTATGTTAACTACAAATGCATCTTTTATATTTAATGCATCTGTTAAAGGCATATAATATGCCATATACGTCTTAAGGTTATTCTTCAGCGTTTTAGTTGCAGTAATTAAGTGCTTATCGTTATTATAAGCTAATACGTACATAGATAAGGCTAGTGGATTACTATCTATTATTGAATCTGTTGATGACTTAGTGCTTGATAGTTCATCATGAGTCACAAATGCTTTAGCTATTGTGCCAAATTTAGGGTCTAAAGATAATGCTCTAACTGTATAATCTTGAAGGGTTACTGTTCTTTTTTGCTCTGAGAAGGATCTTAGCGTATTCTGTCTAATTTCTTCAATAGTATCTCCGTCTTTTCCTCCTGTTGCTGCTTGTGCGTTATTAAAGTTTAAGGTCGGTTCATACTGGCTATCTACAGCTGTTACTGTTGCGTTGTATCCAGTAAGTGTATTTGCTGGTACGTTAGCAGCAATTCCTCCTCCTACTATATACCTTATCGTTAACGTTCGATTAGAGGGTGCTAATCCATACGTTCCTGTGTATAGAAAGTTTGAAGGATCAAATGCTTTATCTAATGTAGAAGGGCCTTGAAGTGTTCCCATACCTACGTTTATTGGGTCTGGGGTGAATGTATTATCATCTCCCTGTACAGTTCCTGCTCCAAATTGAACTATTAACTGACCTTTGGAGTTAAACCTTGTAATAAACCTCTTAGGAACTTTCTGCAAAAGAATAGTATTAGGTACTCTGTCTACATCTGAGCTTGTATTTGTCTTTGGAACAAATACACTATCCTGTCCTAGGAAAGGTACTTCATACCATCTCTTTACTTCGTCTTCTGAGTTATCAGTTATATCTAATATACCTACTATATTAGTATCTTCTATAGTTATGGTTGCAAATTTCTCTGCTGCTGCGTATGTTTGTGTTAATGACTTTACTGTTCCGGAAAAGGCTTTTACTTTCTTTGTTAACGTAAATTCTGATGGTATTCCTCCTGTTATCTGGCTGATAACTACATTTGTTGGGTCATAGGAACTTGAATAATTAAAGTCAACTTTATTTTCTATAAAGAAGTTTGTTCTACCTTTCGATGTAGAGGTAACTGTTGCGTTAGCGTTTAGTGTTAGTGCTTGGTTCCAGTTAGGGGTATTTGTAGAGGGTATAGCTCCTACATTTTGGGATACAGTTAATTCTACTTCTGAGACATTAGTTACTTTTGGTCTATATCCCATCATGTAAGCCATAGAGAACAAGTTACTTGGTTCTTTAGCGTACTGTAAGAATGTTTCTTGAAGTTGAGTGTCTTGGTAGAAGGATAAGATGTCTCCTACATAAGCTGCCATCTCTATAAACATCATCCCGGGGGATGTTGGTGAGAAGTCGTTATAGGAGTCAGGAAAGTAGTTTTTTGCAAACTCTACTAATTCCTGCTTGTAGTCAGAAAACTCCCTTGCTACGTACTTTATATCTCTAATTTCTGCCATTATTGTTCAAAATTTATTACTACCTCATCTTCTATATTAGTATTCTGGATAGCGTATCTTAGTAATAACGTAACTGTATTTAAATCAGGTTGAGCGTTGACTTTAAAATCTGTTGGAATAACAGTTGGAAAATATTCTGTCAACCCCCTCTTTACTGTACTCTTAACTCTATCTACCATATCTTGGTTGATGTTTTCAAACATAAGGTTTCTAAGTATAGTTCCGAAACTTGGGTTTAAGTACCTTTCTCCTTGTCCTGTTAAGAAGTAGTTAATTAAGTTATTTTTTATAGCATCCTTAGTTACATAGGTAGGATTGAATACAGCTTTACCTGAGAAAGGAAGGGATACTCCGATCGCTTTTCTTGGTTGTAAATCTAGTGGATTAATTCTTCTGCTGTTAAATGCCATCTTTATATTGTTCCGTGTTTTTGTTTATCCTTCTCTATTGACTTATTATAAACTGTACCTGCTTTTTTAATAAAATCTAATTGAGATATGTCTATTCCTGGAGCATTAGCTGCAGGCTGTGTTAATCCCATTTGATTAGCCATTGAAGAGGCAAAGTTTGGCTTCTGAACCATATCTGATGTTCCTGCGTATATGTTTTTATATTCACTTGGACTCATAGAGGCTTTAGTCTGTTCTAACATCTCCATTAAAGGGTTAGTAGGAGTAGGCTTTTGTGTCTCTACTTGAATTGGCTTACTTGGCCCTAAATCGCTGTATTTAGGATATGGTGCATCCGTTATAATCGGTGCACTTGCTGCTTTTACTGCTTCGTTCATTACATCTTGTAACTCTTCCTTGACAGCTGATCTGACTTCTTCACGTATGATTTTGCGTAATTGATCTAGTTTCATAATTATAAATAGTTGGTTTATGGAAGTTGGTTGTCTATTCTAAATTTTAATTCTTCTAGTAGCACAGAAGTGTCAGAACTAAAGGATGGTTGACCTCTTAGTATTATCACTCCTATACTATCCTTAGCTACTGCTAATCTCCTAGGTATTGGACCATCTCCTTGGTTATCTTCTATTATAGCTAACGTATACTGTTTACCTGAATCTGATTTATACAGGTAACTGTCATCTTTAACTCCTTCTGAGCCTGTATTTTCTAATGGTTGAACTTTCTTAATAAGTTCTCTCAACTCTTCTACCTCTTCTTCACTTAATCCTCCAGATGTTATATCCTCTAAGCACTCCTCAGCCTTTGAATTCACGTTGTCAAGTAGACTTCTTACGTTATCTAGACTTGGGCCAACTCCATTAACTAAACTTTCTATTGATGATACATCTCCATCTAAGTTTTCTAAAAGTCTTTTTATATTATATAACCTATCTGCTAGTGAAGTTAGGTTTCCTGATGTTTTTGCAGAGATTAGTCCACCAAAATCTTTATTTGGAGGAGTCCCTATAGCAACCGGGGTTGGGTTAGCTTTAAGGAAAGAAAGTATTGTCTTTGCTATTCTAATTGCTCTCCTTAAGTTTTTAGCTAATTTCAAGAATTTATTAGATCTCTTTTGAAAACCGTTTACTCCTGATAATAAATTATTTTTAGTGTTTATAATCCCTACTAGCAACTTAGGGTCTGGGCATTGATTAGAGAATTTCCCTAACATCTTATTAGCTTCTAATTGAATTCTAGCTTCTAGATCCCCTTCGATTTTTCCTATTTGACTGGCGACTATAGCTGATATTTGTGATGATAGTGCCATTATTCTGTGAATACTTTTTTAGACTTAAGTTGTGAAGGTCCGTTAGGGTTAATTAAATTCTTTAATTGCCTTATTACAGGTTGAGCTTGCATACCTCTTTTGTTTAATCTAGGTATAGGGTGACCTTTGATAGTCTTAGCACTTGCCATATCTTTTGCCATACCTTCTAAAAGTATGAGAATATTCTGTAAAAATCCTTCTGTTTGATTTCCTAACAATACTGCTTCTCTATTACTGCTTGGTGATGTTCTTGCTTTTGAACCTAAGTACAATATCGGTGCATCTAAACATAAGTAAGTAGAGCCATCTATGTTTATTGAACCCTCTGTGTTAAGTCCTATGGATTTCGTACTGGAGAGCTGTATATCACTTTCTTTAGCATTTAGATAAATCCTACCTGCGTTTAACAGTATCTGACTGCCTTTAAATTGATCAGATTTTTCTGGTTCTTCATCGCAAGATTCCCTCTTTTCACTAGCAGGAGTTAATGGAATTTGGTGGTTTGAAACTAAGTATATCGAGCAATTATCTTCATCTATGCTTTCACCTAAGGTACTAAACCCTTCTTCTGTATCAGATTGACCGTTACTTATAATAGTAACGGGAGAGCCTATATTTTCATCATCTATCCAAGGGTTACTAGAACCCTTTCCTCCGGTAAACCTAATAGACTGCCCTTGCCTGCCTTCTATCTGTACATCTCCTGGTGTAGACCTAATCGGATTTACTTTAGAAAGTTCTTTAAAGTTGCCGCCTGATGTTATATCTAAGTCTGGGTTATTAACTAAATCTGGGTATGCTCCAGAGTTTGCATTATTCCAAGTATTTACTATCCCGGTATAGTATTTTTGAGATGCTTTTTCTGAAGTAGTAGTAGAGAGGTTAGGCATCTGCTTTATTTCTACTATCTCCCCTATTATGGGAATGATTTTTATATGAGCACTACTTTGCAATGCAAAAGGTAACTGGTTAGGGTTCCCTTCTTTTTGATTAGCTCCTAGAGTTTTATAAAATACTCCGTTTATAGATAATCCACCGCCTTTATTTTTATATTCTGGGTGTTCTTCGTCAAGTATAATATCTACTACTCTTCCGAATATAGCAGAGCTCCTAGAGGTTTGTACATTTCCTCCGTTTGATGATACTAAGCTATTAAGTGACGTCTTAAATCCCATTACTCTTCTTTACTTTCTTCTGCTTTATCCGTTACTTCCTCTTTAACCTCTTCTGACTCTTCTAATAAGTCTTGAAGATCTGAGAAATCAAACATGTCTCCATCTCCTCCTTTTGACTGTATTGCTTCTAATCTCTGAATGACAGTGGCGAGTTTAATGAGGTGTTCATCATTCTTTACTCCAATCTCCATGTATTCTTTAATCATAGGTACTAGGAGTGTTGCATCTCCTATATTCTCTATTAGAGGCTTCAGTTCTCCGATTAAGCCTTTTACTTGAGACTTAGTTTCTCTTGAATTAGTATATATCTCCTCAAAAAGGTCGGATAGTTTTTTACCGTTAAATATTTCTTTATCTGAATCCATATGTTTTATAATAAATAGATTACATATCTTTTATTATGATTCTTCCTTTTTCGTGATACTTATGGTATATGCTGTAGAAGTCTTCTTTTAGTATGGAAATGACTTTAGTTAAGTGAGGTGTCTCACAATCCGTCATCTCTCTTATATATATGTACAGAGCTTTTTTCTTAAATATATCTAGATCGTTTCTTGTTTTAAAAATTGTAAGTACTGCGTCTGCTATCTTTTTCTCATTGTCCTTACTAAAAAGTTCATCCATTTTATCGTATGACTTCTCTACCCACATATCAAGGAACTGGCTTAATGTTATTCCGCCAGGTAGCTTAACGTTCATACTCCCTTCAAATGATTCTTCCATATCATCAAAGGAGCCAATTTGCTTTAACTTCTTATAGTTTTTGTTATTGTAGTTAATTAACCACCTCTTAACTATTGTTCCGAAATAGGAATATGCTTTTGCTCCGTTATTAGGATCAAACTTCATTATCTTTTCCTCTAATAGCATAGAAACTACCTCGTGTTTAAGGTCTTCTATGCTCTCTACATCAGTATAGTAAAATTTAAATGTATGTATTATGTTTTCTGCTAATTTATAGAATGGGAGATATATAAACTCTGTAAATATCTTAGCTCTATAGTCGGAGTCTATTGATACATTATATTTTTTTATATACTCCTCTGTTTCTGAAGTAAAGTAATTAGCTTTTGCTTTCTTTCTTGCCATAGTTTTCTGGTAGCATGTAGCGATCTAGCTCTTCTTGCACTTTTTTTAGTTGTTCAAAAAAATAACCGACCTCATCATCCGACTTGAAAACTTCACGCTTATCAAGATCTTCTAGGTGCTTTTGTGAATCTAATATCAAATCAGATATATTCTGTAGGTATTCTGTCTGATTCACAGTGACATCTTCGTACCTTTCTACTTTTATAAGGAGGTTACGTATAGCAACCCCTAGTACTATTACCAATATAGCGAAAATAATTATAGTAACCAACATATTTTATAAGTTTTTAAGCATTTTTGTTAAACCTTCTGAAGCATTAACTTTCCTTCCGGTAGAAGCAGATGTCTTCTTTACTCTATTTACTGAATTTCCTCCTGCATCTTTCCATAAGTCGTACTCTACCTTAGAAGCTAAGAAATCTGCTGTGTGTAGAATAGAGATTATAGAAGTCTTTTGTCTAGATGACTCTACATTACTGAAGAAGTACGCTTCATTAGCTTTATCAAATACACCATCATGGCATCTTATAGCTAAGAACTCTTTTTGATCTACTTTTATACCAAATTTCTGGAGAATAAATAAAGACCTATCTGGGATTAGCATAAAATCTAAGTCTGGGTTATAAGTATACATCTCAGAAAGCTTATCCTGCCTCCATTTATCAGTTTGAGGTATGTAATTAGGTCTTTCACCATCACCCATTTTTCCTAAATCATGAAATAAAGCAGCAAATACAAGTTGCTCATCGGTAAAATCAATCATCCCACCCATTTCTTGGTATAAATCCTTCTGTTTTATAGCGAATTGTACAACTCTATTAACATGATCTACGTATCCTCCGGCAAAAGCATTGTGATACCACGTCTTTCCACTAGCAGGAGACATAACATAGTTATCTCCTAGCTTAGTTATCATTTCTTTAACCTGTTCCTTTCTTACATCTTTAATGTAATGCTCTACGATTTTAAGGTGTTTATCGTAATTTTTAGCTATTTGCTCTGCTGTTAACATATTATTCTTGAGTTTCTCTATTAAGAAGCGTATTTATATCGGATATAATCTCCGAAACATCATTTAAGTACTTATATGAACTATCCCTATCATTAGTATTTAAAGTATGCTTCAACTGTTTTAGATGCGAATCTATTTTATCTAATTTATTACTTACTAATTGTTTAGTTCTCATTTAATATATATTTAATAATTAA
>OJCJ01000203.1_pt1 | contig 12853 bp, 10 predicted proteins | sample 1591811 | NCBI WGS metagenome assembly OJCJ01 (sample SAMN05416758, study PRJEB24817) | seawater metagenome | isolation source: Sea water | place: Canada:Atlantic | collected 2013-07
CTCGTGGGCTCGAGATGTGTATAAGAGACAGCCCTTTGACGTAGCACTACGTCGCTTTAAACGTTCATGCGAAAAGGCTGGAATTCTAGCCAAAGTTCGCAGCTGTGAGTTCTACGAGAAGCCTACGTGGGAACGCAAGCGTAAAGCGGCTGCCGCTGTTAAGCGCAACCAGAAAAAAGTATCTCGCGAATCACGCAAGTTTACTCGACTCTATTAAGAAAACTCTGATACCAGAGTTTGTCTTAATGAGTTATAGCAAAGAGCGCCCAGCCGGCGCTTTTTGTGTTTCTGGAATTCGGAAAGTCCGGATTCAAACAGCCCAATCCAATGGAGACCTGCCATGTCGATGAAAAAACAGATTAACGATGCGATGAAAGATGCCATGCGTGCTAAAGACAAGCCTCGTCTTGGTGCCATTCGCTTGATTCAAGCGGAGATTAAACGCATTGAAGTCGATGAGCGCATCGAAATAGATGACGCCCGCATACTGGCGATTCTCGACAAAATGGTTAAACAACGCCGCGACTCGATCAATCAATATGAAACCGCCGGACGCCAAGAGCTTGCCGATATCGAAATCGCAGAGATCAATGTAATTCAACACTTTCTGCCAGCCGCGCTCAGCGATGCTGAAATCAGTGCCATGGTTGCGGCAGCTGTTACTGAAACCGGAGCCTCCTCAATGGCCGATATGGGCAAGGTAATGGGTATCCTCAAACCACAGATCCAGGGCCGTGCAGACGGCGGTGCGGTTAGTGGGCTGGTAAAAGCGGCACTAAATAGTTAAGCACGTTTATTTCCCCGTCGAAGGCGTTACACTGCTATACCTGAAAATTAATTACCTGTAGCGCCAATGGCTGGACTAATACCACAGACTTTTATTGATGACTTACTCGATCGCGTCGATATCGTTGACGTGGTCAATTCCCGCGTACAGCTCAAAAAATCCGGCAAGAACTACAAAGCCTGCTGCCCCTTTCATGAAGAAAAAAGCCCTTCTTTCACCGTCGCCCAAGATAAACAATTCTATTACTGCTTCGGCTGTGGCGCTGGCGGTAATGCACTCGGCTTTGTAATGGAATTCGATCGTCTCGACTTTATACCGGCAGTGGAGATGCTGGCCAAAAATGTTGGCCTGGAAATTCCTCGAGAAGCAGCACCGGATCGTGCAGTTAGCAAACAAAAAGACAGCCTGTATTCAATGCTGACAGAAGCCGATCGCTTCTTTCGCCAGCAACTGCGTGTTAATAAGGCTGCAGGCTCAGCGGTAGAATACCTTAAGGGCCGTGGCCTAAGCGGCAAGATCGCTGCACAGTTTGGCGTCGGATACGCGCCCTCTGGCTGGGATAACCTGCTAAAAGCTGCAGGAACTGACCCCGCCAAAATAAAACTTCTCGATGAGTCCGGTATGATTATCACCAAGCCGGAGGAAAAAAAGCAGTATGACCGCTTCCGTCACCGCATTATGTTTCCCATTCGCGACCAGCGCGGCCGCACCATTGGCTTTGGCGGCCGAGTCCTCGATGACAGCACACCCAAATACCTAAACTCTCCAGAAACCCCTGTGTTCCATAAAGGCAGAGAGCTCTATGGTCTCTATGAGGCACGTCAGGCGTTAAAAGAAATTCCGCACCTTATTATGGTGGAGGGCTACATGGACGTTATCGCCCTTGCTCAATACGGCATTCACAATGCCGTGGCCACCCTAGGCACCGCCCTGACCGAAAGCCATCTGCAAAAGTTGTTTCGCTACACCTCTGAACTGATATTTTGCTTTGATGGTGACAAAGCTGGACGCCGTGCTGCAGCTCGCTCTCTGGATATTGCCCTACCTGAAATGAAAGATGGCGTCTCAGCCAAATTTCTATTCTTACCTGATGGTGAAGACCCTGATAGCATGGTGCGCCAACTCGGCACCGACGACTTTCAAAAGCAAGTGGCCAATGCTCAGCCGCTGTCTGAATTCCTGTTTGAGCAGCTTAGCGATGGTATTGATGCCAGCAATGCCGATGGCAAGGCAAGATTGAGCAAAGTCTGCGCACCGCAGATAAATCGTATTCCGCAGGGGGTTTTTCGCCAATTAATGCTCGAAGAGCTATCCCGTCGCACTGGCATTTCGGCCGACAATCTGCGTGACTACGTCGCCAGCCACAAAGCCCCTCAGCAGCGCAGTACAGCGCCGCTAGAAAAAAAGCCATCCAGCTTTCCCTCTAAGCCCGGCCCGCAACATTACGAGCATGACTATGGGCGTGACGAACAGCCACCGGAATATCAGCCAGGCAATGAGTATGAACTATTTCCGCATATTGGCGATGAAAGAAGTACCAAAATTCGTCTGTCACCCATTAAATTTCTCACCGCCCTACTGCTTAACCATCCGGGATTAGCAGAGCATGCGGACGATATTGAGTTTCTGAAAATCGCCCCAGATGCAGATATGACATTATTTTTGCGGGTTCTCAAAGTGGTGCAGGACAATCCTACCTACAAGCCCTCGCATATCTTTGCCTACTGGCTAGGCACCCATGGCAATGCACAGGAAACAAAGATTTTACAGGCTCTGGCGGCCAGCGAACTCTACCATCCGCCCGTAGGCACTGGGCGCGATGATCATCAAGAGTTCTGTGACACTCTCGAGCATGTCAGCCGCAGCGCCTTCGATGCGCTCCCGGCAGCCGATAAAGCGATTCATTTACTGGCCCAAAACACCCTCAATGAGCGAGAAATCAAGCAATTGCACAAAATTCGCATGCAGCTGGCCGATGATCCCCAGTCCAATGAGTTAAAAAACAAGATAAAACAACGACTTGTAGTCTAAAGCTTTAAAAATAACTTATGCCGAATAAACACCAAATTGTCAGGGACAACGGGGTTTTTATTCGATATAATTGCGCGCTATTTTTCGACCTCCCAACAAGTAAAATTGTCCTATGACCGAAAACATTCAAAAGCAACAATCCGGCATTAAAGACCTTATCGCCAAAGGTCGTGAGCAAGGTTATCTCACATACGCCGAGGTGAATGATCACCTTCCTGAAGATATCGCCGATCCGGAGCAGGTCGAAGATATTATCCAAATGATCAATGACATGGGCATCACCGTTTTTGAAACGGCGCCAGATGCTGAACAGTTGTTGATGATGGCCGGAGATAATACTCCGGATGAAACAGCCGCTGCCGAAGCCGCAGCCGCGCTGGCCTCAGTGGAGTCCGAACAGCACCGCACTACAGATCCAGTGCGCATGTATATGCGTGAAATGGGCTCTGTTGAGCTGTTGACCCGTGAAGGCGAAATTGAAATTGCCAAGCGAATTGAAGAGGGAACCCGCGAATTAATGTCTGCGGTTTCCGACTGGCCTAATACCGTCGCCGCCATTATGGGGGAGTGGGACAAGGTTATTGCTGGCGACAAAAAACTGACTGATATTATCAGTGGTTACCTCAATCCAATGGAACATGTTCCCTCTGCCCTGGCACAACAGCAGGCTGCAGAAGCCGCTGAAGCGGAAAGAATTGCCAATGGCGAAGAGATTGACGAGAAGGAAGAGGAAGAAGAGCACGAAGGTGGCCTAGACCCAGAGATTGCCACAGAGCGCTTCGAAGAAATTCGCACGCAGATGATCAAGGCAGACAAATCGATCGCGCGCAACGGCCGTATGGCACCTGCCTCAGTTAAACAAATGGAAGAGCTCGCTGAACTGTTCAAATATCTCAAACTGACTCCAAAGCAGTTCGACCCTTTAATCGCCATGGTCCGCAGTGCCGTTGAAAAAATTCGCGCTGAAGAAAGAAATGTTATGCGCCTTTGCATCCGTTACGCCAAGATGCCTCGCAAAGAATTTATTAAATCATTCCCGGGCAATGAGTCAAATCTGAAATGGACTGCGTCGCTGATCAAACAAAAAGCGGACTGGTCAAATGGTATTGCCAACCAAGAAGCTGAGATTGTTAGAGCGCAGCGTAAATTGGCAAAGGTCGAAGAAACTAGCGGCCTGACTATTGTGTTTATTAAAGATATTAACCGTCGCCTAACCATCGGCGAAGCCATGGCACGCCGCGCCAAGAAAGAAATGGTTGAAGCCAACCTGCGCTTGGTTATCTCAATTGCCAAGAAATACACCAACCGTGGCTTACAGTTCCTCGATCTTATCCAAGAAGGCAATATCGGTTTGATGAAAGCAGTAGACAAGTTTGAATATCGTCGCGGCTATAAATTCTCGACCTACGCCACCTGGTGGATTCGTCAGGCTATTACACGTTCCATTGCCGATCAGGCGCGCACCATTCGTATTCCCGTACATATGATTGAAACAATTAACAAACTCAATCGTATCTCCCGTCAAATGCTTCAGGAGATGGGTCGTGAGCCCAGCCCAGAAGAATTGGCAGAGCGCATGGAAATGCCAGAAGACAAAATTCGTAAAGTACTTAAAATCGCCAAAGAGCCAATCTCCATGGAGACACCCATTGGTGAAGATGAAGATGCCAGCATTGGTGATCTGATTGAAGATATCACTATTGCACTGCCCGTTGATGAGGCGACCAAGCATAACCTCACCGAATCAACCCGTGATGTTCTAGGTAGCCTTACAGCGCGAGAAGCCAAGGTACTGCGCATGCGCTTTGGTATCGATATGAACACAGATCACACGCTAGAAGAGGTAGGTAAGCAATTTGACGTAACCCGTGAGCGAATTCGTCAGATTGAAGCCAAGGCGCTGCGTAAATTGCGCCACCCTACTCGCTCGGATCATCTGCGCAGCTTTATTGACGAGTAAAAGCGACAGGCTGACGCCTGTTGTCTTGAGGGGAGGAAGGTATCTAAAGATCCCTCACTCCACTCAGGTTAGAAATTAAGGGCCCATAGCTCAGCTGGTTAGAGCAGTCGACTCATAATCGATTGGTCGTAGGTTCAAGTCCTACTGGGCCCACCATTTTATTCATACAAATCAATACCTTACAGCGTTACCTCTACACCCCTGATTACATATTCATACATCAGGTGCCGTAGAGGTAACAGCTGATGGCTGCATATATCTCCACCAATAACAAACCCAAAGTAGTTTTTTACAGACAGAGCTACCCATCGCGCTGCAGAACGTTTCTCAAGAAGTCTGACGGGGTCATCTGAGCACGAAAAGTTGATTCAGAGATGGAAATTTTCCTGCCTCCAAACAACATTTTCATAATCAAAAACGGCATTATCGATCTTTTTTATTTCGAACTATGGTGGTTTCGACTCTATCAGCCTGCAGGCACTTATCAATCTCTTCCATCGACATATAGTCTAGATCCCAATGGTTACAGATATCGTTTCTATAACGGGTATGGTCTTTATCGGTAGAATCCGATTTTCTGCGATTAAAATATTTAAGTAAACGGTCGCTTATTGGCATGGCGTTTTTACGCCTGAACCTAATAAATAGATTGATATAAATTTACTCGTGATCACGCGTCCCATTTTTATTCTGACAACATTTAAGCAACAAACCTCTAAGCCTATCCTTGCAGCCAAACTTCGCAGCCTAGATAGGTAAGGTTTCCCGTAAATCTATGATCGGAGCCCTAGAGTAATCTCGTCAATCAATCACTAATCTGTTAGTGCCCCACAGCTTATTATTTGCTATCGATAGCCACCTATTCTTTTAAAACCTCGACAAGCTAGTAGGGACCTATCTGCTGTGATGTATATAGAACGCGGCAACACCATCAAAGATCCCACGGTTATCCTCACGCCACCAGTTACCCCCTCGTGCACCGATAGAACCGGCTTCTTTGATGGCCGCCAGAGAAGGGTTATCTTTGCCATTAATCTCAAAAAGAAACAGTCGATTTTCTTGAACATAGGTACTTGGCTCAGCAAAGTAGCTTAAAGATATAGGTACAGAGAAACGAACAGTATTTTTCCCTCTTCGTCCTCCCCTAGGCCTAGTAATAGATCGTCACTCACCGGATGTAAAAAACCGGAAAAACCTGTAACTTCAAGTTCGCCGGCAATCAATGGATCCAGAGGGTTAGACAGATCGAGAACATACAGTGGATCAATACGCTCAAAAGTAACTACATGCAGCTTTTCGCCAAAGAAGCGAACGCCGTAAAGATCTTCACTGGGCTTGCCGATCGGCGCAGGGCGCTAAGGACACTTGGTTCGAGTTGATAATTATTCTATTTCAAGCAGTTGATTGATACCCAGATTATGCGCCTTGGCGATCTTAAATAGCTGCCAAAGTGAGCTAATCGCTGTAGGGTCTTGTTCCATCCGTTGATACTGACGAACAGAAAGCTCGTAGTCAGCCATATCCTCCTGCACCAGCTCCCGATTTTTGCGCAACAGTATAATCCTATCACGAAGCTTTTGTTGCAGTTCGATAAATTCGTCATAATAAATTGAATCTGGATTTGGCCGTTGCATAATATTGTTGACTACCCTGTCGAAGTTGTAGCGGGAAGATTGTCATATCCATTTTTTATCCAACACGTCAAGCCTGACCGATGCCAATAGCTTATATAACATTAGCCAGCTACGCCACAGTATTTACGGTAATTGTTAGGTAAAATATACGATTTAAAAAATAATCAGATCAACTGATAAATAGGGACTAGTGGAAACCGCCGTCATTGCACCTTAAATCACTCCGACAATTTATTTAATTGATCTATATCAATTAAATATCGCGATTGTTTAATTATTTTTCACAAATCGCAGCGGATAGCCGCCAGACATTGAAAATATATTGAAAATATTTTTTAGAGGCGGTTTTCGATCAATCTACGCCAAGTAATTCGTTAATATCCAAGTTGTGAGCCTTAGCGACTTTAAATAACTGCCAGTGCGAATAAATGGCTGTCGGATCCTTTTCCTCGCGCTAGCGCTGACGTACAGACAATTCATAGTTAGCCATATCACTCTAAACAAGATGTCAATTTTTACGCAGTAAAAGAATTTTATAGGGCAACATGTTTTGCAGTTTGATAAATTTTTAGGGGCAAATAGAGTCCGGATTTGAGCGCTGCACAAGTTATTTACAATTTTCATATTGACGCGGCGCGACAAGCTTGGCATATTGATTTTTCAAAGGGGCGCCTAGCTTGGCGCATAAACATCCCTTCACCAAGGAGCATATTAAGGTGACTGTTAAAAATATTAGTTTAAGGCCCTATTTAACAAAAACTATCCTGTTAGCATCCATTCTACTAGGTGGACTATCCAGCTGCGCCAGCACATCAACTGATGATGAAAAAAACTATAGAGTCGATCGCTACAGCCTAATCCGCAGCGCCAACTACACTCAGCGTGAACTGCTGGCATTGCAATTAAATAATACAGCTGCGGTAAATGAACAGCGTCATCAACTATTAGTGGGAAGTTATTGCGACCTTATTGCTCGAAACGCCATTTATAGCGCCGACCAATTCAATGCCTGTTCGAATTCTGATGATACTAATAGCCAGCGTCCTGTCACCGGCCAATGCGTCGCTAATTTCCATCGCTGTATTAAAACCTGTGATCTGCGCAGCCGTGACTGCAGCACATGTGAAACCGCCGCAACAACCTGCCTCAACTCAAGCCAGACTAGAGGAATCGCTCTAAGCGAGACGCTATAAATAAGGAGTTAAGAATTTAGAAACACCGAACCATAACCTGTGGTACTTTGGTGCTAGGGCGGCTACAACTATAGTTGTAGCCGCCCTAGGACCATTTTTTATCCTCAGCCTTGCTCTATCCTGCAGCCAAACTCCTCACCTGCATCCAATAACCACTGAGCTATATAATCTACAAAACTGCGTCTTATAACCAGATCATAAGAACCATCGGACCTATTGCTTATAACTGCAGAGGCCTTGGCGAAGGTGGTTTGAACTGCCCGACCAGCGTTTGATGTGGCGAGGTCCCAGGCTTCAAAGTCATACACAGTGGATTTTTTAAGAACGGTCGCAACACCGACCCCTCGCAGATTAATACAGGTCTGCCCCCCACTTACATCAACAATGGCAATATGTCCTTTGAGTGCTTTGCGCAGTGCCGCCTCTATTATTTGTGCCTGACCAGCACTCTCTATAACCAGCCACTCGCTGGGGCCAAGCCAATAGATGCTGGTATTGCCCTCTTGGTGATAGGTGCATGACTTTAACGGCAAAACAACGCCTAAGGTTTTAGCAACCGCAGCACAAAATGCGATATCGTTGCTATCACCGCGCAAGATTAAGTGCGCACTCAAAGGGGCCTCTTTTACCACCAGACCACATTCTGCTTCGGCATTAAATAACTCATCAGCGCTGGTGCTTTTATTAAATGAGGACTGAAAATAAAACAGCGGTGATTCCAGCTTAATTCCATTAGACATGGTGACGCTCTCCCTTCGGATCATAAAAAACGGAACTAACAATTTCTGACGCAATACTGCGCCCGTCTGCCAATGGGCAGTACACCACTTGCCCCAACCTTTTATGACCGCCTTTAACCACGGCAAGGGCTATGGAATGCCCCAGACTGGCACTGTAATAGCTCGAGGTAACATGACCCTGCATAGCCATAGGTATTTTCTGCTTTGCATCAAACACCACCTGTGCGCCCTCAGGTAAAACCTCTTTATCATTCAAAGGTTTTAGGCCTACCAACTGCTTGCGATTACTGCGTACCGTATCGCTGCGCTGCAGAGATCGCCTGCCAATAAAACTGAAGGCTTTATTTTTACCTACGACCCAGTCCATATTCATATCAGCCGGTGTCATCGAGCCATCAGTGTCTTGTCCAACAATAATAAAGCCCTTCTCAGCACGCAGAATATGCATGGTTTCAGTGCCATAAGGGGTGATATTAAACTCTTCCCCTGCGGCAATAAGCGCCTCCCAAATATGTCGACCATAATGTGCTGGCACATTAACCTCGTAGGAGAGCTCACCGGTAAAGCTAATACGGAAGACCCGGGCCTTAACTCCAGACACTGTGCCATCGCGCCAATCCATAAAGGAGAATGTGTCACTGGACAGATCAATATCACTGCATACCTTGGCAATAACCTTTCGGGCATTGGGCCCTGTAACAGTAGCTGTGGTCCAGTGATCAGTCACCGATGTGAAGTACACCTGCAGCTCTGGCCATTCGGTTTGCTGCCAAAGTTCCAGCCATGCCAGTACCCCTGCAGCACCGCCAGTAGTCGTAAACATCAGGTAGTGATTGTCACCCAAACAGGCGCAGACGCCATCGTCGAAGATCATTCCATCCTCTTTTAGCATCACGCCGTAGCGACATTTTCCTGGCGCTAGTTTTAAATATGAATTGGTGTACATGCGCGTAATAAACTCGGCGGCATCCGGCCCCTGAATGTCGATTTTGCCCAGCGTGCTGGCATCTAAAATACCCACACTATTGCGCACGGCTAGACCTTCACGATCGACTGCCTGTTGCATGGTTTCGCCTTGCTTGGGGAAGTACCAGGGTCGCTTCCACTGGCCAACATCTTCAAACTGAGCGCCCTGCTCTACATGCCAACGATGTACCGCCGTATAGCGCTCGGGATCAAATAGGTTGTTCACATCGCGGCCAGCAATGGCACCAAAGGTGGTCGGAGTATAAGAGGGCCGAAAGATGGTGGTACCGGTCTCGGCAATACTTTGATCTAGCGCATTGGCCAAAATTGCCATGCCATTAATATTGCCCAACTTGCCCTGATCGGTACCAAAACCTAATGCCGTGTAACGCTTAACATGCTCAACAGACTCAAAGCCTTCACGAACTGCAAGCTCAATACCACTGGCACTAACGTCTAGCTGGAAATCAACAAACTGACTTGGCGCGCGACTAGTTGTTTTGGTGTGTGGTACCAAAAATAATGCTTGCTGTGGCTGCTCTGAATACTCGTCAACGGCAATAGCTGGAAACTGCAAGTTGCCATCGCCATAACCGCTGAGCATAGCTGCTTGGGCACCGGCACTGGCGCCCTCTGACAGGCAACCCATTAAATCAAAGGTTCCTCTAGAGGCACCAGCAGAGCGCTCCTGCTGCTTGGAGTCACCAGGCCTGAAACCTACAATACTGGCATCCCATTCTGGCTTGGCCCCAGTGTGTGAGCTCAGATGAACAGCGGGACTCCAGCCTCCTGAACAGGCAATCAGGTCACAGGCCAAACGTCGAACAGCACCAGTGACCTGGGTACCGGCTTCATTAATGGGCGCAACCAAGGCGCGCTTCACGCGCTTACTACCCTGAGCCTCGATAAGCCCATGACCTGCGATTACCTCAATCCCCATAGCTTTTACCGCCGCCACAGTATCGCCGCAGGGGTTACTGCGAGTATCTACTACGGCAACCACTTCACGACCTATCCGCTGCCAGTCCAGAGCGGTCTGGTAGGCATTGTCATTAGTGGTAAATACAACTAACTTATTTCCGGGCGCAACCCCATAACGATTGACATAGGTAGACACGGACGAGGCCAGCATCACACCGGGAATATCATTGTGGGCAAACACCAAGGGCCGCTCAAAGGCACCGGTTGCCAATACTACCTGAGCTGCTCGCACTCGTTGCAAACGCTGACGCGCACCACGAGTGGATATCAGTCCCAGATGATCCGTGCGACGCTCTAAGATGGTTAAAAAGTTATGATCGTAATAGCCAAACACCGTACTACGCGGTAGCATCTGAACATTGCTGTAGGCCATAAGTTCTGCCACTAAACTGGCAACCCAGAGTGGCGCAGCTATGCCGTCCACCTGTTGTTTGGACGCCAGTAAGGTACCGCCAAACTGTGACTGTTCATCGGCAATAATCACCCTTGCCCCTGTGCGTGCAGCTTCGCGAGCAGCAACGAGACCAGCTGGCCCTGCACCAACTACCAACACATCACAGTGCTGATTTAATTTGTCATAGCAATCTGGGTCTGCCTCAACCGGTGTTGCACCCAAACCTGCAGCCTTGCGAATAAAGTGCTCATAGGTCATCCACAATTTTTTCGGATACATAAAGGTTTTGTAATAAAAGCCAGGCGGCATCAGGCGACCAAAGGCTCCAATTAGACCCATTACATCAAAATTTACACTGGGCCAACCATTGACGCTGGAGGCTTGCAAACCCTGATACAGCTCTACCTGAGTGGCTTTAAGATTCGGAATTGTTCCAGCGCCTGAACCCAGCTGGACAATAGCGTTGGGCTCTTCAGCGCCATGACCAAATATGCCACGCGGACGCGCATACTTAAAACTGCGGCCGACAACATTGACACCGTTGGCCAATAGCGCAGATGCCAATGTGTCACCGGCAATGCCCTGATAGGCTTTACCATTAAACGTGAAATCAATCGCTACGCCGCTATGAGACTCTAATCTATTCTGGCTCATGAGTTGGCTCCGGTGATCGTTGGCTGGGTACCGGTTTTATAGGTTTCCAAAATTTCATAGGTCACTGTATTGCGCGTGGCATTAAAATAGCGTCGGCAACCCACAGCGTGATACCACATCTCATGGTGGATGCCGCGCGAATTAGTGCGGAAAAACAAATAGTCGCCCCAGTCTTTATCATTTAAGGCTTCAGGCGCCAGCGGTCGCACAATATGTGCTTCACCACCATAGCTAAACTCTTCCTCTTCGCGGTTTTCCTGACAGTGGGGGCAGTAAATTAGTAACATACTTTTCTCGTATCTAGTGGGCTACACCGGCAGCACCATGCTCATCAATCAGCGCGCCAGTATTAAATCGATCAACAGTAAAAGCTGCTGCCAATGGATGGGGCCGGTCATTGGCGACCGTATCGGCAAAAACATAACCAGAACCGGGCGTGGCCTTAAACCCGCCCGTTCCCCAGCCGCAGTTAAAGTACAGCCCCTGCACTGAGGTCTTACTAATAATTGGGCAGGCGTCTGGACAGGTATCTACAACCCCGCCCCATTGGCGATTCATGCGCACGCGACTAAAGGCTGGAAATAATTCGCAAATTGCCTGTATGGTATGTTCCACCACATTGAATGAGCCGCGCTGTCCATAGCCGTTGTAACTGTCGACACCGGCACCAATAACCAAATCACCTTTATCTGACTGACTGATATAGCCATGCACGGCATTGGACATAACCACTGTGTCTAAACAGGGTTTAACCGGCTCGGATACAAGCGCTTGCAAAGGACGCGACTCGACTGGCAATCTCAGCCCCGCCATAGCCGCAAGCACCCCTGAATTACCTGCAGTGACACAGGCCACTTTGCGAGCGCCAATAAAGCCATTGCTGGTCTCAACGCCGACTACGGCGCCCTCTTTGCGGCGAATACCTGTCACTTCGGTCTGCTGAATTAAATCTACACCCAGTGCATCGGCGCCCCGCGCATAGCCCCAGGCCACCGCATCATGCCGCGCAGTACCACCGCGCGGCTGCCATGAAGCACCCAGAATTGGGTAGCGGCTATCGCGAGAAATATTAATTAATGGGGCGATCTCTTTGATGCGCTCGGGGCTAACGACTTCGCCATCGATACCATTGAGACGGTTGGCATTCACCCGCCGCTCAATGTCACGCATATCTTGCAAGTTGTGGCCCAGATTAAGCACACCGCGCTGACTAAACATAACATTGTAATTTAGCTCTTGGCTGAGACCCTCCCACAATTTTAGCGACAGATCATAGAGCTGCGCCGCTTCGTCCCAGAGATAATTAGAGCGAATAATCGTGGTGTTGCGCGCTGTATTACCGCCACCTAAATAACCTTTCTCAATCACCGCAATATTGGTAATTCCATGAACCTTGGCAAGGTAATAAGCTGTGGCTAAACCATGACCACCACCTCCAACAACAATCACGTCATAGTCTTTTTGGGGGCTTGGACCTGTCTCTTATACACATCTCCGAGCCCACGAGACCTCT
>OJCJ01000204.1_pt1 | contig 12800 bp, 13 predicted proteins | sample 1591811 | NCBI WGS metagenome assembly OJCJ01 (sample SAMN05416758, study PRJEB24817) | seawater metagenome | isolation source: Sea water | place: Canada:Atlantic | collected 2013-07
AGATGTAGAGAGGTCTCGTGGGCTCGGAGATGTGTATAAGAGACAGGTTTTATTATCTATGATTCTTGGAGCAGGTCTTCCGAAGATTTGAGCAGTTGTGATAACAATATCAGATCTTTCACATACCAAGGACTGGAGTTCTTTTTGTTTTTCTATTTGTTCAGCTGTAAGCTCTTTTGCGTAACCTTGATCTGTTTGACCTGTTTCTCCTAGATCTATTTTTACAAATTTTGCACCTAGTGACTTTACTTGCTCTTCTACAACATCTCTCGTGTCAAAAGCTTCAACTCTAGCTCCAAGTCTTTTAGCAGTTGCTATGGCTTGCAGACCTGCAACACCGACACCAATTACAAATACTCTTGCTGGTTTTAATGTTCCTGCAGCTGTCATCATCATAGGAAGTGCAGTTGAAAGATGATTTGCAGATTCAAGGACCGCAGCATAACCTGCTAGATTAGCTTGAGAGCTTAGGACATCCATTTTTTGCGCTCTAGTAATTCTTGGTATGAATTCCATACTAACAAGGTTTATATTCTGAGCGGCACAATTATTTAATAATTCAATATTAGAAAATGGATTCATTAATCCCAATAAAGTTGAGCCCGGCTTCATTAGAGAGATTTCTTCTTTGTCTAGAGGCTGTAAAGAAATAACAAGATCAGATTTTTTAATACAATCCTCACGAGAAGCTTTTTCTAAGCCCTTTTCAATATATTGCTCATCAGTAGTATAGACACCTAGTCCAATGTTACCTTCAAATAAAATATTTACACCTAAAGACGTTAGTGCAGAGATGGTATCAATATGAATAGGAGATCTTGAATCTCTTGAGTCATTTGACTTTAAAGCAGATATAATCACTTATTGATTTTTTAATTAAGTTTGTAGTGAAGTTAAGCTTAACGAGTTTTAAAAGTCAATTAGTTTTTTTTATCATTAAGAACAAAGGATTGTTATTAAAAAAAAATGTAGTTTTACTACAAAAAAAGGGAAATAAATACTATTTATAAAAGATATGACTAAAAATATTGATAAAATCAGAAGTAGAAAAGTTCGCTGATCTTTCTCAAAAATGGTGGGATCCGAAGGGCGAATTTAAGCCTCTACATATAATCAATCCTCTTAGAGCTAACTTTATTGCATCTAGAGTTGACCTAAATGGTAAGGATATTCTTGATGTAGGATGTGGTGGCGGTCTTTTATGTGAAGCTTTGTTTGATCATAATGGAAATGTTTCAGGCATCGATGCTGCAGGCCCTGGAATAGAGATAGCTAAACAACATGCTAATGAAAATAATAAAGAAGTTTTTTATAGAGCTACTACAGCTGAAGAGCTTATTGATTCAGAGTCAGAAAAGTATGATGTTGTTACATGTCTTGAAGTGATTGAGCATGTTCCTGACCCTCAATCATTGGTAACAGCATGTTCTAAATTATTAAAACCAGGTGGTAGTCTTTTCTTATCAACTATAAATAGAAATCCACGATCTTGGATTACTGCAATTGTTGGAGCGGAGTACATTTTTAATATTCTTCCAAAGGGAACTCATGAATTTGCAAAATTTATTAAGCCATCTGAATTAGCCGGTTATATGAGAAATGCTGAAATTAATTTATCTGAAACGAAGGGCATGTTTTATAACCCTATTACACACAAGGCTTCTCTTAACAATGATCTTGGTGTTAACTACTTAATGTATGGAAAAAAACCAAGCAATTAAAGGAATACTTTTTGATTTAGATGGAACGCTAATTGATACAGCGCCTGATTTTATTCTTTCTTTAAATAACATTCTAACTAAGCATAATCATGCAGAGCTTGATAGCTCTATTATAAGATCTCATGTTTCTGATGGTTCAGGAAAATTAATTTCTTTAGGATTTGGTATTAACGAAGAAGATCTAAATTTTAATGCTTTGCGTTCAGAATTTTTATTAGAATATGAGAAAAATCTTTTAGTAAATTCCAATTTATTTGATGGAATTACTTCATGTTTGCAGTTTTTGGAAACAAAAGGAATTAAATACGGGATAGTTACAAACAAACCTAGAAGATATGCAGAGCCACTTATTCAATATTTTGAAGCACTTAATGGGTCAGAAGTTTTAATATGCTCTGATGACTTGCCAGCTGGGAAACCTAATCCTATTGGAATAGAGACTGCTCTTAAAAAGTTAAATATTAGTAACTCTGAGTGTATATATATTGGAGATCACTTAGTCGATCTTCAGGCTGGAAAAGGGGCAGGTACTGAAATTATCGCTTGTTACTTCGGCTACTCTCTTTTAAAAGAAAATAATCCATATGATTGCAACGCCGTTGATAGTCCATATGAATTAAATGAATTATTTAAGAGAATCTTATGAAGAATAAAGTAATACTTATAACGGGAGCAAATAGAGGTATTGGGAGATCTCTATCTTTAGGATTAAGTAAATTAGGCGCTAATATTATTCTACTTGGAAAAAATGAAGAGTCCTTAGATATTGTCTATGACGAAATTAGTAAAGCTACTTCGACAAAACCATTAATAATACAATGTGATTTAAAAGAGCTTACATCTGCAGCTGCGCAACAGATTAGAGATGAAATTATAGGTAACTATGGAAAATTAGACGGAATTATTCATAATGCCGCTAAATTAGGAAAAATGTCTTCAATAGAAGATTATGAAGTAGATTCGTGGAAGGAGATATTTGATATAAATCTTCATAGCGCATTTATTATGACAAAAGAGCTTTTACCAATACTAAAAGAGTCGTCATCAGGGCGAGTAATATTTACTTCATCAGGAGTAGCTGAAATAGGCAAAGCGTTTTGGGGAGCATATTCTGTATCCAAATTTGCAGTTAAGGGTTTAGCGGAAATAATAAGAGATGAGCTTGATTCAACATCTAATATTAAAGTTTTTAATTATGACCCTGGTAAAACTCGAACTTCAATGAGAGCTTCAGCTTATCCTGCTGAAAATCCAAATGAGTTAAAAAATCCAGATGAATTAGTCAAAGATTATGTATGGTTTTTTTCTGAAGAGAGTCAGAAATCTTCTAAGCATTATTTTAAGTTTGGAGATTAAATAGAATCTAAGCCTTTCCATAGATATAAACTTAAATATGTTCGGTAAGGTTTATATATTGTATTGATATGATCTGAATCCAGTCTAGGTAGAAAAATTTCTATCGCTTTGTTGATACCAAGATCTCCATCGAGCCAGACATCTTCATCTTGAATAAAAAACATCCTTGTAATGCCTATTGTCCATGGTCCAACGCCCTTAATCTGAATTAACATTTTATTTAGATCATCTAAAGGAAGGCTCTCTAGAGTTTTTTTTGAATAAGATCTAAGAGATTGATTATTAAGAATACCCATAATATATAGAGATTTTCTCTCTGAGATGCCTGCTGTTCTTAAAATCTCTGGGGTTATACTCTTACCTTTGTATGTCTTAAAAATACCTTCCATCCTTTCCCATATAGTTTTTGCAGCAGAAGTTGAGACTTGTTGACTAACAATAGTCTTTATCAAAAAAAACTGAAGACTTAGAGTATTTATCTGAGAAGAATTAGAATTAATAGATACTTCTTTGTTAGAGCTAAGAAGTTTATATAGCTCAGTATGTTTATTTTTTTTAGCTTGTTGTTGAAGAAATAGTTTAGCGATCTTAGCCTTATTGGCCATAGTTTTTAAGACTTAGTATTTCATTCTCAGTTAATTCCTTGCACTTGCCTTCTGCTAAGGTAGAAGGAAGAAATATGGGACCATATCTTGTTCTTTTTAATCTGCTCACTGTCATGCCAACCGCTTCAAAAAGTTTTCTTACTTCTTTGTTTTTTCCTGAAGTTAGGCAAGCTGAAAACCACTGATTAGCTCCAGTTTTTTCGCCTTCTACAAGATCACTAAATTTATGAATAGATCCGTCAATCTCAATACCTTTTCTCATTTGTGCTTCTTTATCAGAATTAAAAGAGCCTTTGGCTCTAACTAAGTATTCGCGATCAATTGAATTTGAAGGATGCATGCAGTAGTTTGCAAATACTCCCTCATTAGTAAATAACATTAAGCCTGAAGTATTGATATCTAATCGTCCTATAGATATCCAATCTCTTTGATTGGATGAGCGAGGCAGATAATCAAAAACCCTAGGGAGATCCTTTTCTCTGACATTGGAAGATAAAACGCCTGGTGGTTTATTTAAAATAATTACTTTTAAAGAAACTTCTTTTGATCTAATAATTTTATTTTGATACTCAACTTCATCTTCAGATGAAACTGAAGAACCAATAGATGCTATTTTTCCATTTACCTTCACCAAGCCTTTTTGGATTAATTCTTCGCACCCTCTTCTAGAACCTACGCCTGCTGATGCAAGAAATTTTTGCAGTCTTATTGACATATTTTTATTATTTATAAAGCTTGAAGTTTAAATGATTCTTCTACTTCTTTAACTTCAGGGAGGTCAGGCAATTCATTAACTTTCTTTAAATTGAAGTCATTTAAAAAATTGGGTGTTGTTGAATATAATGCTGGTCTTCCTGGAACATCTCTATAGCCAGAGACCTTTATCCAGTTTCTTTCGAGAAGACTCCTAACAGTTTGAGTGCTGACATTTACTCCTCGAATATCTTCTATATCCCCTCTAGTAACTGGTTGTTTGTATGCAATGATCGAGATGGTTTCCATTAAAGATTTTGAAATACGCTGAGACTTATCATTCCAAAGTGTTGAAAGGCAGGGGCTAAATTCTTGTTTAACTTGAAGTCTATAGCCAGAAGCAACTTCTTTTATTTCAATAGAGGTATTTTGATATCTTTCCTCTAGACTATTTAGAGCAATTTTTATTGATGATAATTCTAGCTGACCTAAGTCCATTTCCAATAAACCCTTTATTTCAGAAAGTCTGAGAGGTCTTCCAGCTCCAAAAAGTAAGGCTTCTATAGAATTAATTATTTTATTATTTATCAACTGGCGCTCCTTTTAATAGATTTAATATAAATCTCATTATTTTTATTCTGAATCAATTCAACATGTCCATCTTTTGCAAGCTCCAATGAGGCCAGCAAAGAAACTGCAACACCTTGTTTGCCTTCAGATTTTTGTAAGGTTTTATTAAAGCCAATAATATTTCTTTTGGCTAATATTTGTAGGATGTAATTTATTCTGTCTTGGGTGGAAAGTTCTTCAAAAGCAATTTGATGGCTTAATTGTAAATCTGGCCTTTCTAAAATTTCTTGAAATATCTCCCTGAGATCATTTGCGTTAAGATCGAGTGACTCCTGCGCTACTTCGAGTTCGGGCAAAGCTGCTGAGGCTATAAAATAATCTCTATCCACTCTTGGCAAAATTGCCATTTTTTCAGATGCAACTTTAAATCTTTGATATTCTTGAAGTCTTTTAATAAGTTCCGTCCTTGGATCTAACTCGTCATCCTCAGATTCCGGCTTGGGAAGAAGCATTCTTGATTTAATTTCAGCAAGGGTAGCTGCCATTACAAGATACTCAGCTGCAAGCTCAAACTTAAGAGAATCCATTAATTCTATGTATTCAATATATTGGTTTGTTATGTCAGCTACATTTAACTCTAGTATGTCTATATTTTCTTTTTTGATAAGGTAAAGGAGTAAATCCATAGGACCAGAAAAAGTTTCTAGACATAATTCGAAAGCATTTGGAGGTATAAAAAGGTCGTCGGGGAGCTTATCTAATGGTTGACCCATCACAAGCGGAATTTCTAATTGCGTTTGTTGTATTTTATCCATGATAAACACTACATAGTGTAAGGTTAGAAGCCTAGTAATACAACATATAGTATTTGTAATATTTTCTTAAAATTTAATAAAAAAAATTAATATTTGAGATTCTTTAAAAAAAATCAATTAATGGGAAAAATATTGGACTAGTGCTCCGAAATTCCTATACTCTAAATTAATATAAAGTTTCTAGAATAAAAAACATGAATTATTTAACTGACAATACACGAATCATTGATAGAGTAGATGTTCCTACTCCAGCAGATATTATTAATGAGTATCCTATTACAGATGATATATCTAGACTAGTTTATGGAACAAGGAATGAAATTAGTCAGATTCTCCACGGAAATGATCATAGAGTTTTAGTAGTTGCAGGCCCTTGCTCTATTCATGACACTGATTCTGCCCTTGAATACGCTCAATGGTTGCAAGAAGCAAGACAGAGATATCACAAAAATCTATTAATTGTGATGCGTGTATATTTTGAAAAACCTCGCACAACTGTTGGCTGGAAAGGTTTAATAAATGACCCAAATCTAGATGGAAGTTATGATATTCCTAAGGGAATAAGAACTGCTAGAAAGTTACTTATTAAACTTGCTGAGTTAGGTCTTCCAGCAGGAACAGAATATCTTGATCCCATTAGCCCTCAATATGTCTCAGATTTAATTTCATGGGGTGCTATTGGCGCTAGAACAGCTGAGAGTCAAATTCATAGAGAGCTTGCATCAGGATTATCTTGTCCGGTGGGTATAAAAAATGGAACAAATGGTGATTTAAAAGTTGCAATAGATGGAATTCAAGCAGCAAACCACCCTCATGTATTCTTGTCAGCTACTAAAGAGGGAGAGGTAGCAGTTTTTAAAACTTCGGGAAATATTGATACGCATATCATATTAAGGGGCGGCATAAATCCAAACTATTATCCAGAATCTATTTCTGAAACTTTATCAGCATTAAAAGAAGCTGAGGTGAATGAATCTATTATGGTTGATGCAAGTCATGGTAATAGCCAGAAAATATTTAAGAATCAAATACCCGTTATTTCTTCAGTATGTGAGCAAATAATTGCAGGCAATAAAAATCTTAACGGCGTTATGATCGAAAGTCACTTGGTAGAAGGTAATCAAAAAATATCAGATAACCTTGTTTATGGTCAAAGTGTTACTGATGGCTGTATGAATCTAGATGATATCGATGGCTGTTTTAAAGAGCTTGATTCTGCAATAGCTAAAAGTAGAGGTTAATTAGACTTGGAAGAACAAAAGATAAGCTTTAATAAAGAAGCTGCCGACACTCTAGGAATAGAATCTGCAATAATCTTAGAGCTCTATAAATCAATAAAATTTAATGAATCTTTAGATGAGGTTGATCTATTTAAAGTTATAAAAAGTGAATGCTCGTTTATGAGCGATGACAAGATCAAGAGTAATTTTGAGAAATTAAAAAAATTGAAACTAATTACTTTTAACTCTAATAAAACCGAGGCTTCTAACAATAACTTTGAAGTAAAATTGCCTAATAAAAATAATAATCAATCAAAAACTAACATAAGTCATTCTTGGACTCCCTCCAAAGAGACAATTGAGGTACTAGAGCTTGGCGGTATTTCATTAGACTTCTCAAAGACTAAACTTAAAGAATTTAAGATATATTGGAATGAGAGAAATCAAGCTAGAGATAATTGGAATATACTTTTTTTAGATTACATGAGAAGAGAATGGGCTAAAGAAAACTCATCCAATAGAGGGATGCCTTTTTGTATGCACAAAGAATGGTTGCCTAATGATGACGTCTACGAAGTACTAAATTTATCTCAAATTTCTAGAGAGGCTGCAGTAAAATATCTTGGTGAGTTTATAATTTATTGGGAAGAAAATGGAATTGCTTTAAAATCATGGAACTCGAAATATATTGAGTATGTAAAAAGGAAAGAGTTAACAACATCGACAATTAATGACAAAAAAAATCAAGGAATACATGAACCTGGAAGGTTCTCAAAAGATTTTTCGGAGAGAAAAAGTGACCAATCTTGGGCAAAAGAATTCAAACTCTAATAACTTAAAACAATATATAGAAGCTATTGATAAATTGTTTTTAAAGCTTGAGCTTGCCTATCATTATCAATTCTATAAAGTATTTGGAACGGATGATAAGTTGAATGAAGGCAAAAAATTATGGGCCTCTAGTCTTAAAAAATTCGATATTGAAGCTATAAATAATGCATCCGAACATGTTATTCAATCCCAGCCATATTTTCCAACTCTAACTGACTTGGTGCAAGCCTGTATGGAGTTAAAGAAGAATGATTCTCTGCCCTCTCCTGAAGAAGCTTTCATTGAAGCTAGGAAATCATACTCTCCGAGAAAAAAATACAATTGGAGTCATCCTATAGTTTATTTTGCTGGAAAGAAAACAGGTTGGAATTTTTTAAATGAAAAAGATGGAAAAGACATTTTTTATGATTTTAAGAAAAACTATAATACTTTTGTTAAGGCAATAAATGGCGGCAAAGAATTTAATATTCCTAAAGATGAAATTGATGAAGAGCTAAAACCATTAGATCAAAAACTCTTCGAAACCCTAAGAATAAAATATAAGATATAGATTACAATAATAGTTCTCTAAGCTAACTTTTGTTATTATTAGTTATGGCATCTTATATGTCATATTCATTGGATAAATTATGTCTAAAAATTTACGTATCTCTTTATACATTCTACTACCTCTTAGTTTCTGGATGATCTCTGGGTTCTTTGTTAAGGAAGAGGTAATTGAGCAAGCTCAAATCGCACAATTTGCAGAAGTTGCTGTCATGAGAAGTATTTCTGAACTATATAAACCAGAAATAATGCTTAAAGCTACAGCGATTTCAGAAAGGAGAGTAAATGTCCGCGCTAAAACATCAGGTGAAGTTGTTTCTATAGGAGCTAGGCAAGGAGAGTTAATACAAAAAGATTTTGTACTTTGTAGTCTTGGTGTGGTTGCATTAAACAGAACTGAAGTGAAGGCACCTTTTTCTGGATATATTGAGAGCATAGTAAAGCCTGGTAATTTTATTGAAAGAGGTCAAGTATGCGCAACTATTATTAAACTTGATCCTATAATCTTTATAGCTGAAGTGCCTGAAATAAGTATTGCAAAAGTTAAAGTTGGTCAAAATGTTGATATTAATCTAATAACAGGTCAAAAAGTTTCGGGCATATTAAGTTTTGTTTCAAAAAGTGCATCTCCTGCAACAAAAACTTTTAGAGTTGAAGTTGAGATAAAAAATAAAGATGGTTTGATCAAAGACGGTTTAACTGCTGATCTTATTATTAAAACTGACGAAGTCAAAGCTCACAAAATTTCTCCATCTATTTTAATTCTTGATGATGATGGAAAGCTTGGAGTAAGAATAACCAATGCAAAGAATATTGTTGAATTTCATGAGATTGATATTGTGCAAGATTCTGCTGAAGGATTGAGAGCAACCGGAGTACCTGAAGGAGCTTATATTATTGTCCAAGGACAAGGTTTCGTTGAAGAAGGTCAGACTGTAAAAATTACAGATTTAGGGCAGCTATGACAGGAATAATTGATTTTGCTTTAAGTAAAGCAAAGACTACTTTAATGATTGCTGTATTAATCGTTATAGCTGGTTCATATGCTCGCCAAGAAATACCTATAGCTGCATCTCCAAATATTCAATTACCATTTGTAAGTGTTGCTGTATTCCTTGATGGAGCATCTCCTTCAGATGGCTCAAGACTAGTTGCTAAACCTTTAGAAAATCGATTAAGGACTGTACCTGGAGTTAAAACTATTAGAGCAACTAGCAGTCTATCTAATGTAAGAATTTTTCTAGAATTTGAAGTTGGTTACGACATAGATAAAGCTATAGTTGATACTAAACAAGCAGTTGAAGAGGTAAAGTTTAATTTACCTCAAGAGGCTGAAGATCCCCAAATTAATGAATATAGTAATGCAAATTTTCCTGTGATGAATTTAAGTGTTATTGGTGCGAGCTCCCTAAGACAAAAAGTATTCTATGCAAGAGAGCTTAAGGATAGGTTGGAAAAAATTGAGGAGGTTTTAGAAACTGAGGTCATTGGCTCTCCTGACGAAGTTCTTGAAGGCATTATTAATAAATCCAAGATGGAAGCTTATGGTGTAACGCTTACAGACCTGTATTATTCAGTTGCTAATAATAATGTAATTATTCCTGGTGGTAAGCAAGATACTGGTCTTGGTAGTTTTATGATTGAAGTGCCGAGCGTTATAGAAACGGCTGAAGATGTTTACAGCATACCAATTAAAGTAACTAAAGATGCTGTTGTCACTCTTAGTGACATTGCTAGCATTAGGAGAACTTTCAAAGATTTTAATTCATATGCAAGAGTTAATGGAGAGGATGCTGTTGCAATTGAAGTTATGTTAAGAGAAGGAGCTAATGCAATTGATGCAGCTAATAAAATTGCAATTGAATTAGATGAATTTAGAAAAATATTGCCTGAAAACCTAACAGTTGTTAAGACAAATGATGATACTGTTTGGGCTAATATGATGGTATCAGAACTAAATGGTAATATTATCTCTGCAGTTGTTTTGATAATGATATTGGTTGTAGCAAGTATGGGTTTTAGGGTCTCTATGCTTGTAGGTCTTTCAATACCATTTTGTTTCTTATTAACCTATCTAACGTTATATCTATTAGGGTATGAAGTAAATTTTCTTGTAATGATGGGGCTCTTGCTTGGAATGGGGATGCTTATTGATGGATCTATTGTAGTAACTGAGTATGCAGATAGAAAAATAAGCGAAGGTCTTTCTAGACTAGAAGCATACAGGTTAGCATCCAAAAGAATGTTTACCCCTGTATTAGCTTCAACTGCGACAACAATAGCAGCTTTTATTCCTTTAATTTTTTGGCCAGGATTTACGGGCCAATTTATGAGATATCTTCCTATTACAGTGAGTATTGTTCTAGCTTCATCATTATTTTATTCTCTTGTCTTAATCCCAGTCCTGGGCTCATATTTTGGGCAGAGCTCTTCAACGCTTAAATTAGGAAAAGACAGTGATAAAACTGGAGAACCTTTATTTGATCGACTAGCTGAGTACTATGGAAAGCTAACAAAGCTATTTGTTAAAAATCCAGGTGAAACCATTATTCTTACACTCGCAGTATTATTTACAATTGTTACTACATACAATTTTTACGGAAAAGGAACGGTCTATTTCGCAATAGTTGATCCAGTAAAAGCTGAAATTACAGTTAGAGGAAGAGGAAATTTTTCAGCCTTAGAATCTAAAAAGATAATAGAAGTGGTTGAGGAAAGACTTCTACAAATTGATGAGCTAGAAAGCGTCTTTTTGAGATCAGGCTCGCCTTGGTGGGAGCGAGGTGGAGATAAAATTGGAAGTGGTTATGTTGAAGTGGTAGAGCCATCTGAAAGAGATATTAGTGGTCTAGAGATAATGCAGCTTGTTACAGAGGTAACACAAGGAATACCAGGAATTATTGTTGAAGCTGTGGCTGATCTTGGTGGTCCTCAATTTGATTCTCCTATCGAGCTTAATATTACCGGTGATATTGAATCTGAAGTTGTTGCAGCAGCTCTTCTTGCAGAAGAATATATGCGAAATGAAGTTAAGGGATTAACTAATATATTCTCTAGTCAACCCTACCCTTCTGTAGAATGGAATGTTCAAGTTGATAAGCAAAAAGCAGCTCAGTTAGGTGTAAAAGTTGGAGATGTTGGAGCTCTTGTCCAGATGCTTACTTCTGGATTTAAAGTTGGTGAGTTTCGGCCTGATGACTCTAAAGATGAAGTAGAAATAAGAGTTAGATTTCCCTCAAAGGATAGAACGATAACTGGAATAAATACTCTAAATGTAACTACTGCAAATGGTTTAATTCCTGTTAGTTCTTTTATAACACTTTCACCTCAAGAAAATAGATCAACTGTTAATAGAAGAAATGGTCAATATGTTCAAGAGCTTGCAGCAGCAACTATTGATGAATCTTTGGTAGCAGCAAAGGTTGCTGAAATGCAGTTATGGATAGAGGCGCAGAATTTTAGCAAACAAGGCATCAATATGTCCTTTACTGGAATGCAAGAAGAGACTGAAGAAGTTAATGAGTTTATGGTTATGGCTGGCATTACAGCCTTATTTATAATGCTCATATTGCTGTTAACTCAGTTCAATAGTTTCTATCAATCATTTTTAATACTCTCTGCAGTATTCATGTCCTTTGTAGGAGTTCTGCTTGGTCTTTTGATCTCAAATAGACCATTTAGCTCTACTATGACTGGTATATCAATAGTTACCCTTGCAGGAATTGTAGTTAACAATAATATTGTTCTAATAGACACATTTAATAGATTAAAGTTTGAGTCTCCAGAAACTGACCGTCTTGAGCTTATAAGAGCTACTTGTCAGCAAAGATTGAGGCCTATTTTGCTTACTTCAGCTACCACAATATTTGGATTGCTCCCTCTTGCAATGGGATTAAGTTTTGATCTTATAGGCAGAGAAATAGCAATAGGAACTCGAGTTGTAGATTGGTGGCAAAATCTTGCTCTATCTATAGTTTTTGGTCTTGGTTTTAGCACACTTTTAACCTTAATATTTACTCCTGCAGCTTTAGCATTTCCATACAAGTTAAGAGATAAATATGGTCAAAGATTTGCTGAAAAAATTAAAGCTTAAATAAGTTTTATAAGAATACTAAGTTACAATTAGATATGGGTAATACAAAAGATCAAATAGATTTTGAAGCATCTTTGAAAAAGCTGGAATCTATTGTTGCAAAACTTGAAAATAACGATATAAATTTAGAGGATTCAGTTCAATCTTTTGAGGAAGGCATTAAGTTAGTAAAAGAATGTCAAAAACAATTAAGTGATGCTGAACTAAAAGTAAAAAAGTTACTCGAAAATGGAAGTATTGCTGACCTAGAAGATAAATAAAGTGCCTATAAAGTTCTTAACTCGATCACGAGAACTTATTCATCTGTCTCTTATACACATCTGACGCTGCCGACGACTCCTTACGTGTAG
>OJCJ01000205.1_pt1 | contig 12797 bp, 10 predicted proteins | sample 1591811 | NCBI WGS metagenome assembly OJCJ01 (sample SAMN05416758, study PRJEB24817) | seawater metagenome | isolation source: Sea water | place: Canada:Atlantic | collected 2013-07
GGAGTCGTCGGCAGCGTCAGATGTGTATAAGAGACAGGTCTGGGACTTGCCTCGATTAAGTTTATATTAATATCCTTATCTGGATCAATGTTTTCTAATCCATAGGCTGCCATTTCCCTTGTAGCCTTATGAAGTTCAGCAGCAAGCTCTACGCCAGTAGCGCCAGCCCCTACGATGACTACTTCAAGTTGCCCTGGTTGAATTTTTGAGTCTTGTGTTTGCGCCTTAACAATCGCATTATGTAAACGACTATGAAAACGTTCTGCTTGATTTTGGTTGTCAAGTGCAATAGAAAATTCAGCGGCTCCATTGACAGAAAAGTCATTTACAGTGCTTCCGATAGACATAACTAAAGTGTCATACTGAAAAATTCTTCTTGAAATAATTTCATTTCCTTCATTGTCAAAATAGGGCTCGAGAGATACTTCTTTTTTCTCACGATCTAATTTATCCATCCTGCCTAAGCGAAACTTGAAACCATGCCAAAATCCTTGAGCTAAATAATCAAGCTCATCCTTATCTGGGTTAATACTTCCTGCAGCAATTTCGTGTAAAAGTGGCTTCCATATATGTGTTTTCTTTGCATCAATAAGTGTAATTTCAGCTTTTTTCTTTTTGCCAAGCGAGTCACCTAGCTTAGTAGCAAGTTCTAGACCTCCAGCCCCGCCACCTACAATTAAAACTCTATGTAATTTCTTGTCTTCCATATTTTGATTCTTTCATATTGTATTGTTTGGATTTTTATTTCTGATTTGGCTACGGGCAAAAAAAAACGATTAAGCTATTATAACTTAATCGTTTGATTTTTTTATTTCAGAGTTGTAACTGTTATTTAACGTCCTCATTACCAGTTAACCCTTGACTACCATTTGTCCTGACCCATGCAATTGTTTTTAATAGCTCGTCAACAGTCATACCATCATCAGCTGTCATAACTCCATAGCCTTTTCCACCCATACCACCGTTTGTGCCATACCATATTGTTTCAAACATACCCAGGTTAGTAGCATCTTTAGGATATTTAAATGTTGGTCCAACTAGACCAGGTCCAACTTGTCCTTTTGCTGTAGGGCCGTGACACTGAGTGCATGACCAGTAACCGAATCTTTTCTTACCTCTTTTCTCAGCCTTTGCATCACCGACATAAATATTCTTTCCTGTCTTGAGGAACTCTATTTCAGCTGCAGTCTTAACATTATCTTTTTTCTTGGTATCACCAAAAGCCTTTGGGTCAGTAATCTTAAAAGTTGTACCATCTGTAGTTTTTTTCATTACAACGTCCGCTTGCGCAAAACCTGCAAATCCTATTGCTGCCCCAACTAGTGCAGAAGCGACTATTCTATTAATTAACATTTACTGCTCCTATCTATTATTAAGTTAACTCCCATTTAATAATTTTACCAAAACTTTATTCACCTGTGTCATATTTTGATAAAAAAATCTCTAATTTTTATGTCTTTCGTATCCATCTAACCTATCTATAAATACTGGTTCTGTATGTGGAATTCCATACTCGTCCATAATCGCATTTATTTTATCCATATTTCTAAAGATAGCTGCTTCGATCATTTCCCTTCTTTCATCCTCACCCTTTCTGACCCCAGCCGAGATATTCCAATATGTCTTACCTTGCAACTTCTTATTGCCTTCTGAATATTCTGGAATTTGAACCACTACCAAATCTTCACTTGCTTGTTTAGCATAATAACCGCCTAGAGGACCCCACATGATCGCAACATCTATTTTTCCACTAATTACGTCCTCTACAGGTTCACCTGGTGATAGATTAAGATCTCTCTGAATTCGATATGCTCTTGCGTTTGCCATAAGGCCATTTGAGTTTAAAGCTTGAGTTACTGGGCTTTTATCAACAAGTCCGATAACACTTTTTTTTAGGTCAGGCGAATCCCAATTTTTTATGTCATACCCACTATCTTTACGATAAATCCAAACATGGCCTGCACGATAATAAGGCTTTGTCGTATTTAGCGCATCATAAGTAGTATTAGTGCCTATAATTAAATCACATCTTTTTGCATTTAGGGTGTTTCTTAAAAAACCGAAGCGATCATGCCAAAACTGATAACTTAATTCTTTGTTAAGATCTTTAGCTAATAATTCAGCAATTTTATTTTCAAAACCTTCGCCTTTATCATTTGAATAAGGCATGTTGTCCTGATCAGCACAAACCTTAAATTCACTTTCCTTTGGAACGCGGGTTGGCTCACCTGGTTTACCCATATCTGAGTTAACAGCAATTGTATCAGCAGCGTTAACAGTAAAGCTTAGTAGTAAAATAAATACCCCGCGCAATATATTTTTTAACATTTTTAACTATTCCTTTAATTTAATTTTGAGCAATTATACCTTCAAAATTTACTTTAACCTCTAATGATAATCTCTATTTTTTTATACCGTTAACATCTCTTTTGTATAAAAAAAAACACCCTACCGAAATAGGGTGTTTTTAAGACAAACTAACTAGTACTAAGTTCTATAAAAAATTATAGAGCAAATACTGTTAATGCACCGCCGCCAGGAGCCGCGTTGTATTTTGTTAGTTCTTTATAACCACCAGCAGCACCAAGTGCGTCTGTGTCATTTGTAAGACCAAGGTTCATAGCCACACCAGCCCAACCACCGATGCCTGATAGGACACCAACGTGTTGTTTACCTTTGTGTGAATATGTGAATGCATTACCAATCACACCTGATCCAACTTGGAATTTCCAAAGTTCTTTACCGCTTTTCGCGTCAAGAGCTTTGAACCAACGATCTAAAGTACCGTAGAAAACTAAGTCTGAAGCAGTAGTTAAAGCACCACCCCAAGCAGAGAATTTCTCTTTGTTGTACCATACTTTTTTGTTAGTCATAGGATCATAAGCAGCAAAACCGCCCATTACGCCGTCAGGACCAGCAAACATAGTAAGTGTCGCACCAACCCAAGGCTGACCTGCAACATACTTAGACTCAACTGGTTCGTATGTCATACATACGTGGTTAAGTGGTGAGTATATTAAGCCAGTTTTAGGTGAGTATGCAGCAGGCTGTTGGTCTTTAGTACCAAGAGCAGCTGGACATGTACCTTTAGTGTTGTAATCTTGGTGTGTTGAATGTGAAGCTTCTTTTTGTGGTACACCAGATTTAAGATCAATACCAGTTGACCAGTTAACGAATGGATGCACTTTTTCAGCTGAAACTAAAGTACCGTTACTAGCTACCCAAGTGTATGCAAAACCGTTTCTGTCATGATGCCATGCATATGTTTTTCCACCTTTGTCAAAAAGGATAACTTCGTTAATACCGTCATAATCCCATTCGTCATGTGGAGTCATTTGCATGCCCCAACGTGCCATACCTGTATCTAAATCACGAGCAAAAACAGTCATAGACCATTTGTTGTCACCTGGACGTACGTCTGGGTTCCAAACTGATGGGTTACCTGTACCGTAGTACACTAGGTTTGTTTTTGCATCATACGGCCACCAGCCCCATACAGAGCCACCACCATGTTGCCAACCATCTTTAACTGCTTGTGGTTTTAGCCATGTTTTAAGACCTAAGTCTGCAACACCGCCTTGTAATTGATCGTTAGGAATTCTTTTGAAAGAACCACCTTCAACGTTACCACCGTTTACATCTTCGTAAACTGATAGAGCTGAATAAAGTGGGTTTTCTTTGTTGAAGTCCGCACCGATTAATACTTCTGAATCAGGTCCAGTAGACATAGCTTTCCATGCTAGTGAACCGTCTTCGATGTTATATGCTGCAATAAAGCAACGAACACCAAATTCAGCACCAGAACAACCAGTCAATACTTTGTCATTGATCACGTGAGGAGCGTTAGTATTAGTAGCGCCAACTTTAGGATCAACGTTTGAAGTAGACCAAACTTTAGCACCTGTTTTTGCGTTTAAAGCAACTAGGTTACCGTCGTTTTGTTGTAGGAAGATTTTACCGTTACCAAAACCAAGACCACGGTTAACGTTATCGCAACATAGAACTGCTTGAACGCTAGGATCTTGTTTAGGGAAGTAAGACCATACAACTTTTTGGTTGTTGTTTAAGTCTAAAGCATATACGTTATTTGGAAATGCTGTATGTACATATAGCATGTTACCAATAACTAGAGGAGAACCTTCATGACCACGGTTTACACCGGTAGAAAGTGTCCAAGCTGCTTTAAGGTTTTTTACATTACCTTTATTTACTTGAGTCAACTTTGAGTAAGCCTGGTTGTCATGTTGACCACGAGGATGAGCCCAGTTAGCTGAGTTTGACATAGCTTTTTCTTGGTCAGCAGCAGCTGAAGCAACAATAGGCATAGCCATTGCAGCAGCAGTTACAAATCCAAGAGCTAATTTGATTTTATTTAATTTCATTATAAATCTCCATAGTATTAACTAAGGGTTTAAAAAAGAAGCAAGTACTTCCCCTACCTTATTTCGTAGTTTAAAAAACTCTTTAATAAAATAAGAAATTTACCTACTTTTAGTACTAATCTTTCTAGCACTTGAAAAGGATTTTATACCCCTAAATTTCTATTTGCAACAATTTTGTTACAATTTCTTTACATTTAATGATTTATTTTACTTATCAAAAAAACAACCTTTTTGGCTCTAAAAGTTTGTTAAACTTGTTGGGTAATTTTGTGGCTTTACGAATTAGGTTAATCAAACATAATAAGAAATAATATTTAATATAAATTTCAAAGAGTGAGCAAGAAATTATGTCCAGCATAAATAGCAGAGAGCTTTATCCAGAAATAAATCCATATAAAGAGTCATTTATAAAAGGTGATGATACACATGAGATTTTTGTAGAAGAATCCGGAAATCCTGAAGGGCAGCCTATTCTTTTTTTACACGGGGGGCCTGGGGGCGGGACTGGAGCTAAACAAAGGAGATTTTTTGATCCAAGCCATTATAGAATTATATTATTTGATCAGAGGGGTTGCGGAAAAAGCAAACCCTTGGGTGGAACATTAAAAAATACAACAGATAATCTTGTTAATGATATTGAATTAATAAGAAAAGAATTAAATATTAGTGAATGGATAATTTTTGGTGGCTCTTGGGGAAGTACACTCGCACTAGCATATGCAATTAAATATCCTGAATCAGTTCAAGGATTAATTTTAAGAGGTGTTTTCTTAAGCAGGAAACATGAACTCGAGTGGTTCCTAAAAGATGTTGATATATTTTTTCCTGAACTTCATCATAATCTTTTAAATCATATCCCAAATACGAGTAAGAAGAACCTATTAGAAAAATATACTGAACTAGTGTTTTCAAATAATAAAGACCAAGCCTATCAGGCAGCGATTGCTTGGAATCAATTTGAGGGAAGTATATTAAAATTATTACCCCCTGCCGTTAGTTCAGAAACTAGTGAGGTAGACAATGAATTTGAACTTGCTCGAGCTAAAGTCCAGCTCCATTATATAAATAATAATTGTTTTGTTGATGGTGAGGATATATTAGAGAAATCAAAAATACTTAAGGATAAGCCTATCACCATAGTTCAAGGACGTTACGATATGGTGTGCCCTCCAAAGACAGCTTATGAGCTTCATCAAGCAATACCTCATAGTAAACTTATTATCGTTCCGAATGCAGGGCACTCTGCATCAGAAGCTGGAACATTAAGCGCACTCTTAGATGCAACAGATGAATTTAAAAGAATCAATTCTTAATTTTATTAAGCTGAAAATTTTATAAAAAAATGCTGCAAAAAATTTTAGTTTTATTAAGAGATAAAAGGGGGGCGAAGTACTTTATCCTCAAAGAGATTCTTGATGGTTGCAAGAGGCATAACTTTATTGCACTGAATGCCTCAATCGCTTTCTTTACCTTGTTAGCCATAGTACCTTTGATTTTGCTAATATTATTTACACTAAGTCAGTGGCTTGCAAATTCTAATTTTGCTTTATCTCAAATTGAAATTGTCACATCAAGGCTACTGCCTCAGATTAGCGATCAACTTCTCACTGAAGTGGTAAATATTGCAACCCAACAATTATCTTGGGGTTTGGTTTTGTTCGGTAGTTTATTTCTTGCAACCACACCTCTCACTCAAGCACTTCGATTAAGCTTTATACAAATATTAGGCTTAGATAAAAAAAATACATATTTTAAAAATAAGCTTAAAGATATTTTTGCTGTAGTTGCCATTATGTGTTTTTTCTTTGCTGATATTTTTATAGATTTATACCTTCAAAAAACAACACTCATAGCAAATGAATATCTCCCAATATTCCAATACAGCATCGTTACGTTTTTATTATCACTTTCATTGATGACATTAATTATGAGTATATTTTTTAAATTTTTTATGCCAACTAAAATTAAGAAAATGCATTTAATGCTCGGAGGCGTAATCACCAGCTTACTCTGGTTTGCATTAAATGATATTTTTGGATTTTTTATTGGCTTGAGTCAGCCAATAGGACAATTCTACGGCGGTTTGAGGAGTGTATTTATTTCTTTAATATGGCTCTATCTAAATACGGGAGCAATACTTATTGGTGCTGAATTCATTGCAGCACTGCACAAACAAGATTTATTAGTATTAAAACAATTATTTCTCATTAAGAACATTCACAGACATCCTATAATTAATAGATTAATGTTGTTGTACGGAAAAAAATATAAAAAAAATAAAGTTATTTATAATGAGGGGTCTCAAGACAACGATTTATACTTTGTCATTGAAGGAGAGGTCGCGATAAAAAGAAATGAAAAAATCATCTTTACCGTCAATCCTGGTGAATACTTTGGAGAACACGCTTTATTACAGAAAACTGCACGTTCTATGTCAGCTCGTGTCTGTTCCGATTGGGCAAGATTAATCAGGATAAAAGATACCAAGGTGAGAGCTATATTAGCTGAAGATCCAAAGATTGCAGAAATATTTATGTTTAATATGGCAGAAAAATTACAGAAGTTCTTGTGAGGGTTTTAAATCAAATGCGATACAAATTCTTTCCTCATCAGACTCAAAAGGAATTGTTCGGTGAAACACAGATGATGGAAAGAAGATAACATCACCTTCTTTAGGTTTAATAACTTTTTTAGGAAAATCATCGTTAACAATTGGATAGTCATCACCATGAGTACTAAGTTCAATTGCCCCGTCATCTTGAGTTTTTGTATTTTTAGGAATAGATAAATAAATTGCACCGCTAATCCATCCATCCTCATGTATATGAGATGTTAAATGCCCACCCGATTGCATTCTCACAAACCAAGAACTGCTAAATTCAATTTGCTTAGGAAATAATTTTATAAACTCACAGTCCTCATTTTTATAAAGCTCATAATATTTTTTAATAGCATCTTTTAGACCTAATTCTAAAGCTTTAAAAGAACTTTCTTTTCTTTTAAATAAGTTTCCAGCAGATTGCGTTCCATAATATAAGCGGCTTTGTTTGCGATCATTAATATCTGCATTATTAATATCTTCTAATAATTGATATCTGAGGGCTTCATTATCTTCTAATAAACAAGGTATGGATTGGTGTGATACAAAATTTAAAGGTTGTGGACAAAACCGATAAGTATTTTCCTCATTAAAATTTTTCGCATAGTGTCCAGAGAGTGTCGCCAAAAAAGGAGAATTGTGTTTTGAGTGCTCAATATTAGCAAACTCTTCCTTGAACAGATCAAATTGCTTTGATTTATAAAGACAATAAAGAATTCTCTCTTGCCAATCCTCGAACTTAGAAACCTTAAAATAATTAATAGCCTCTTCAAGCGCATTATTATCATATAAGAAAACAGCTAACTGATAATTAGCTCTTGGATGTTGAGAGTCAACTTCAACAGCCATTCTTAAGAATCGATTAGCCTCCGAAATATTTCCATCATGCCATAGCGCATCCCCAAGATCAGAATAGAATTCTGCTTCCCCTGAACCAAGCTCAATCGCTTTTCGGTAATGATTTATTGATATAGATAACTTACCTTGATTTCTCAAAACATTCGCAAGATTATAATGGCCCCTACCATCTTCTCTAATGCTCAACGACTTTTTAAAAAATTCTGCTGCCTCATTAAGATGTCCTTGAAGCTGCTTTATTGTCCCTATGTTTGTAACTGCTTCAAAAAATCCAGGTTGAATTTGAATTGCTTTTTGATAGCATTCGGTTGCCTCATCGAACCTTCCCATACTTTGCAAAGCGATACCTAAATTGAAATATGCTTCCGGAAAATTATTATTTAGCTGGATTGATTTTTCATAAAATTGAATAGCTTCTTCAACTTTATTTTCAGAAAAAAGAATTGCCCCTAAGTTGAAATTCATTTCGGGTATGTTTGGATTAATTTTTAAAGCATTTTTATATGCACCTGCTGCATTCTTAAGAGAACCTTTTCTTTCAAAACTAACGCCCAATAGATTGAATAAGATAATTTCTTCAGGATAATCCTTAACTAAAGAAGCTGCCTTGCTAATTACATCATCGTCTAAGCCCCTTTGATGTAAAGCGATTAAATTTTGTATCTCTGTTTGCGAAATTTTTTTCATATCTAATAAAATTTTTTGAAAAACATGATAATTTTCATACTCTCTTATATTATAAAACAGGTCTTATTAATCTTTATACAAATATCAAAGCTTAAGACAGTAAATCCTTGTAAATTTAATATCAGGAACCTTACGTCAATGTTAAAATATCTCTTTTAATAAATAATTGCTAGGAAATAGAATGGTCCCTTATACAACAATCGAATTAATTGGCGCTTCTTTATTTCTTATCGCAATTATTCATACCTTTTCAACTAAATATTTTGAACATCTAGCGCATGTCCACAAACGTTTTTCAGGCATCCTTCACTTACTAGGTGAAGTTGAGGTTGTTTTTGGCTTTTGGGCTATGGTGCTTGTGTTATTTATTTTTGGTATCGAAGGTGGCGACATAGCTGTCAATTATGTCGATACTCGAAATTTTACTGAGCCGATGTTTGTTTTTGTGATCATGGTAATTGCTGGAACTCGACCTATTCTTGAGTTATCCAAAAAAATTGTTTTACTATTTTCAAACTTCATTCCTTTAAATAAAGAATTAGTCATATATTTTCTACTTTTAAGTTTTGTTCCTTTATTAGGTTCGTTCATTACAGAACCTGCCGCAATGACTTTGGCTGCACTTTTGCTAAGCCAAAATTACTTTGGGAGCAAGGTAAGCAGTCGCTTTAAATATGCCACCTTAGGTGTGTTGTTCGTCAATATTTCAATAGGCGGCACTTTAACTCCCTACGCAGCCCCTCCAATTTTAATGGTCAGCAATACATGGAATTGGGATATTTGGTATATGTTGGCAAATTTTGGATGGCGCGCCAGCATTGGCGTTCTAGCAAATGCGCTTATTATTACTTTTTTATTTAAAAAGGACCTAGCGAAAATAGTTTTTAAAGATGATGCTAAATCAAACGTTCCCCCTTTAGTTATCCTGATTCATTTGTTCTTTTTGATTAATGTGGTTTATTTTGCACACCATCCATCAGTATTTATGGGCATCTTCTTGTTTTTTATTGGGTTTACCTCAGCCTACAAGCATTATCAAAATCCACTTATCATTAAAGAAGCATTACTTGTAGCCTTTTTTCTGGCAGGTTTAGTTGTTTTAGGAGGCATTCAAGGGTGGTGGATAACGCCTGTTCTCTTATCTATGGATTCTAGCGCTGTTTATTATGGTGCGACTGCTCTGACTGCACTTACAGATAATGCGGCCCTCACCTATTTAGGATCTCTTGTAGATGGGCTCTCAGATGAATTCAAGCTTGCCTTGGTAAGCGGTGCAGTAACTGGTGGTGGGCTGACTGTGATCGCGAATGCTCCAAACCCTGCTGGAATCTCTATCTTAAGAAAACATTTTTCTGAAAAAAATATTAGCCCACTTGGTTTATTGGTGGCTGCTATTCCACCAACACTTGTTGCAATCATTGCCTTTAGGTTTTTATAGTTAGATGGAAACATATATCTACTTCAATAAAAAACTAATCAATAAAAGAAAAAAGCTGCGTCTCACCATAAGTGATGCCGCCAAAACATTAACTTTAAGTACAACCCAAATTAAATCATTAGAAAATAATTTAGATATCGGTTTTGCGTCACCTAAATATAAATTAATTCTTTTAAAACGCTATGCAAAGCTATTGGATATCGAGCTCGAAGACCTTATCGAAAATAAAGATATATCAAATCTAGAAAAAGAAAATAAACCCCCTGCTCAAAAAACTAATTCAGCTCTTCACAATAAAGTAAATTATTCAGTTTTAGCCATTATTCTTTTTGGATTGATCATTTATTTTTTTAATACAGACTTGTCTAAATCAAAGAATCAAATACTAGACTTAAATGAAGTCACCCCTGAACCTGACACTCTCTCTATTGAAATTCACGAAGAAGAATATATTGAAATAACAGATAATTTATCTAAAAATTTAGGTAGCTCAGAACAAATTTCTGATAATGACGATGAATATGATCAATTAGATTTACAGTTTAATGAAGAACCTATTACCATAGCAGATGGTTTATTCGCTTCAACTGAACTCGATAGCACCTCTGAAGTTATAGCTTTTAATTCTGATGAGGATTTTGTTTGCAAAGTCGGTACCACTCAATTGAAATCATTTTCAACGCAAAATCCTGAAAAATCTTCTTACTATTTTTATATTATTTCTCATGACTCTCAAAAAATATGTGTAGTTGATTCCTTAGGGGCTCTTAAGGAATATGATTTTAAAAAAGGGAGCAAGCTTAGCCATCATGGCTTACCACCATTTAAAATCCAGCTTAACCCGAATGTTAGTGAGGTTTACTTTGAAGGATGGAAAGTCAATCTTCAAGATAATGATTATTTCATACAACTCAACCCTGCACTCACTCCCTAGTTTTAATTTACTGAGCAATCAATAATTCATTCCAAGAAGTCGTAAACGAACGACTTTTATTTAATTGTCTCATCTGCCACTCTGGGTTTAATGGTTCTGTTCCTAAGCGAACACTTTTCTTATTAAACTTATTATTAATTTTATCAACCACTTCCATAGAGCTATTATCAAGATTAGGCCAAAGATCTTTTTGTTGTATTGATTCGCTAATAAGCCCTGATAATAAAACTCCGCACTTTGTATATTTAATATTTGGCTTAAATATAGCCCTAAGCCCTTCTAGAGCTCTAGGTAACATTAAATTATGGTGATTCGTTGGAAAGTCTAAGGAAATTCTAATCGCCTTTGCATAGTAATTATCCTTACCTTTGTGAGGACTGCTTCTAATAAATAACGTAATACTGGTAGCAAGCATTTCTTGCTGCCTTGCTTTATATGTCGCTCTAGATAAGAAGGTGGTAATGGCTTCTGAAAGCATTTCTATAGTATTCACTGGCCTACCAAAACTTCTTGATGATAAAATTTCTTTTTTTTTGGGGGCTTCTGTGATAATTGGAAAGCAAATAGACTGATTTAATTCCACCACAATTCGTTCTATATTCACATTAAAGTAAAAATTAATCTTGGCTGAATTAGTCAATTTTAAATCCAGTACGGAATTGATACCCATCTTTTTTAATTTAGCAGATGTCTTAGCTCCCACTCCCCATACCTTACTGACATCAACAGTAGTCATTATTTGGTTTATCTCATTTTCTCTCATCTTACTAAAGTCACAAACGCCTTGCCAATTAGCTTGAGTTTTTGCACAGTGATTAGCAAATTTAGCTAATGTTTTTGTAGGGGCTATACCGACACATACAGGCATACCCAACCACCGCGACAATCTTTTCCTTATCAGCCTACCAACTGCATTCAGATTTTTCTGGCCACTTAAGTCTAAGAAACATTCGTCAATAGAATAAATTTCTTGAAGATCAGCAAAGCTTGAAAGTACCTGCATAGTACGAAAGCTCATATCAGCATAGAGCGGATAATTTGATGAAAGAATATTTACTTTATTTTCATGCAAGAATTTTTTAATTTTAAATAAAGGTACTCCCATCTTAATACCTAATTTTTTAGCTTCATTACTTCGAGAAATAATACAACCATCATTATTACTTAACACAACAACGGGCTGGTTTATAAGGTGTGGATTAAATAATCGTTCGCAACTAACATAAAAATTATTGATATCAATTAGCGCTATCATTATTTAAATTTTCTAACAGCGCCTGTGACCACCCCCCATAATTCAAACTGTGTATTCTCATCAATCTCAATCGGCTTATATTTCTCATTGGCTGGTAACAAACGAGGTCTTAATTTATATTTAGAAAGTGTTTTAATCGTAAAATTTCCATCAACAGAAGCTAAAACTATATCTCCTATTTTCGCCTGCATAGAGCGGTCAATGATTACAATATCTCCATCATTGATGCTTGCATCAATCATAGAGTCTCCTTTTATTTTCACAAAAAAAGTAGCATCACTTTTTTTAATTAAATATTCATTTAAATCTAAACGCTTTTCAACGTGATCATCTGCAGGTGAAGGGAATCCAGCAGGTACTTTATGTTCAAATAGAACAAGAGGGTTATAGGCAGTCTCTTCATAGGCTAGGCTAATTCCATCAATATTATTCATCCTAGATAAGTTGAGATATTTTTTAATATCACCTAAAGAGCTTCGTGGAACTCTGATTACCTTAGTTTCTTCTCCATACAATCCACTACCGGACTTTCTTCCAGCTCCTAACCTAACACCACCCCGATTATTTTTATGCTTGACGATTTTCATTTGAATATTGTAACATTAATCAAATATATTACCGGTTAAAATCTGTCTCTTATACAC
>OJCJ01000218.1_pt1 | contig 12465 bp, 10 predicted proteins | sample 1591811 | NCBI WGS metagenome assembly OJCJ01 (sample SAMN05416758, study PRJEB24817) | seawater metagenome | isolation source: Sea water | place: Canada:Atlantic | collected 2013-07
GCTCGGAGATGTGTATAAGAGACAGGTATGAGCTAACATCTGAACTTTACAGCGCTGTTCTGGAATGGGACTTTGAGTCGTTTACCCTGAAGTCATTGACCAGCTACCAGAATGACGATGTGCTAATCACCCGCGATAATGACCGCAATGATACAGCCGCGCTTTCAGTCTTTCAGATTCCTAGCCTCTATGATCCAGAGACCAATAAGCAAACTACCATCACTCAAGAAGTGAATCTGGTTTCGGTGGACCCACTGTTTGGAAAATTAGACTGGGTAGCCGGTCTATTCTATCTGGACACAGAAGTAGAGATCAGCATTCTCGAGCGCCTCGACTTTGGTTTAGACGGCTTTGATCCCATCACTGATGAAGACATCGCATCCTATGGTGGCGATGTTGGGTTTATCTCTGATTCTAAACCTGAACGTGATTCAACCTCTATTTATGGCCAAGGTACCTGGCACTTCAACGAAGAGTGGCGCGCGGTGTTCGGCATGCGCTACACCGAGGACGAAGTTTACAGTGAAGTGACCAATTTCTATGGTCGCGAAGGCACAGATATTATTGAAACCAGCAGTGAGAAAGTAACTGGTCGTTTGGTTGTCGAGCATGACTTCAATGAAAGCACCATGGCCTACGGTTCTTATACCCGCGGCTTTAAGCCCGGCGGTTCAAACCTGACCTATGGACGAGAGGACGCAATCGCGCCAATAGTAGTTTTGCCAACCTTTAAGGAAGAGATTGTCGACGCCTATGAGATTGGTCTGAAAACTGATCTGGCGGATGGCCGTGTTCGCATGAACACTGCAGCCTTCTACTATAACTACGAGGGTCTGCAGTATCAGGCAACTGATCCTGAAGTCTTCCAGGGCGGTGTCGGCAATATTCCAAAATCAGAAATTTTTGGTGCCGAGCTTGAGCTCTCAGCTTTCTTGTCTGAGTCACTGGTTCTCGATATGCGTCTGGCATGGCTGGACACTGAAATCACTGGTGATCATCTGGCACTGGATAATGTGCAATCAGAAGCCGCCGGCGGTGCCTTGGTGGGTGCCGGTGCCGATCTATTTAGTCCTGAAGTGCAGCAAGCTCGCTCCGCTGCAGTGCAAAACGTTAATGGCAATGAACTGGCCAAGACTCCCGAGTTCACCGGTAATATCGCGCTTAACTGGAACACTCAGATCGCCTCTTGGGGTGACCTTAACAGCAGCCTGCAGTACACCTACAGAGGTGAGTTTAAGCATCGTATCTTCAATAACGATGCAACCGATGTGGTGCCTAGCTACAAGGTCATTGATTTAGTGGTTGGCCTGCGTCCAGAGGGTAAAGACTGGCAGGTTGAACTGATCGGTAAGAACCTTACTGATGAAGCTGGTATCAATGCACGCTTTACCGATGTCTTTGGTGTTGGCGCAACTGGCGATGAGCTAATTGGTCCACGTCAGGTTATGGCGCGTTTCTCTATGGATTTCTAAGTCCAAGTGACCGCTTATAAGCAGTAAGATAAAACCCAGACTACTCATTAGTCTGGGTTTTTTTATCCGCGGGATTTGTAGCCCGCAACCCATTGAGCCATATATTAGCTAACAGTTGATTATGCTAATATCGCGTGCTTATTGATTAATAAATTTTGGATCCACCTCTAATGTCAAAGTGCTATATTCAAGCCCAACAACTTCTGGAAGACTCCTACAAACTGGCCTGGCAAGTTTTTGAAAGCGGCTATAGACCTAACTATATTGTGGGCGTTTGGCGCGGTGGCGCACCAGTGGGTATAGCGGTTCAGGAATTTCTCGATGTACTGGGAATAGAGTCGGATCATATTGCTATTCGTACCTCTTCATACAGCCGTGAGGGAGAGCGCAGCAAAACTGTTCATGTTCACGGACTTAGCTATATTATTCGCCAGCTTGAAGCAGAGGACTCACTATTAATAGTTGATGATGTCCATGATACTGGGCTATCGATTCAGCAGGCGATCGCTGATCTTAAGCGCGCCTGTAAGAAGAACACCCCGCAGATTCGTATAGCTACGCCCTACTACAAGCCCAAGAACAACAAGACTGATGGCCCGCCGGATTACTATATTCACGAAACAGAAGAATGGTTGGTGTTCCCCCATGAACTGCATGGTTTAAGTGCTGATGAAATTCGCCAGTACAAGCCAGAGCTGTCAGCTTTAATCGATAAGATGGCGCCTTTAATCAAAGGTTAGTATTAAGCACATAACCCTTACTCCAACCTCTGGTTGAGCGCACCTATTTATCACTGGTGGTGTGGTCTATAGGGTCATGGATAAAGTCGGCATCGACGCGGCGGATGATTGAACACAGGGAGCGATCTTTCGCTATCGCAGCCGACGTACCTTGATGGAAATTTCCACTAACTCTGAGTTTAGTGGCAACCACGACTTCAAGATTGCAGCTCTGGACAAAACTTTGGCTTATCCTATCGAGACGAGTTTTTATCTGGGTGACGCACGGTTAGTACTCGGCTTGCTGTTACTGCTTATCAGCGAGTTGTTGGATGCAGTCTGGTTATCTTGAAAATCGGTTTAAGAGACATTACATAGGGCGCTATATAAAGGGCTCTGAATAAAAGGCGGTGATTTTATTTTCTCCTAGTGTAGTGACTAGGTGGCTGACCAAACCAGCGTTTAAACGAACGCCTAAAGTTCGCTGTATCACTGTAGCCTAGCAGTGTTGCGGTGACTTCTACGGAGAGTTTGTCCAGCGTTAGATGGCTCATTGCCTGTTGGCCTAACCAAATGTCGCGAAGGCCTTGAAAGGAAAGGTTTTCAGATCGCAGCCGGCGTTGCAGGGTCCGAGGCGTGGTTAACATTTGCTTGGCAACATCCTCAAGTGTGCAGAGGTAACCTGTCTTTTTAATAAAAATATTGATCACCGACTCTTCTGTTTTGTCAGATACCTTAAATGAGAAAAGAATTTTCTTTAGTTGTTCTACAGACTTTTTATATTCTTCCTCATCGGCTCCCAGTAATTCTATATCCATATCGCATTCATCAAAAATAAATGCGTCTCTGGGTTGATTGTATATAACATCACAACCAAGTAACTTTTTGTACTGCAGGGCATTGTCCGGCTTTGGGCGTGAGAGTGAAAGAGAGAATGCGATAGGCAGTCGGCAGCCTAAATTTGGAATATGGCAGCCGATAGTCGATAGCATAAAGTCTAGGGCGGCTTCGGACTGATCGCCCAATACCGGCTGCATATTGAAGGTCATCAGCAGTTTTTTTCCTTGCTGCTGGAGACGGATGTCACAAAATGGGCTGCGCAGTTTTGTATATTGAGATATGGTTTCTATAGATTCTCTCAATGTTTTACAGGTGGTCGCAGCGATTGCTAGAGGCCCGTGCACACTTAAGGGCACAACGGCGCCAGCGCGCAATGCGACAAGTGAATCGCCGGACACGCTTTGTGCGTTACGCAGCAATTGTTCGTACTGGGCATTGTTTATATAACCAGCCTGTCCATTGCCCGGGTTCTCGTCCAGGCCCACACCTTTTAATACTTGGCGTATGGCGGTGGGTGTCTTTCCCGCCATTGAGCTAATAATTCTGCCGTAGATAATGGGGATTTCGATTTCACTCATACTCTTTACACGCTGTAATGTTGATTAGGCCTATACGGCCTTTGTTGATAATGTCGTGATTGATTGGCGCCATATGACCGTACTACGTCGTAATATGACCTTATGATAAATCGCTTACTGAAGCAAACTAAAGTCCGTTATTCAATGGACGTGTCTCCGTGAGCAAGAGTAAAAGTACTAATAACTTACGCAACCCTTCAGTGGTTGTTATAGGCGCGGGTATGACTGGCGTGTTGCTGACCATCAAGCTACGTGAGGCTGGTATCACTGATATCACTGTCTTGGAGAAACGCGATCGCTTGGGCGGTACTTGGCGAGAGAACACCTACCCTGGTGTGGCTTGTGATATTCCTGCACACATGTACACCTACTCCTTTGAGCCAAATCCTGAATGGAGTCATCGTTTTGCCCATGGCGATGAGATTCAAACTTACTTTGAATTGGTCGGCAGGAAATATGGTATCACCAATAGCATTAACTTTAATGAGTCGGTGACTCGCTGTATTTATAGCGAGGGCAAGTGGGCGGTGACAACCAGTAAGGGACGAGAGCTGGTGGTCGACTTTGTTATTAATAGTACGGGTATTTTACACCACCCAGCCAGACCGGATATTAAAGGCATTGAAAATTTTCAGGGAGCCGTGTTCCATACGGCTGAGTGGGATCACTCAGTTGACTTAGCTGGAAAAAAAGTCGCCGTCATTGGTACAGGCTCTACGGCGGCTCAGGTAGTGCCAGAGGTGGCCAAAGAAGCTCAAAAACTGTCTGTTTTTCAGCGCACACCTCAGTGGATTTTGCCCATCGGCAACAAAAGTGTTACTGAGAAGGAAAAAGAAAAATTACGTAGGAATCCAATCAAGGTACAACGTTTACGACAAGCCTATAATTGGGGCATGGCGCAGCTGCAAGGCAACAAGCAATAGTTACTATCAGGGGGCAAATAAACAGAAGATATCTGAATGATGAAGAACTCATTAGATATATTCGATCAACTAATGTATGGAGTTATATCCCAGACGCAGTAACAAATCTTTTTAATCATAAAGCAGGAGGGGTATCGGTATCAGCTAGCGATAGAACAACACTGGCCGGACATGATATACCAACAGAGTGGTTTGAACATAACAATCAGCCTCTTACTTATGCACAAGTGCAACAGAGGTTAGAACAGGATACATTAGAAACTTGGTTGCAAGACCGTGGAAATTTAACTGCTGCGCAAGCAAATGTTCTCAGCCATTATTCTGATACTAGTGCTTTAGCTTATGATATAGCTGACGGATTAGATAATTTAGTACACACTGGTAACTTAAGCATAATGCTCAACGATAGAAATCTGCATTGGCTAGCAGTTAATGTGACAAGAGATAACAATACTATTTATTGGCAGTTTGGCGATTCTGCTTATGGTAATAGATCAGGGGAAACTATAGAGAGGACTATACAACACGCTATTCACATATATAATCTGCGTCGTATAGGAGGATATTCTCAACAAGGACATGAGACACTACTGCTTGGGCAACGACGGCCATTTAATATTCGCGCAGGAGACACTCAAGATAATGCAGACCGGGTTAATGAGTGTGCAGTATATGCTTGGATATATTTAACAAATATGCGACAAGGTATGCGCGACAGTGCTGCACCAGCAGAGCTAATTCGTAGGTATAGTCTACTAATTAGGAAAGATTGACATTATATCAATCACAGAAAGTATTGAGTTATTGTTAAACCTATCCAACTAATGGGAGAGTGTCCGATAGTCTGTGTAAATAGCCAACGTATATTATCTCCTAATTAGGGTTATCCCTAAGCAATCACATACTATATTTAACTAGTGCTTATCAATGAACCTGGTGGTGGTAACGAAATACGCCATTAAGGGTAATGCTTATTCCACCTCTTGATAGTCCTGCTGTTGTATCAGCCACCACATTCATGGTCTAAGCTACTCGCAAATGTCAGTGCCAAAGCTCTACACTCAAGCAATGCTACCCAAGGAAGCAATTTCGGCCATATGGAGCCTCATCCTAAAAGCCGCGCCCTTATAAAACGCAGCACTCGCGCAGAGATTCCTTCCTTGTTGGATAGAGAGCCGGATGGAGGGTTTTTATCAGCAAACTGTATACGCGCATTGCCTTTCATCATGCTGAGATATACCGCGGGAAGGTAACGCTTTAGCCGCCAAATTATTCTGTCGCTAAGGCGAGTTCCAGCAAGTATATAGTGCTTACCCTTTCGAGAATCGTCGTACACGGTTGCCGCAATACTATCTGCGGTAATGCCTGTTGCGGCATGGAGTCTAGCAGCTATTTTTGCTGCGTCAGGATTGTTACTGCGCATGCTCTTAGCTAAGTTGCTTTGAAAGAATGTAGGGCATACAACAGACACTTTTACCCCATAAGGATCAAGTTCACTCAGCAGCCCCTCCGATAAGGACACCATGCCCGCCTTTGAGGCGTTATAGGCAGACATTCCACCCATATGTAATAGCCCGGCCAAAGACGCTACATTGATAAGGAGCCCTTTACTTTCCTTCAATAGGGGCACGCAGACATGGCAGCCTTTCACAGCACCCATTAAATTGATATCCACAGTCCACTGAAAGTCTTTCATGGATAAGCAATCAATATCCCCGGTCGACGCCACACCTGCATTATTGACTAAGGCATCCAGCCCTTGCCAGCGCTCGGAAATAATACCAACTAGTTCCTGCCACTGGGCATCACTGGTAATATCCAGGTGGTGGAAAAAACAATCGTTGCCATACTCTCCCTTCAGATGGGAAGCAATCCTGATTCCCTCCTCTTCCTGAATATCAGCAATACAAATAGACCAACCTTCACTGGCATACTTTTTCGCCAGGGCCAGACCCAAACCACTCGCTGCTCCGGTAATAAGAATACGTTTCATTTAAATATCCATCCCTCATTTACAGTTTAATCTTTGTATAAGCCTTTGTATAAGGGCGACTGATAAACGACCTTTTCTCCGGTATGGTCAGAGTGAAAGTGAGCTAGGAAAGCGGCCTCGATCCCCCTCATCGCTAGACTTTTGACGATACTGTCACGCTCGGTGTACCCCAGTACCGCAATTACCGCTACGACAATAAGTAGGGCTGCGGCTCGTTTCATGGTCAGTACTTTTGGACGACTTCACTGATCAAAATAATAGCCCGAGAAACGCAATCCAGTGAATCATATTCGGACAGATCGATTCTCCTTAGGACGCTTCAGAGTCCCATCTAACCTAATGAGATTATTGGTTTTATTGCGCTTTTGAGTGGTAGCAGTCAACCTGACTGTATTTGTTTTTATTGGTGCTCTAAATTATTACCGATTAATTACTGGGCATATTGTCCGATTATGATCATTAAAAGTCTTCTCTCAAGTCATAAGATATAAGCAGACTCATAACAATAATGTAAAGTAGCGATTCTGCACTGCGCACTTAATTTTTCATCCAATCTGATCATTTTATTAGCAGTTGTCGGCCCGCCTAACCTAAAGCAATTAGATTATGTAGATTTGGATGCCCAGCTGATATGGAGATTAGTGGAGATCAAAGGTAACAAAGAGCTTTGAAAATGTGGGTAACTAGATTTAACAAACCATGGTTGCATTTTATTGTGCTGGGCATTATTTTTTTTAATGCTCAGAGCTCAATATTTCCTGAGCCGAAAGTCGTGATTGGTCCCTTGCATACATCGCGGGTCGAGGCGCTACAACAGCAGTGGATTGCTTTGTTTGGTCGCCAGCCTTCAGTGGCACAACAAGAAAAAATGATCGCCGAAGAGTTGGAGCGTGACTTATTGTTTCACTATGCATTGGATCTTGAGCTTCATCTGCGCGACAAGATTGTCTATGACCAACTGATCCGCAATATGCGCTTTTTAAACATAGCAGAAGGTAAAAATAATGCCGGGTTGTTTCAGCAGGCATTGGATCTGCAGTTGCATTTGGGCGATGAGGTCATTAAGCGCCGACTTGTTAAAAAAGTGCAAGAGCGTTTGCTGAATAAGAGTCCACCTTCCGCGCCTACCGAGCAACAGCTTCGCGCTGAGTTTTCTAAACGCATGGAAGAATTTCGTGTTCCTGCACGCCTATCGATTTCGCAACTCTTTTTTAACCGGGAGAGTGAGGTCGAACTTGAGTCGGCTATTGCCATCATTCAACAGCAAAATCTTGATGCCAATACAGCTAGGCGTCTAGGTTCACCGTTTATGTCTGGCTATGAATTTCGCGATCAGACCCCCGATCAGTTAGCTCGACACTTTGGTGTCCGGTTTGTCTTAGAACTCATGCAGGCAGAGCCCATTGCAGGTCAGTGGTTGGGACCAATTCATTCGATCTATGGTTTGCATTACGTATGGGTTGCGGCGCTTGAGCCTGGACGCGATGCACAGTTTGAAGAGGTGCAACCACAAGTTCGCAGAGACCTGATGGCCAAAGCTCGTACGCAGGCATTGAAAGACTCTATTGCGGCGCTACGAAATGACTATGAGGTTAGATTGTGAAGCTGTTATTACGCTTAACTTTGGGCATGTTAATGCCACTGTTATTGGCGCACCCTGCACAAGGGCACCTGTTTGCTCCTTCGCTGCTGAAGATAGTAGAGACGCAACTGCATCATTACAACGTGGTTTGGAAAACCCCGGCTAAGCGCTCCAGTGGTATTCCATTGCAACCCACTTTTCCTGACCGCTGTGAGGTGAGTAATCCAAACTCGCCGAGAACTGAGGGCACGGGAATTATTTCCAGTTGGCAGTTACGTTGTGATCAGTTGGGTGATCAAGGTTTAGTGGGTCAAGTTGTGGGCGTGAGCGGGCTAGGGACGAATCAGGTGTCGACCATGATAATGCTCAGTCTGCGTGATGGACGGCGGTACCAAGCAGTATTAACGGCAGAAAACCCTGAGTTCCTGATACCGGCAATACCTGGTCAGGGGCAGGTGATGATCGAGTATTCAAGGCTGGGGTTGGAACACATCGTGGGTGGTATTGATCACCTTATGTTTGTATTTGGTTTGCTTTTATTGGTAGGTAGTGGCGCGCGCTTGTTTTGGACAATTACGGCATTTACCGCAGGGCACAGTATTACACTGTCACTGGTGACGCTCGGCTTTATAAGTTTTCCAGTATCACTAGTGGAATTTACCATTGCCCTGAGTATTTTTATGTTGGCACTAAACCTTGCTCGCCGTGACTTTTCTCTTAGCGACGGGGGTGGCTTATTTCGCCACTACCCATGGTGGTTAGCCGGGGGTTTTGGCCTGCTGCACGGTATGGGCTTTGCGGGTGCATTGGCGGAGATCGGCCTGCCCCAGAGCAATGTACCACTGGCTTTGTTGTTTTTTAATATCGGGATAGAGGCGGGACAAATTGCGTTTATTCTTTTGCTACTGGGAGCTTGGCGGTTGATCAAGCGCCCACTGTTACCTTGGCAGGAGCGTTTGTTGCCCATACCTATTTATGCATTGGGCGGGCTGTCGGCCATGTGGTGCATCGAGCGCGGACTGATATTTCTGAATTAGGTTGGTAAAAATTTGTAGTGCCTATGGGCTAAACCAATCGGGTCATTATTTAAAATTAAAATTCTGTCAGACAAAAAAAGCAGATGTCTCACATCAATGTTTGAGATCAGCTCTGACCGCGAAGTATAGGAGCGACTATGAATAATCATATAAACAATGTAGGGGGATCGGGCGCTGCTGCACATACTACAGGTCAGCCTCTCTCAGGGCATCGCAACGCATTGACCTTGTTGATGATGGCCTATGCCCTGTCGATGTGCGATCGGATGATTTTGTCTGTTTTGTTTCCGGAAATAAAAGCGGAGTTTACTTTAAGTGATACCCAGTTGGGCTTGCTGGGTGGTGTTTCATTCGCCTTCTTTTATGCCACCATGGGCCTACCCATTGCACGTCTGTCAGATCAGTACAGCCGCAAGCGCATCATTATTACCAGTCTTGTGGTTTTTTCCTTAATGACCGCATTATGCGGTCTGGCCGGGGGTTTTATCAGCCTTTTGTTGCTGAGGGTCGGTGTGGGTATTGGCGAAGCCGGTGTAAACCCTGCCAGCCACTCCATCATTGCAGACTATTTTCCACCGCAGCGTCGTGCGCTCGCCATGTCCATATTAATGCTAGGTGGCAGCGTTGGCATGATCCTGGGTTTTGTTGGTGGTGGTGTTGTCGCCGAACATTATGGTTGGCGTGCCGCGATGGTGGCCGTAGGACTGCCGGGTCTGTTACTGGCCTTTGTTATGGGCAAGCTATTAAAAGAGCCTGCTAGGAGCACGTTTGAGACACAAGCCCCTGAGCCGCCTCCACCCATACTCACTACCGCCAGAGCTATGTGGCAAAACCGCGCCATGCGCCATTTGATCTTCTGTGCGATAGCCACAGGTTTGATGTCGTATGGTTTAACCCAGTGGCTACCGACTTTTTTTATGCGAGCACATAATCTCAGTCAATCACAGACGGGCATGTTGATTGCAGGATTGTTTGGCATATCGGGGGCGATCGGAGCATTGGTGGCCGGTAAGGTGTTTGATCGCTTGGCCGCTCGTGGTTTTCAGTACGGTATGTGGATGCTTGCCATCGTACCGTTTCTTACTATGCCTTTGTTTATCATGGGCTTGCTGACCGACGAACTAACCACTGCTATTGTGCTGCTTATTATTCCAGGTTTTGCTGCTAACTACGCCATGGGTCCAGTCTTTGCCATGGTGCAAACCTTATCGCCAGTCAATATGCGCGCCGTCTCTACGGCCATTATGATGCTGTTTATTAATCTTATCGGTATGGGCTTGGGGCCTTTGCTGGTAGGTATTCTCAGTGACCTACTGACTCCTCGTTATGGTGAAGATGCATTGGGTATAGCATTGGCCTGTTTTACCCTCGTTGGCCTCTGGGCGGCTCTGCATTCATGGTTGTGTGGTAGAGTCTTGGCGAAACAGAAAGCACAAAGTGCATAAGCCGCTTGTATTACTTATTTTCAGTCGTACCAGCGGCTCGATAATATCTGGCTCTTGGAGGTCAACAGTCGACGGCCCAGATGTGGGGAGATACACAAGCGTCAACTAGTTTCTGTTCGCTGATCTGTGTCTTATTCAGTTTAACTATTAGCTGCTTATAAACGCTTGCTTGAACGCGTTGCTCTTGCATTTAAATTTCTCAAAGAAGCATTTTATATTTGCTAGATCGCAGATGACGAATTCGATATCTGTCCGAATATGATGACGGGCTATTGGGAGTGCTTACTATAATCAAGCGTAACTGACATATGTAACCACGATGACTTTATGGGAATTAGGAGAAGGTGATGGATTTTGAATACAGCGAAAAAGTACAGGATTTGCTTCACCGGGTTCGAAAGTTTATTGATACAGAGATTATGCCCAATGAGGCAACCTATAATGAACAGCTTGCTACTAGGCTGGGTGATTTGTTGGAGCAAACCACTCAATACCTGAAGGCTACCACTCTGGCTGATGCGGTTAAGTCTATGGGTGCAGCCTGTTCTAACGCAGAAAGATAACGATAAGAAATAATACTATATGCTTGAACCAGAGAACAATATCACTCCATCTTACTTCCTTGATCCGCCGCGCCTGCTACGCTTTTTTTTGTCAAAAAGATTTAGCCGATTTGCAAACACAGAATGGAAAACGAAAAAGCGTGCAGCCGTTGAGAAGAGTCGCAAGGCCGAAGGGCGGCCTCACGTAGTGGAGTATTTCCACCAGGTGGATGATCCCTATTCGCACCTGATGGCACAGGTAGTCGCGCGGTTTGCCGAGCGTTATGATATTGAGATTGTGCCGCATCTTATCCGTGCAACCGGCGGTCGTAGTCAGCCTGAGGCAGAAAAACTGGCCGTTTGGGCGCGCCGTGACTGCGGATTGATTGCGTCGCATTATGGTTTGAGCTTTCCAGAAGATGCTGACGTAGAGCCTGAGCCTGAATTGCAGCAGGCGGCTAATCGAGCGCTGACAAAGCTTGGCGCAAAAGATTTTCTAACTCGGGTTAAAGGCATAAGCGCCAGCTTATGGTCAAGTGGATCTATCGATGCTGGTGATGTGACTGTTGTAGAAGCTGACGCGGCTGTCGAAGCAGGGTCTGCGCGCCTGGCAGAATTGGACCATTATTCAGGCGCGATGCTCTATTATGCTGGCGAGTGGTACTGGGGCGTTGATCGCCTGTTTTACTTGGAGGAACGCCTGCGTGAGTTGGGTGTGTGTAAAGAGCCGAGTCAGCCCTATCTAGCACCGCGGCCTGATATTGATATTAGCGGTGTTGATGCCAGTGAACTGGATTTACATTTTTTTCCGTCTCTGAACAGCCCCTATTCCGCAATCATTTATGATAAGACCATCGAGCTTAGTCGGGCTTGCAAGATAAACCTACACCACAAACCTGTTCTGCCAATGGTAATGCGGGGCGTCCCAGCCACGTCAGCCAAGGCTGCCTATATTTTCTTTGATGTAAAGCGCGAGAGTGAATTTATGGGTGTGCCTTTTGGAAACACGGTAATAACAATTGGCAAGCCTGTCCGGCAGTGCTACTCACTATTACCCTGGGCGAAATCGCTCGGTAAAGATACAGAACTCTTAAGTACTTTAATACGCTATGCCTTTGCTGAAGGCAAGGGACTGCACCGACAAAAAAATATCCGGCGCGCGGTAGAGGAAGTAGGCTTGGATTGGAAAGAAGCGCAAAAACACCTTGGCGGTGACGCGTGGAAACCCTTTATAGAAAAGCACCAGGATGAAATGGTGGAAGGTATGGGCCTTTGGGGAGTGCCTTCCTACCTGTCTCTTATACACATCTGACGCTGCCGACGACTCCTTACGT
>OJCJ01000219.1_pt1 | contig 12411 bp, 16 predicted proteins | sample 1591811 | NCBI WGS metagenome assembly OJCJ01 (sample SAMN05416758, study PRJEB24817) | seawater metagenome | isolation source: Sea water | place: Canada:Atlantic | collected 2013-07
AGATGTAGAGAGGTCTCGTGGGCTCGGAGATGTGTATAAGAGACAGCATTTAAACGTTCTACATTAATGAATGTATAATGTTCTGTCTATGTATTCTATTCATGTTTTATAGTCTTTCTACATATCATTCTAAATTAGTGGGTATCCGACCAATAAGTAAAATTTTATACAGTCAATTATCATCTAGCTCAGTATTGTGTAATAGTGAAATAAATAAATTTAATTTTGCAAAAGGACCAAAAAAAGTAGTAAATGATTTCCTTCAACAAAATTATTATTTACACAATAATATTCAGAATGACAAATCTTATTTGAATGAATCACAAAAAGTGATATCTATAAGTCCTGCCGGACTGAATGGATTTTATACGTTTGGTGTTGCATTATATTTGAAAGAGAATTATGATCTTACAGACATCATATATTCAGGTGCTTCAGCAGGGTCGTGGATTTCATTATATATGGCTCATAAAGGGGATCCATTAGAAATTCCTATAAATTTGATTAGCTTAGACTATGAAAAAATATCAAGTGTCTTTGAATTACAAGTTAATTTGAAGAATATGTTTTTAAAAGATTATAATGTGGATACTTTTGATATGAATAAGATATACGTTGGTGTAACAGGAGTTCATAACTTCCAATTAGTATCAAACATTTACTCTCAATTTGATACATTGATAGATGCTGTGGATGCATGTATAGCAAGTAGTCATATACCACTAATTTCTGGTGGTCTTATTACCAAATATAATGATATCATTTCATTTGATGGGGGTTTAACGAATTATCCATACGTAAATTTTTCGAAACCAATTCTCCATATAAATCCAAGTATGTGGAAAAGTGAAAAACGTTATTTACTTGATACTTGTATGGAACAAGATACACTTGATTTAATGAATTGTTATGTTGGTCTCAAAACATCTAATTTAAAAAATGTAAGTCAAATGATAGAAAAAGGGTATAGTGATTCAATGAAAAACCGCCATATTTTGGATAATATATTGTCACGTAAATAATTAACAAAATGAGAAATTGAGAAATTAAGACACGTTGTACTTCAATAATATTTTGAAGATTGATATTACACAATGCTCTATATTGTTAGTATAATTTAAGATTTTACGGTTTTTCAAGTAAAGTGATAACAAATAAACCATTATTTTTGTAAAATATACTCGAATACTATGAATTGATTGTTTTATACCATTTGATAGTGAATATTCATATATATTTGATACAAGTGAACAAGGCGAAGAGGAGAAAAAATATGCGTGCGTTTCTAATATACCTTTCATAATACGTTCACTATTATTGACTTCATCTTTGATAATTAACATTTTTGTAATATTTTGCTGTATTAAATCAATAAATAAAACTGACTTAAATTCTGATTTTTGAAATGTATATGGATGTAATCCATCAATATATTTGTCATGATAACATAAATTTCCATTCATTAAAAAAGGCAAGAAAGAACTACAATAAATACATTGAAACAAATGATTATTATTCTTATAACTATGTGTCACCACCTGTTTGCCATTTTTTATATTGTAAAATGTAATATATAAAACATTATTACATTTTTTATAGAAATATTTTGGTAATTTATCTTTTATTATACTTAATACTTTACAATACGAATTAAGATTTCCTTTTGTAAGAGAATACCTTATATATTTGTAAAACTTTTCTTGAATAGATAAATGATTTCCAATGTATAGTAAACCCAACAAAGAACCAATACTACAACCAGATATGCGTTCTATATGGATTACATTTCGTTTTTCCAATTCTTTAAAATAAAGTAAACTACCTATCATATAACTTCCATTAAATGCACCACCATCTAATACTAAATCAATATTTGATTTGCACGGAATATTTTTTAAATTATCTATAAGGTTATTGATTATTTGTTTCATATATTAGTTTTTTAAAATATGAAACACAACATATACGTAATATTTTATAATTAAATGTGTTTATTATACTTAATGGATCAATCAAGTAATACAGAAAATGAATCAAATAATACTAATGAAAAGAACAATATATCAAATACTGATATCGCAGATAGTAAAGAAGTAGATACTCATTGTAATAAAAGCTTTATTTCAAGAGACACAAAATGTTGCTCTAATCTACTAATAGAGTTTGTATTCAATAAAAACTTGCAACATTATTTTCAGCATATTATAGGTAATTATTATGTATGGTTACACATGGGTATTATGACAATGGGGATATATATTATCATGTTTTCTATGAATCAGATTGCTTTACTCTTTGTAATAATTGTTCTCGCAATTGATGCGTTTACAATTATTATTTTACACGATTGTCCACTAACAATGTTGGAGAGATATTATATAAAACACTCTAGTGTTTATTGGCGATTAAATAAATTAAGAAATTCAGGCATCAAGTACTCACTTGAAAACGAATATGATATTCAATTGGAAGTTGTCATCAATGGGGCAGCAATGGCAATATTCAAATTGTTTTGTATTATTGTGTTACAGAGTAAACCATTCATTTAAAATAATTTATACCTTTGAAAATTTAAAACGCTGACTTATAGATAGTGTTTCTTTATTTTCCCCACCACCGTCATGCTTTATAAATACATTTAGTTTTGATTTAGTATTTTTGTGAATAGTACGCATTAATAATTCTGTCCTGTACCATGACCTATATCATAGTAAAAACAAATATCGTCTACATACACACAATTTGTATATTGTATTGCTCTACGCCAGTAGTCGTAATCCTCATTTTGTCGAGCAATAACAAATTTACCCACTTCATCAATTACATCTTTTTTAATAATTACTGAGCTACAAATAGCACAATTATGTATTTTACACCTTTTCTCATTTAAAACGCCGATTAATTTTTTGGTAAAAAATTATTTATAATATATATATAATATGTTAGAAATAAATTATACTTGTTCGTTAGGTTCATTGTGCCATAGTTCTGAAATATTGAAACGAAATAAATATAAATTGTGTTCTTATCCTTTTGATTGGATTTTTTCAAATTGTGATAATATTATACATTGTATAGAAGACAATTTTCAATCTTTTTTAGATAAATCATATTATATTAATATAGACCAATCAAAATGCGGACATTCAAAATATAATGATAATATGTGGTGGCATCACAATCCGTTAATAAATATAAACCATTATAATTATTATGTAAGATGTGTTGATAGATTTAAAACTTTACTTCAAAAACAAGAACATAAGTTATTTATTAATATAATTGTTAATATGAATAATGTTGATGAAAATATAAAAAATAAAATGATTGAATTTAATAATAAATTTTCAAAATATACATCTAATTATACACTATTAGTTATTTTTCATATACCAAATAAAGAACAAAATCACCACATATTTACATACAATGATAATATTAATTTTTTAGAATTACATACTTTATCCGTTAGTAATGGTTCGAATTTTGTTAATAATAATGATAATATTTATTTGGATAATATAATAAAATCAAAATATAATTTTAATCTTAAAAATTAATTATGTTATAAATATAAAAATGAAGCATAAAAGCGATGATTATAAATTAACAGCAGTTCAATATTATTTAGTGGAAGATATAACACAGAAAGAAGTTTGTAAGATTTTCAAATGTTCTCCAAGAAGTTTAATGCGTTGGGTTGATAATATTCAGTTTCCGTTGAGCAATCATTCACAACTATAATTTCAATATTGGTATGTGTCTGTTCTTTGACAGAAGATAATGTATTTAGCAAATAGTTGAATCTATTGTACGTAGGAATTACTACTGTAATCTTTTCCATATATAACATAACATTTATATAATATTAAATCATATTATACAAATATTATAATAATTATTTATCATGAACCAATTATATTTTGAATAATACTCAATGTTTACAGGGTAGTCGGCTCCGTCACCATCATCGTTCCGTTTATAACCCAAAAATATTTTATATTTAAATTTATAATCGGTATTTTAAATTTCCAAAAGGTGTAAAAGGCAACTTAAAATCAGCTAATATTGTAGATTTGGATTTACGAGTTTTTTTATTATTTTTGGATTTCATTTTTTTGGTAGCTTTTTGAGAATTAGTTATTGATTTTTTTTTCATAGGACGATATTTCATAAACCATTCTTCGTATTCTTTTGAATTTTTATTAGATTTTAATTCCTCCATTTTTACAGATTTCTTGGTAAAAATGTCATTTAATGTTGGCTGTTTACCATAACAAGTAATACTGAATCGTCGTAATAATCCACGTTGTTTTAATCTGTTTTTTTGTTGAACATTGAACAAAAATTGTGACATACATAATATACGATCAACATCATAATGTGGTTTATTCAAATAAATGAAAAGTAGATAAAAGCTCAACATTGTATCTATACTAGCAATTCTGTAATTCACATTTTTGATTTTTATTACATTGTAACTATGACATGCAATTGGTTCATATATGAAACACACTGTATCATTATTTACTGTAATTTCATAATGCGTTTTTAATAAATCCATGAAACCGTCATGTTTAACTATTTTTACTTTTTCTATTTTATTATTATGTAGGCGTTCTTTTATACGTTTTGATATATCGTGTGCATTTGTACTTAATAAATCAAAATCAGGGTGTTTTGTAAATTGTTCTTTTTCATTCTTTTGCATATATCGTGAATATAAATAGTTTGCGTATCCACCAAAAAATACACATTGTTGTTGAGATGCAATTTCTTTGATTGTATTGTTGATGATATCAATTTGTTTTTCACTTCCTTCAAATTTTCGTTGAAAATTTGTATACTTACATTGATCGATATTTAATGGATAATATTTATTCATAAGTGCAGCCCGTTTCAAAACTTTATCCCAACGCGATATATCTCCATTTGGACGTGATAATTCTAAAAACATAGACATTCGTAAATAATTTGGAGCACAATAGTAAATACCTAAAATTTTGATAGAATCTCTTTTTAAAGTTTCAAATAAATATGGGTGTAAATATGTAATATCTGCCATTGGCACAAAATTTACAAATACCTTATATGTACCATAATGAGCACCCGCTTTTGCTTCAACTTCTTTGAAACCTTTTGCAGCATATATATCTGCTAGTGCCTTTGCATCTTCAACAGGATTTGTAGAAAAGAAATCATAGTCTGGTATTTCAATATCATAATTATAAAATTGATGCTCCTTTGGTAATATATTGTTAATAGCAGTTCCACCATAACATATTAATTTTTTATTACGAATGAAATCTTCTACGATAGAAATCATTTCTTTTACTTCTGGTTTGTTAACCTCTTTATATTTCATTAATTTTTCGTTTTTGTCAACAGCACTTCGTAATATTGCTAATTCACATTCTTCAAATGTTAATTTTTTGTCGCACTTCGTAGTCATATATATTAATTTTATAATAAATTTCATAAAATTAGTATTTACAATATATGTCAAAATATAATCAATGACAAATAATTCAACTGTTCAAACTTCGGATGCTTTCAGGTTTTAATACAAAACTATAACGATTTTGAAGAAAAAAGTTGTTATAATCATCCATATATTCATCTTTATTTTGAATGCTCATAGCTATAAATTGACATCCATTCATTTTTGCTACTCCATAATCATAATTTTCAAACTTATTTGTTATTTGTGGTAAAACAAATGTCATTGCATTTTTGTTAAATTCTATTAAATCTTTATTTACCCCAGTAGATTGATCAAAATAAATAGTTTTTATAGTTTCACTGTCGGTGATTCCATTTGCGTACTCATATAATGTTGTATTACGAATGCTCAATTCCGGAGCGTGAAATAATAGTATAAATTTTTGAGCTAAATCTTTCAATGGAACATTTCCTATTTGATTTTGAAATTGTTTACAACCATAGCTATATTTCATAGATAATAATTTATCACGTAAAAATGTTTTTATTTCATTAACTATCATAGAAATAATTCTTTTGTCACTACTTTTGATTCGAATATGTAATATGCACGGATCGTTTGGACAAGGACAAATATCTGAAAATGCTTGGTTGCGTAAAGTTTTAAATACATCTGATAGTGGTATTTTGTTTTTACTTGACATCGTATTAAACATCCTCTTTTGATTATTTGTTGCAACGTAGACTTCTGGTCTATTATTGCTATCTAATCCACTCAATATTTCAAAATCAAGGCATCTTGCTCCTTGTGCTAAACAGTTGGTAAGTGCACAAATATCTAATTTACCTGTAATGTAATTTTCTAATGCAATTGCATTGTATGCTGTTTTCACATAAAAATTCTTTAAAGGATATTCCTTATTTGAAGAACCAACACTGCACGATAAATTGGGGACTTTTGGATATTTTCGCTTCAAATTTGCGCATTGCACTTCATTTTCTTTTCCTACGTATGTATCTTTTTTACTGCCCAAAAAACTATCTTTTTGTGGTTGTAAGTATATATATGTTTGAACTAATAATGTTAAGAAAACTAACATAAGCAATATGTAAAAAAGTATATAAGTGATTGATTGTAGTATTCTATGCATATATATTTGATATATAAAGTTTTCATTGAATGTACATTGCGTATTTATAACAATACAATGTATTGCTAAAAAGGGCCAACTCTACGGGGTCCTCGTGAAATTCATAAAAAATACACATATAATTTGCTAATTTTTGCACGACAAAATACTTAAAATTATCACATAACTGGTTACTCTGCTTTAAATATATAAGAATATGTTCATAAATGTCAATACAAGAATATCCATTATCAATATATCGATAAAGTTGAATGATTGCTTTTTTCAGTTCACCTTTATTTATATGATCAAAATATTTTTCTATCGCTTTAAACGGTATACAATTACATATTGTAAAAATATTGGAATCATCAATTGTTGTATCACATAAATAAAATAGTTGCAAAAACCCATATAATCGTCGCAGAGATAAATTTGACAACTGAAATAATATTTCCATTGCCTTTGGAAGTATCTCTATGTTTTCTTCTTTGCATATATTTTCTGTAATTACACGAAGATGATTATTTGAAATAGACGGTAATTTGATAATTTGTAATCTGGATTGAATACTACTTATAACTTTGTTTGATGTTGTACACGTAAATATAAAGAATACATTTTTATGGTAATTATCCATATAGCTTCGCAGTATTTGTTGACAATGTTCGTTAATATTATCAATATCATCAATTATTATAAGTTTTTTTTTATTAAAAATAGAACAATAAGACTGACAAAAAATCTTCATATTTTGTCTGAAATACTGTACACTTGTATCCTTCATTTGATTTATTACCAATATATTATCCTCTTTCTCAGTTTTACTCATACATTGTGAGTATGTTGAAGTAACATAATCTAAAAAACTACTTTTACCACACCCTGAATGTCCAATGAATAATATGTCCAATATATCTTGTTTTACAAACATTTCAAATTGTTCATTGAATTTACTGTTAAAACCAAAATCATTTATTGTACGCGGTTTATATTTATCTTGAAATAATTGTTGCATAACTAATATGACAAAATATATTTAAGTATTTCTATGTTTTAAATATATTTATGAGTAATTTTTATAAAATTTTGAATGTAGACGAAAGTGCATCGCAAGATGAAATTCGTAAATCTTTTAGGAAATTAAGTCTAAAGTATCATCCAGACAGAAATAATTCATACGATTCTGAAAATATTTTTAAAGAATTAAATGAAGCTTATGAAGTATTAGGGAATGATAAAAAGCGTAATGAATATGATAAATTACATCTTAAGAACAATATCAACAATAGTGAATTAAGTTCACAAGGATTACAAAAGTTTTTTGGTAATTACACAAGCTTTTTCAAAAATTTCACACCTAAACACTTGAACAACAATTCAGATATTTGTGATGATAATATGGAAAAGTTTTTACATCAAATAAATGATGAAACAGTAAAAGTAATGAATGATGTTATTCAAAATTTACAAAATAATAATACTGCTTTCGACAGAACAAATTGTAATATTTTTGGATTCCCTTCTAGACAACACATTGCTCACATGAATATAAATTCAATACCTATATCAATAGAAAAAATTAATATAAATCACGATATTACGTTAGAAGAAATATTTAATGGTACTACTATATCAATCAATTATATACGAACAATCTTCATAAATAATCAAGAATCACAAGAAACAATACATAAATCTATTTACATTGAACCTGGTAAGGATACAAAAATACCAATTATTCTAGATAATCAGGGTCATCAACGAGACAATTACTTTGGAAATGTAGAAATTACGTTAAATGAATTATCCCATACAGTCTATAAAAGAAATGATTTACATTTATTGATGGAAAAGACAATTTCATTGAAAGAGGCACTTACTGGATTTAGTATTACATTTCAACACATAAATGATAAACAATACACACTACAGAATAAAGAACAAATTATTTGTCCGAATAGTCAACGTGAAATAGCACATTTGGGATTGACAAACAAAAATTCGAAAGGGTCTCTATTTATTATTTTTAACGTTGAATTCCCAGATATCTTGAATGATACCCAAAAAGAACAATTAAAAACAATATTATAGAATAAACAATATATATATATTATGATGACACGGAAACAATGTTGGTATAATACAATGAAAAATAGTAAATCAAATATAAATAAATTAGAAAATAAAAACACAGTTAATGAGGCACGTGAACAAATTGTTGTAGAAGGTAAAATTAAACATGTAAGATTTAATAAAAACGTATATGCTACACTTGTACCCACAAGAGAAGAGACAAATTCACTAGAATCAGTAAATACATATAAAAATGACAATGATAAATATAATGAACGATTTTATAGTATAAAAGAGTTGCCTGAAAGTATTTCAAATCTAGATATCGAATCTATAAATTCACTTAGAAGTTGCTTGAAATTACCTATAATACAAACAATTGAAAATCAAGATTATCTACAACAAAGTGATAGTAATATAAGTGAATACTCTCAATACAAAGATAAGAAAAACAAATATAAAGTATTTCGTTTCTACGATGACATACTAACTTATATGGTAAAATAATTTACTTCTACTGATAATATATATGAATTACAACCTATTTTTAACATTTACATTTCTTACATTATTTCTGTTGATTATAATTATATATAAATCAGCATTTGTAAATGGTAAACCAAATTGCAATAATTTTGTTACAAATGTCTATCTTTATTTAGCGTGTGCAATTGCACTAAGTGCTTGTTTTGTACACTTTTATAACATAATGCTAAATACGTCATCAAAACGTGGAGTATTATTTAGTGAAAATGATGCATTTATTCAAATTTATCAATATATATGGCCAGCTATTCTCATATCTTTTATTTCCATAATAGTGCTTTCATCGCAAGATGTTTTCAGCAAAGATGGCACATTATTGAACCATAGTGCTTGGTTGATATTTCTAGCTAGTATATCACTGACAATATATCCTATTTTTAAGTCAAAAGAATTACATACAATCGTTCAAAAAGCGCTACTTACAACAATACTGATTTTTTTAATTATGTCTGGCATTGTTTATGCTTATCCCGAATTCTTTGCTAATACATATAAAAAGGTGATGACTGCATTATTTATAGCTCTAATTTCGGTTATTATAACTGAATTATGTTTAATATTAACAGGTACGTATGATAGAGGAAGATACAATATTTTATCCCTTGTTGTAATAGGTTTATTCTCATTATACATATCGTATGATACTTCACGTATATTTGATTATGCTAAAAAATGTATTGATTCACCAAATTATCCAAAAATTTCTACAAAATTGTTTTTAGATGTAATGAATATATTTGTGAGAATTGTAGGAGTATTACGTAGAAATTAATATAATAATAATTATGTTACTTACTTAGTCGTTAATTTATTTCGTGTATATGAAATAAATTAACTAATTATCAGTTATGTATTTATGATATGCGTTTTGTAGGAATGGATGCACTTACTAAATATATAGAGTTTTCAGTTATAATGATATATTCATTATCAACTTTAAATATTTTACTAACTGGACTAGTATATTCATCTTCACTTTTCACTAACAATTTTTCTTGGTTTTCACGTACACCAATCAAAGCTTTTGATTCTAATGAACTAACCCAATAATCTAGAAGTATTGGTTTATCTTCAACTATTGCTATTTTTGTAGCGTGTTGTAGTGTATTATTACCCGGAAGCTTATACGACTCTTCTTCTACCATTGCAGACATTTATAATAAATCCTTTATTTTCTTTAAATACTTTTTTAGATTAAAACAAAAAATTTTTATGTAACTCTTGATATATGAGTATTGAGAAAGAAAAATACAATTTAACCACAAAGACTAATTATAGACCCTCATTGTTAGAAGACATTGATGTACTCTTTATATCTTTTATTACGATAGTACATCATTATATTATTTACTTTTTTGAAAACAAAGAATCAATTAAACCAACAATTATGAATAGAGGAATACATATGATTGCTCATATATTTGTGATTTTATTGCACTATTCTAAAAATTTAGGATTAACTATATATCACAGTAAAACATCTATTGTATATTATGTAGAATATATCAATCAAATTACAGACAAAGATGATAATATGTTTTTTAACCTTTCATTAAAAGATGCTATCATATACGTATATACAAAAACTATTTATGTAGTACCAGAAGATATTCGCCAAAAACATACATTGACATTATTAGAAAAGCAAGAATTAGAAAATATACAAGAACACATACATAAATATTGTAATTTAGTAGACAACATTGTTATCTTATCATCTTTTCAAAATTCAACCCTAAATAAAAAAGATATATTTCTCAAAGATGTACTTGAAATAATTAAATTAGGAATAATAAATTTACGCACAAATACTGATACTATCAATGAATGCATTTATAAAAAGATTGAACAATGTAATAATGAAATTTTATATCACAAAGATTCTAATTTAGATACTGTGTTAGAAATGATTCAAAGCATTTTCAGTAATGAATTGAAAGAATCAGTAGAACTTTGAAAGAATATAGAAATCAAATATAAACAACTGAGTATCAGAATATTTACATATAGATAATTTTTTTCTTAATTTTCAATTGTTTTTTAACAGTTTTGTGGTCTATTATAGGTTCATCATCATTCTCGCATATTTGATCATATTTTTCTATTAATATTTTTTTTAACATTTCATATACTTCAAATAATTCTTTATCAGTTGACTTTCCAACGATTAATGCACTACCTGTTCGAAATATCATAAAACTTAATGATTTATTATATTTGCATTGAATACCTGGATACGAACAAGGATCATATGTAGCATTTATTTTGTATTCATACTTTAACATATTGAACAATATATCACGATTAATGTTATAACCAGTGTAAAAGTTAGAGTTAATCAAAACAGTTTCACATTTCTCATCTATGAAGCGTAATGTATTTTCATAATATGGTTGTAAAATAGATAATATTTCTAGTTGTACTAAACCAAATAATTCATCAGATTGCATTCCTGGGATTTCCATTTTACCTGTATTAAATATTTTTACGTGAACATCTTTGTATTTTGAATCATGAAATATACGAAATATTAATACAAAACAGTTATAAAATGCACTTTTCTTTTTTGTTCTTTGAGTTAATATATCTTTTCTAGATAATCCTATACTTATTTTACGAACATCTTTAAAGTTAGAACTATTTGGTAAGATGGAAGAATTATGAAGATTTAATTGTTCAATAAATAATCCTTGCATTTGGTGTTGACCTACATAATGTAATACTTTATGTAATTCTTCTTTCGAAAATGATTGTAATTTTATCTGTTTTTTGATAACACCATTGCTTCTGATACCGTAATGCATTACAGGTATCTTCCAAAACGTGTTATTTAATTCAATTGTTTCATTTAAATAAATAATTTTTGTTTTTGTTGAAATATAAAGTTCACTGGGAACAACATAATTTGTCTGTTTTTGTGTAATGATTTCATGATTATTTATTTTGGAAGTATTATCATCGTTTGATACAGAATTTGTTTTTGTGTTAATATTTTGTTTAGGAGAAGATAATATTGTACCATCCATATCATCTTCTAAAAAGGCTAACCATTCGTCATCTACATTCATATTTGATAATATATAAATTTTATATAAACTTCAAATCAATTTTTTATTAAATTAATAATTGATCAAATGAAATTATTCTATCAAAATATTTCAAAATAGAAGATCTGTCTCTTATACACATCTGACGCTGCCGACGACTCCTTACGTGT
>OJCJ01000221.1_pt1 | contig 12322 bp, 10 predicted proteins | sample 1591811 | NCBI WGS metagenome assembly OJCJ01 (sample SAMN05416758, study PRJEB24817) | seawater metagenome | isolation source: Sea water | place: Canada:Atlantic | collected 2013-07
CGAGATGTAGAGAGGTCTCGTGGGCTCGGAGATGTGTATAAGAGACAGGCGTATCACGGGCAAGCCCGCTATTACCGTGGGTAGCGTGGGATTGGACGCCGACTTTACGCCAAAACCAGGTGAAATGACCTTTAGAGAGGCGGATCCTGCCAGCTTAGATACTTTGTTACATCGTCTGGATAATCAGGAGTTTGATTTGGTAGCCGTGGGCCGCGCACTCATCGCTAACCCTGATTGGGTTAATTTAGTTGAGGCAAAACGCATGGATGATTTAAAACCATTTCGCAAAGAACATTTGGGCGAATTGATTTAGCTAATAGTGCCATTATCAAAACAATAAGAGGGTGTGAGATTGGAACTCAAAAATAAAATTATTGTAATTACAGGTGCCGGAAGTGGCATTGGCAGAGCATTGGCGGTCCGTTTTCATGCGGAGGGGGCTAAGGCTGTCGTGTCGGTTGATATCAATCTTGAAAATGCGCAAGAGACAGCCTCTATGGTTGGTGGCGTTGCGATGTCAGCAGATGTTGCCAAAGAAGAGGATATTCTTCGAGTCATCGAAACAACGGAAACCGATATTGGGCCGATTGATTTGTTTTGTTCAAATGCTGGCGTGGGTATGGGCGAAGACCTCACCTCACCTAATTCGGAATGGCAAATGATTTGGGATATCAATGTTATGTCCCATGTTTATGCCGCGCGGCATTTGGTTCCAAGAATGGTTGCTCGTGGTGGTGGTTATCTGATGAATACGTCTTCTGCCGCTGGCCTGTTAAATCAAATTGGCGGTGCGGCTTACGGCGTGACTAAGCATGCCGCGGTGGGGTTTGGGGAGTGGGTTGCTATCCATCACCAGCATGAAGGCATAAAAGTGTCTATGTTGTGCCCCCAGGCGGTTCGAACGCCGATGACCGAGGTCGTAAACGACGCAACAGCTGCTGCCGCTAGCAATGGCATGATTGAGCCGGCCGATTTAGCGGAAACGGTTGTTGAGGAGCTGCGAAAAGAGAGTTTTATTATTTTGCCGCACCCGATTGTATTAGACTATATGCGTAACAAAACGAACAATTATGACCGCTGGATCGGTGGTATGAACAAGCTAATGAGAAAAATAACAGGTCTAATTTAAATAATTATCAACTAACAAATCAAGAGGGTATCTGATGGGTTTTGAGTTAACCGCTCGGGCGGAAGAAATAAATAATAAGTTAAAGGCTTTTATGGATGAACATATTTATCCGCGGGAGTCAGATTACGACGACTTTACCAATGATCATAAAAACTTGTGGCAATACCCCGAATGGTTTGAAGACCTTAAAGCAGAGGCTCGTAAACAGGGACTTTGGAATCTATTTCTTCCAGCAGAGTACCAGCCTTGGAGCCCAGGGCTAAGCAACGCTGAAATAGCACCACTTTTTGAAACTATGTCTCGCTCAGCGTGGGCCCAGCAAATATTTAATTGTAATGCGCCCGATAGAGGCAATATGGAGGTGCTGGCTAAGTACGGTACGCCAGAGCAGCAAGAACAATGGCTGATGCCTTTGCTAGCCGGAGAGATTCGGTCAGCTTATGCCATGACTGAGCCAGATGTAGCGTCCTCCGATGCGACCAATATGGAGCTTAAGATTGAACGCGACGGTGATGATTATGTCCTCAATGGTCGTAAATGGTGGACAACCAATGTTATTGGACCAAAGTGTAAAGTGATGTTGGTTATGGGTAAGTCGAACCCCAATGGCCCTCGACATCAGCAGCATTCAACCATACTTGTGCCAACGGATGCGCCTGGGGTGACTATTGCTCGGCCGTTGCGAGTATTTGGTGAATATCATTCTCCCGGCGGGGAAGGTGATGTTATTTTCAGAAATGTTCGGGTTCCAGTGACAAATCTTATTTTAGGTGAAGGTAGAGGCTTTGAAATCGCCCAGGGTCGACTTGGACCTGGCCGCTTCCAATACGCAATGATGTTTGTTGGTATGGCTCAGCGGAGTTTGGAGCTAATGTGTGAACGCGCAGTGAGTCGTGTAGCTTTTGGTGAGCAGCTGAGTAAAAAAACTAGTGTTCAACATGAAATAGCCAGAAGTCGCTGTGATATTGAACAGTGTCGATTACTGGTGTTGTCGGCTGCAGAAAAGATGGATAAGTACGGTATTGATGCCGCGCGTGCTGAAATCTCAATGCTCAAAATTGTTGCTCCAAAGATGTGTGAGGATGTGTCTAGCCGTGCTATGCAAATATTTGGTGGTATGGGTGTCAGTCAAGACACGCCATTGGCGCATATTTTCACGACCAGTCGTTTTTGTCGAATTGCTGATGGTCCAGATGAGGTGCATATGTCTCAGTTGGCAAAATTAACTATCCGTTCATTGGCAAGACAGTAAGAGAGACTGATATGAGTTCAATTAAAGAAGTTTTCAACGTAATTTCGGATGTGGTGCGGGCTTTGCCTGTGTTATTGGCGAAACAACCGACGTCGGATGATCCTGCGTCAATAGCCTCAGTATTTGAGGATACTGTGGCGCGCCATCCTGACAGAAATATGATCGTCTTTGAGGGTCGAGAGATTAGTTGGGGAGAGTTTAATGAGCTGGCTAACTCTTTTGCCCATGCATTAGTTGCTCGTGGTGTTAAGCGAGAAGATTGCGTTACCGTTATTATGGAAAACCGCATCGAGATGTTGGCTGCAATCATAGCTTTGCAAAAGATCGGTGCTATTGCCGGAATGGTTAATCCTGGTTTGGTCGGCGCTCAGTTAGCGCACTGCATCAATGTGACTAAATCAGTAAAGTGTCTTGCTGGAGAAGAAATATTTAGCAGCGTAATGGATGTTCGTGCGAACCTAGATATGGAAGATAAGGACATTCTTTGGGTGGCGGATCTACGTGAGAGTCCTCGGCCGGAGCCCATGGAAGACATTATGGGTGTGCTAGAGCAATACCCAACGACGAATTTGGAAGATACCAAAACGATTTTAGCCGGTGCAACCGGCTTTTACATATTTACTTCTGGTACAACAGGAATGCCTAAAGCTGCGAAAGTGGGCCAGAGGCGCTTGTTAACAGCAGGGAACTCGTTTAGTAAAGTGGGCGTTAGAGCAAAACCAACGGATAGGATGTATTTGTGCTTGCCTCTCTTTCACGGGACAGGTTTCATCTGTGGTGTAAATAGCGCTATTTTCAGTGGTGCCTCGATGTTTTTACGTCGCAAATTCTCAGCGTCCGCGTTCTGGCCAGAAATTCAAAAATATCAGTGCACCATCTTTTTCTATGTTGGAGAACTGTGCCGGTATCTTGTCACGCAGCCACCTTGCCCAGAAGAGCTAAATAACCCGTTAGATAGAGTTTTTGGAAATGGCTTACGTCCGGATGTCTGGGATGAGTTCAAAGGACGTTTTGGTATCGATCGAGTCTGTGAATTTTACGGTTCCAGCGAGGGAAATGTGTCCTTCATCAACGCCTTTAATAAAAATAAAACCATCGGCTATTGCCCTGGAACCATCATACTTGTGGAATATGATATTGAGCAGGATGAGATGGTGCTGGATGCGGAGGGTAAATACATTCAGGTAGAGTCCGGAAAGCCGGGACTATTGCTGGCTGAGATTGACGATCGTTTTCGATTTGATGGCTACACCGATGTTGCAGCGTCTGAAGCAAAGACCCTGAGAGACGTTATAAAACCTGGTGATGCTTGGTTTAATACTGGCGATCTTATTACTGAGGTTGATGTAGGGTTTACGATGGGTAAACCGCACTATCAGTTTGTTGATCGCGTAGGTGATACCTTCCGGTGGCGTTCAGAAAACGTGTCGACAAATGAAGTAGGCGAGATTTTAAATGCTAATGAGCAAGTCGAAATTGCGAACGTTTACGGCGTCGATGTCCCTGCTGCAGAGGGTAAGGCTGGTATGGCTTCACTAGCTCTAAATCCAGGATCTGTATTCGATCCTGTTGAGTTTTCAGCCTATGTCACTGCTAATTTACCTGCCTTTGCGCAGCCTGTTTTTGTCCGGATTCAGTCGGGGATGACCACCACCGGTACGTTTAAGTTGGTGAAAGGTGAGTTACGCAAGCAAGCCTTCCATTTAGACCAACTAGACGGTGACGAAGTGTACGTTCAATTGCCACGTACCAGTCACTACCAGCTGCTAGACCAGAAATTATATGAATCGATCAGAGACGGGCTAGCAGGGTACTAAACAAATACTACAGAAGGAGTTTATGGGTGGATTTTTCATCAGATGTTATCACTATTGAGAAAACAGGCGCGGTAGGCACAATTTGGCTTGATCGCCCTGACAAATACAATGCTCTATCTGAGCCAGTTTGGCTCGCTATTCCCGAGGCCCTTAAGTCTCTCGAGGCAGATGCTGATATTCGCTCAATCATTGTTGCGGGCCGCGGTAAGCACTTTTGTGTCGGTATCGATTTGGTTCAGAGTGGTATGGGTACCCATCAAAGGCCTGCTGGCGAGTCCGAGGCGGTAGCGAATCTCAAGCAATTACAGGGTACTAGCAAGTTTCAGGCCTCTATATCGTCTCTCGCTGAATGTCCATTGCCCGTTATCGCTGTGGTACACGGTCATTGTTTGGGAGCAGGTATAGATATGATTACTGCTTGTGACATCAGAATTGCGGCAGCGGATAGCAACTTTAGTGTGCGTGAGACACGTATTGGTCTGGTAGCTGATGTTGGCACACTGCAACGATTACCTAAAATATTGAATGCCGGTCATGTAGCAGAGCTGGCCTACAGCGCAAAAGATATCAATGCCGCGCGGGCGGAGAAGATTGGCTTGGTAAATGATGTCTATGAGACTTTTGATGCGGCTTATGCTGAGGGAATGGCTCTGGCGACTATTATCGCAGCCAATCCGCCCATGGCAGTAAGAGGAACTAAGTTTATGCTTCAGCAGGGCGAGACTTTGACGACAGAACAGAGTTTATTGATGAATGGAATGTTCACGATGATCACTAGCTTAAAATCAAATGATCTTCAGGAGTCCATGCATGCCTTTGCTGAGCGACGGCCGCCTGTTTATACTGGAACGTAGAGATACACTTAAGTCGTAACCAAACCGTTAATTCACCTAGTTATTTTGAGAGGATATTATGAGTAATACCGCTTATATTTATGATGCAGTGCGAACACCGCGAAGCAAGGGCAAACCTGGAGGTACACTTCACGAGGTAAAGCCTATTGATCTAGGTGCTGGCGTCCTTCGAGCCCTCCAAGAGAGAAATGACCTTGATACGTCTTATGTTGATGACGTGATTATGGGATGCGTATCACCTGTGGGTGAGCAGGGCAGCGATATAGCAAAAATGATGACTCAAAATGCCGGTTGGCATGAGTCAGTTGCCGGCGTGCAACTGAATCGTTTTTGCGCATCAGGATTAGAGGCGGTCAATACTGGCGCACAGAAGGTCGCGTCCGGTTGGGAGCAGTTAGTGGTTGCCGGTGGTGTTGAATGCATGTCACGGGTGCCTATGGGCTCTGATGGCGGTTCAATGATGGGTGATGCTGCCTTTGCTATTCAAGAAAGCTTTGTTCCTCAAGGTATTGGGGCGGATACCATCGCGACTATTGATGGGTATAGTCGAGAAGATGTTGATGCTTACGCCATGGAATCACAGCGGCGCGCCGCACACGCCAGGGATAGTGGTTGGTTTGATGGTTCGGTAGTCCCTGTACGGGATAAAAATGGTTTGATGATTCTTGAGCGAGATGATTTTATCAAGCCGGGCACTAATATGGAAATTTTGGGTGGCTTAAGACCCTCGTTTGAAATGATGGGAAATATGGCTTTTGATGAAATAATACTACGTAAATACAATACGTTAGAAAGTATTTCTCATGTACATACTCCAGGTAATTCGTCCGGTATTGTAGATGGTGCAAGTGCTGTATTGATTGGCTCAGAGAAGGCTGGGAAAGACCTTAACTTGACACCCAGAGGGCGTATTTTGGCGGGCTCTATTTTAGCATCGGACCCAGTAATTATGCTTGCAGGTCCCGGCCCAGCAGCGATGAAATGTCTGAAAACTGCTGGTTTAAAGGCGAGTGATATCGATTTGTGGGAAATCAATGAGGCATTCGCTTCAGTAGCGATGCGCTACATGAAAGATCTCGATATAGATCATTCTATTACCAATGTTAACGGTGGCTCTATTGCAATGGGGCACCCACTGGGAGCGACTGGCGCTATGTTGGTAAGCACCATGCTGGATGAGTTGGAGCGTCGACAGTTAAAGCGCGCCATGCTCTCTCTCTGCGTAGGTGGCGGGATGGGAATTTCTTGCCTGATCGAGCGCGTTTAAGCTCATCTTCGCAGACCAATCAACGACTTTATAAAAGGTTTTAATAATGGGTGTTTTTAAGTACGAGAAAGACGAGCAGGGCATTGTCACAGTGACAATGGACATGACTGGACCTGTGAATGCAATAAATGCGGAATATAGCGATGCAATGGATGAAACCGTTGTGCGCCTGGAGGCGGAAACGGGTCTTACGGGGGTTGTTTTCGCCTCGGCAAAAAAGGTGTTCTTCGCCGGTGCTGACTTGAACGAATTAGTACTTATGGATGCAGGTAATGATGAAGATTTGTTTGCCAATGGCGAATTTATTAAAAGTCATTTCAGGCGCTTAGAAAAACTTCCGGTTCCGGTAGTTGCAGCGATCAACGGAGCTGCGTTAGGCGGGGGTTATGAGTTGTCTCTGGCGTGTAATTATCGTATTGCTTATAACCACAAGTCAGTGCAGATCGGTCTTCCTGAATGTGCCATAGGTGTCTATCCAGCCGGCGGCGGTGTTGTTCGTTTAACAAAATTAATCGGTGTTGAAAAGTCCTTAGATATTATTTTAAAAAGCCAACGCCTGGTCCCCGAAAAGGCCTTAGCTGCCGGTTTGATCGATGCGTTAGTTGAGTCAATCGATGATCTGATACCCTCAGCAAAGGCGTGGATCACTAAACATGCCGAGAATAAGGATGCTTCAGTGCAGCCTTGGGACCGAAAGGGCTATAAAGTTCCAGGAGGAGCCATTAACTCACCGCGCAATGCCCAGCTAGCGGGTATGGCTCCCACCATGCTGCACAAGCAGACTCGAGGGCTTATGCCGCAAATGACAGCGGCAATGGACATCGCGTTCCAGTCGACGGTTATAGATATAGACACAATGCTGCGCGTAGAAGGACGTGAGTTCATTAAAGTTGTAACGGGCCCTGTGGCTAAGAACATGATTACGGCATTCTTCTTTCAACTTAGCAAAATCAATTCCGGGACCAGCCGTCCCAAAGGAATTGAGAAGAATCCCACGCGCAAGCTTGGCGTTTTGGGTGCAGGCATGATGGGGCAGGGTATTGCCTATGTCGCTGCAAAGGTGGGTATTGAGGTCATATTGAAGGATATGACTCAAGAAGCTGCGGACAAGGGTAAGGCCTACTCTGAGGCTCTAGTCAATAAAGCCGTCAAGCGAGGGAAGATGTTCCAGTCACAGGCGGATACTTTATTAGGACTGATTACGCCCACCGCGAATAACGAAGATCTGCGCGGTTGTGATTTGATTATTGAAGCGGTGTTTGAAAATATCGAACTGAAGAATAAGATTATCGCCAATACCGAGCAATATTTGTCCGAAGACGGATTCTGGGGGTCGAATACTTCGACACTGCCTATTACTGAGTTATCGTTGGCCGCTAACAAGCCTGAAAACTTTGTGGGCATTCACTTTTTCTCTCCAGTGGACAAAATGCCGCTGGTTGAAATCATCGTAGGTGATAAGACTAGTGATGAGGCGTTGGCTAAGGCATTTGATTTCACTCAGCAGATACGTAAAACCCCGATTGTCGTGAATGACTCCCTTGGGTTCTTTACCTCTAGAACCTTCGGTACTTACCTAGACGAGGGCTTACAGCTGTTAACCGAAGGTGTTCATCCGGTCAAAATTGACACCTTGGGTAGGGCTATTGGTATGCCCGTAGGGCCATTGCAGGTAGGCGATGAGACTAGTTTGGAGTTGACACGTAAAGCTGGTGAGACATGGGCTGCCATGGGTGTTGAGGATAAATGGACCGATGGCAAAGTCACTCGTCGAGTTATTAAAGATATGATTACCGATAATGGTCGTGGAGGTCGTCATCATGGTGGCGGGTACTATGAGTACCATGCTGATGGATCAAAGAATATCTGGCCCGGTTTGTATGACCTTTATTACAACGAAGATACCTTTGTCGCTGATGAGGATATTAAGGATCGCTTGATGTTCCGTCAGGTGATTGAGGCTCTTAAGTGTCTCGAAACAGGGGTCTTGAGGTCCGTTGCAGATGGCAATATTGGGTCTATCATGGGTATTGGCGCGCCTGCGCATACTGGCGGCTTAATTCAGTACGTTAACACCTATGGTTTTGATAAGTTTGCGGTTCGCTGCGACACGCTTGCAGAGGCTTATGGGGAGCGTTTTACTTGCCCCGAGATCGTCAGGCAACATGCTAAAAGTGGTGAATTGATGCTTTAGAACGCTAGTGCGTTAAAAAAAACCTGACTAGCAGATGGCGCCAGTCAGGTTTTTTTGTGCCTTTACATAATGAAGTCGCGAGTCGCATTTAGCAGTTGTGGGAACATTGCCCCCAACTTGGCCATCCAGAAGTTAAACCAATACTCTATTTTTTGTAAAAAAGTAAGCTCGAGTCGGTCAGATAAGTTCTGCTGTTTGTCATCCAGATAGGCATGTATCGCATCGACCTCGTCTACTCCGAGTGTCTCATAAAAACCGATCATACCCTTGTGAGTGCGGGTTCCCCCAATAACGATTGAGGCGAAGTCATTGTGAGTTTGCTCACTCATATAACGAAGGTTAGGAACTACATAGTTACTCAAGGCATTGATGCCATGACAGGAGCCGCAGTTATTGTGGTAGATTGATTCTCCCAGTTTGATCAAGTCAGGATCAGTGTTGGCGGAATGGCCCAGCGCTCGTATGGTGGTTAATTCCTCACTCGCCAATTGATTAGTTTGATTAAACTGTCCTTTTTTAAACACTAGTAATTTGTTTTGGTTGGTTTTATTGCGTTGAAGTTCATCGCCAACAGTAATCATGACGGTTCCACCACTACCCTGGGCAACGGCAACATACTGCTCGCCATCAAGCTCAAATGTCATTGGTCCTGCAAGGACCGCGCTATCAGACTTGTACTGCCATAGCTTTTCGCCGTCATAGGCGTCATAGGCTGCAAATGTGCCATCCCAGGTACCCTGAAAGACCAAATCGCCAGCAGTACTTAAAATACCACCATTGGAGGGCTTGGCGTGGCGTACCTGCCAGGCTCGTTGTTTTTTGATAGGATCCCAGGCTACTAACTCTCCAAAAATAAGGGCATCCATGGATGCTCTTCCCGCTACCCAGCTTTTTGGGTCTCGATTAGTGTTCAAGTCGACGCCAGTGTTCCATCGATTGACTCGATACATAACCTCTTTTTCCGCACTAAAGTAGGCGGGAATGCTTTGCACAGGAATATACATTAAGCCAGTTTTTGCGCTAAACGACATGGGCTGCCAATTGTGTGCGCCATAGGGAGAAGGCCATATATAACTACCACCATTTTTTTGATAGTCAGCAAACTTACTCTCTACAGGTCGCCCCGTGTCCATATCAACGTGAGTTGCCCATGTAGCCTTGCTGAACTTGTCAGCAGACAATAGCTCTCCAGTTTTGCGATCAAGCACATAGAAAAAGCCATTCTTTGGTGCTTGCATAATGACTGAGCGCGCTTTTCCATTGATCTCTAATTCGGCTAGCACTAACTGCTGCGTTGCTGTGTAGTCCCAGTTGTCGGCAGGGGTGACCTGATAATGCCAGACATATTCGCCAGTATCGGGGCGCAAAGCGACGATCGAGCTAAGATATAGATTATCTCCGCCGCCAGGACTGCGCAGATCGCGATTCCACGGAGAGCCATTGCCAGTGCCGATGTACAGTAAATCTAACGTGGGGTCATAGACCAGAGAGTCCCATGCAGTTCCGCCCCCACCGCCGAGCGTGTACCATTCGTCACCGCTCCACGTTTCTAGAGCCGCTTCTAGGGCAGGGCTCTCTTGTGGTTGGTTGCGATCACCGGGAACAGTATAGAAACGCCAGTTCATTTCACCGGTGTTAACGTCATAAGCACTAACGTACCCGCGCACGCCTAGCTCAGCACCACCATTACCGATGATGACCATACCCTTTACGATCCTTGGGGCGCCTGTAACACTGTAGTTGCCATCTGTTGGCGTACTTTGAATAGACCAGTTTTCTTTGCCGGTCGCAGCATCTAGAGCAATCAATCGGCCATCTAGAGCTCCAAAGAACACTTGTAGAGGCGCATCTGCATTTTCTTGCCATATGGCGACGCCGCGGTTGACCGGGCCGCAACATGTCTTGGCTAGCTGTGCTTTGGGGACTTTGGCATCGTAATGCCATAACTCTTTGCCCGTTCGAGCGTCCAGCGCGTGAACGTGACTCCAACCTGTGCTGACATAAATAACACCGTTGTGGACAAGTGGTGTCGCTTCCATACCCCGCGCAGTATCAAATTTAAAAGACCACGCTAAATCCAGCTCGCTAACATTATCGCGGTTTATTTTATTTAGAGGGCTGAAGCGCTGCTCTTTGTAGGTTCGCCCATAGCTCAACCATTCGCCCGCCGGCTCAACAATTGATTGTTGATTGACAATTCGAGGTAGTTCGGTAGCGTTAGCACTAAATACAAATGCTAATGCAAGCAGAGAGATTATTCGCATGCGAGTTTCCTTTACAGACTGATTTATTATATTTTTAGAGCTTCAAGCTTTTGTTATTATTTTGTCTGCAGGGCCATCTCGACAAATTGCAGTCTGTCTTGCCCAAAAAACATTTCTTCATCAACAAACATCGTCGGCGCGCCAAATAAGCCCCGTTTAACAGCAGCCTCGGTGTTAGTAATAAGCTTTGCTTTTATATCCGCGTCCTGTGTGGACTCTAAGATTGATGGTGCGTTTAAGCCAGCATTGGAGAGTACTTCAATAACCGTCTCCATATCACCCATATTTTTGCTGTCGACCCAAATAGCATTAAAAACCGCGCTGATGTAGGTATTAAAATAATCGCCGTCTAACGCCGCCACAGCTCCTCTCATGAGATTTAGTGTATTGATGGGGAAGTGAGGGTTATTGTTTAGGGGAACGTCATATAGCTTAGCGAATCGAGGCAGATCATCCATCATCATGTAGCGTCCCTTCGCAGGAACCATTACCGGTGAGCTATTTCCAGATGCTTTGAATAAACCACCTAAAAGAACAGGGCGATAGTCAATTGAGCAGTTATATTGTTGCTGTAACTGCTGTAATCGTTTGTACGCTAAATAGGCTGTGGGGCTTCCCACATCAAAGTAAAATTCTATTGTTTTGGTCATAGTGTTTTCCTACCATTTTTCGTCCCAAGGACGTACGTCGAGTTCAAAGGTCCAAGCATTACGTGGTTGGTCATAGAGTGTTACGTAATTGGTGGCTAAGTCATCCGGCTTAACGATACCGTCTACCGCTTTTCGTTGCTCATAGATTGGCACATTGTCTTTAACCCACTGAGTATCAACAGCCGCATCTATTACGATGTGGGCCACATGGATATTTTTAGGACCAAGTTCTCGAGCCATACTTTGCGCTAGAGCGCGCAAGCCGTGCTTAGCACTGGCGAAAGCAGCAAATCCCGCTGAGCCACGAACACTGGCTGTTGCGCCGGTGAACAGAATGGTGCCTCGATTTCTCATGGTCATATAGCGAGCAGCCTCGCGGCCATTTAAAAATCCTGCAAAACAGGCCATTTCCCAAATCTTGAAAAATTTACGGCTATCAGTTTCTAGGATTCCCATTGGAACATTAGCGCCTACGTTAAACACAACAACATCAATTTCACCGATATTATCTTCAATGTTTTTGAACAGAGCTTCTGTAGCATCTTCTTTGCGGGCGTCGCACCCAAATCCAAAGGCTTTGCCTCCGGCCGCAGAGATCTCCTCAATTAAAGGCTTAAGCTTATCCTCGTTGCGTCGCGTGGCACAGATCGTAAGGCCACGCTTTGCAAACTTGCGCGCTATAGCACTGCCAATGGCGTCACCGGCACCGATAATGAGTGCAACTTTATTTTCCACTATGGCCTCCTAGGGTCTTTCCAGTTTTGTGCTTCACTACATTGTGTTTTATATCACACTAGCATAAGAGGGTGCGGGCTTGTTTGAGAATCACTGGTCACTAAACTGACTGGGTCAGGTTATGACCTGTCTCTTATACACATCTGACGCTGCCGACGAC
>OJCJ01000225.1_pt1 | contig 12270 bp, 11 predicted proteins | sample 1591811 | NCBI WGS metagenome assembly OJCJ01 (sample SAMN05416758, study PRJEB24817) | seawater metagenome | isolation source: Sea water | place: Canada:Atlantic | collected 2013-07
TCGTCGGCAGCGTCAGATGTGTATAAGAGACAGGCTATCCCCATCATAGCGCTGAGCGGCGGTTACAAGGGATTAGAGTTAATGGGCCAGACATCTGTACCCTGGTTTGAAATTATTATTGGCACGATTTTGTCCGGTGTTACAGCATATATCTGTATTCATAGCTTTCTACGTTTTGTTGAGCGTGTGGGTATGTTGCCCTTTGTTATCTATCGCTTGATCTTGGGCGGTGTATTAATTTTTTTACTGATGGACTAAGGACTTTTCGGGATGACAAAAAAAGTTGCGTTTTTGGGACTTGGCGTAATGGGTTATCCCATGGCTGGATGGCTTAGCCGCAATGATTATCAGGTAACTGTTTATAATCGTACCACTGTCGTTGCAGAGCGCTGGTGTGAGCAATACTCTGGTGACTTGGCAACCACAGCCAGTGCTGCAGTGCTAGACGCCGATATTGTTTTTCTCTGTGTCGGTAATGATCAAGATGTGCAAGAGATCGTTTTGGCGGAGCAGGGTATACTCGTCGGCATAAAGCCGGGTGCTATCTTGGTCGATCACACGACTACCTCCGCAGACCTGGCCAAGGATCTCGCTGTAGCGGCCAATGCTAAGGACTGTACCTTTATTGATGCGCCAGTGTCTGGTGGTCAGCAGGGAGCAGAGAATGGTCAGCTCACAGTGATGTGTGGTGGCAGTGTCGATGACTTTGCGCAAGTTGAGGGCGCCATTGCCAGTTTTGCTAAAGCCGTGCAGCTAATGGGCCCTGTTGGCAGTGGTCAGCTCTGCAAAATGGTTAACCAGATTTGTATCGCCGGCCTGGTGCAAGGTTTGGCTGAGGGGCTCAACTTCGCTGAGAATGCAGGTTTGGACGCCCGTCAGGTGATTGAGGTTATCTCTAAAGGTGCAGCTCAATCCTGGCAGATGGAGAATCGCTATGAAACCATGTTGGCGGGCGAGTATGAGCATGGCTTTGCCGTGCAATGGATGCGCAAAGACTTGGCCTTTGCCCTGCAGGAAGCCGAGCATAATGGCAGTCTGCTTCCGGTCACTCAGCTGGTCGATAGCTACTATGCTGAGGTTCAAGAACTGGGTGGAAATCGCTGGGATACCTCTAGCCTATTGGCCCGATTAAAATCAAAAAGTGAAACCGAAGGACAATAAATATGACTACGGAAACGAGCCAATATAACCAGGCTTTAACGGCATTTTTAGATGCCTCACCCACGCCATTTCATGCGGTTTCCAGCATCAGTAAAATCTTAGCTAAGGCTGGTTTTACTGAACTCAATGAATCTGATGACTGGACCCTAACGCCTGGCGATAAACATTTTGTCACCCGCAATGGTTCATCCATTATTGCCTTTACCCTAGGCGCTGAACCGCTGGCAGACAGTGGGTTGCGCATGGTAGGTGCACATACAGACAGTCCCTGCTTAATGGTGAAGCCACAGCCTGAGGTTACCAAGAATGGTTATTTTCAGCTCGGTGTAGAAGTTTATGGTGGTGCATTATTAAACCCTTGGTTTGATCGTGACCTGTCAATTGCTGGTCGTGTGGTATATCGCGATAGCAAGCAGCAACTTAAGCAGCAACTCGTGGACTTTAAGCGTCCAGTAGCTATGATTCCCAGCCTTGCTATACATCTTGATCGTGAGGCTAATAAGGGCCGTACGGTTAATGCGCAGACGGATATCCCACCGATATTAATGCTGAGCGATAAAGTCGACGATTTTCGCACTATGTTGGCTGCGGAATTTCTGCTGGCAGGCGCAGAGGTTTTAGATTATGAGCTGTGCTTTTACGATACTCAGGGCGCGGCTCAGATAGGTATCAATAATGAATTTCTCGCCTCGGCGCGGCTAGATAATCTGCTTAGCTGTTTTGTAGCTACCGAGGCTCTGTTGCAGGCCGACAGCAGTAATACCTGCTTAATGGTGTGCAACGATCACGAGGAAGTGGGCAGTGTCTCCGCTATCGGCGCCGATGGCCCTTTCCTTGAAGCTGTAATTGAACGCCTCAATGGTTGCACTGAAAGGCAGGAACGCAATCGTGTGATTGATCAGTCGCTGATGATCTCGTGCGATAATGCCCATGCCGCTCATCCCAATTATGCCGACAAACATGATAGTTCACATATGCCGATATTAAATGGCGGCCCAGTGATAAAAGTTAATGTGAAGCAACGTTATGCCACCACCAGTGTAACGGCGAGTCAGTTTAGGCAATTCTGCGCTGATGTTGATGTGCCAGTGCAAACGTTTGTCTCTCGCAGTGACCTGGGCTGTGGCAGCACCATTGGGCCTATTACAGCGGCTCGATTGGGTGTCAAAACTCTGGATGTGGGTATTCCGCAGCTGGCAATGCACTCCTGCCGCGAAGTGACAGGATCGCTAGATCCACTGCGACTAACTTCAGTGTTGACGGAATTTTTTAATAGGCGCGGTAACCTGGGTGTTGAGAGCGTTTAAAGAAAGCAAAAGCGCAGGTAATGAATAGAGGTTGAGTAACCTCTGAGTTTGACTATTATAGCCATCAGTTTTAAAAAGTAGATTTTTTTATGAGTAAGCAACGTGTTTTAACCGGTATTACCACCTCCGGAAGCCCGCATCTGGGTAACTATGTGGGCGCTATTAGACCTGCGATTGAAGCCAGTCTTAGCGGCGACTATGAGTCATTTTTCTTTTTGGCTGACTACCATGCGTTAATTAAACATCAGGATCCGGGTCTGGTGCATCAGTCGACATTAGAGATTGCTGCAGCCTGGCTGGCACTGGGGTTAGATACCGATAAGGTAACCTTTTATCGTCAGTCGGATATCCCTGAGATTCCTGAGTTAACCTGGCTGCTGACCTGTATGACCGCCAAGGGCATGATGAATCGCGCCCATGCCTATAAAGGTGCGGTGCAGGCCAATGTCGAGGCTGGTGAAGATGAAGATACTGCGATTAGCATGGGACTGTTTAGCTACCCCATACTGATGGCCGCCGATATTCTGATGTTTAATGCTCATAAGATTCCTGTCGGTCGCGACCAGATTCAACATGTAGAGATGGCGCGAGATATTGCGCAGCGCTTTAATCATCATTATGGCGAGCACTTTGTGTTGCCCGCAGCTCAGGTCGATGAGGATGCGGCCATATTGCAGGGTCTTGATGGTCGTAAAATGAGTAAAAGCTACAGTAATACTATTCCGTTATTTCTCAGCGAGAAAAAGCTGAAAAAACATATCAATAAGATCAATACTAATTTGCTGGAACCCGGCGAGCCCAAAGATGCTGATAGCTCTGCGGTATTTCAAATTTGGAAGGCATTTGCCACGGCTGAACAAACTGCTGCCATGCGTACGGAGTTTGAGAATGGCATTGCCTGGGGTGAGGCAAAAAAGCAGCTTTTTGAACTAATCAATGATCAGATTAAACAGCCGCGCGAGAAGTATCTGCAGTTGCTGGAGAACCCGGGGCAGGTTGAAGCCGTATTACAGCAGGGTGCGGTAAAAGCCCGAGCGCAGAGTGCTGCGCTTATGGCCAAGGCCCGCAGTGCTGTAGGTATAAGGCCGCTGGGATAGGCCGCTAATTTAAACCGGGCTGGTGAGTATTTGCAGTTACCTATGTATAATGCCAGCCATCAAATTATCTAACCATTTAATGCTTCGATGGAGCCAACAATGAAACAAACTTTTGGACTGATTACTCTAGCCTGCGCACTTTTGATTGGCTGTGGCGCACAGGACGGCAGCGTCGAGTTGACTGCCGCTCAAGAACAGCAAGTAGCCGAGCGCATTGCACCCGTAGGACATGTTGTTAAAGCTGGCCAGGTGGTGGCTGCAGTAGCCAGTGCCGGTGGCGCAGGTCGTTCTGGCAGTGATATCTACGGCACTAATTGTATGGCCTGTCACGCTTCAGGTATAGCGGGCGCACCTATTATGGGTGACTCTGTAGCCTGGGCTGAGCGTTTAGAGCAGGGCATTGAAACTGTCTACGCCAATGCCATCAACGGTATTCGTGGTATGCCTATGCGCGGTACCTGCATGGATTGTAGCGATGACGAAGTGATAGCGGCTATCGATCATATTCTGGATAACAGTAAGTAATACTCGCTGCTCAGACTGCAGAGATAAAAAAACCGCGCCATTACCTAGCGCGGTTTTTTATTGTCCCCGGTAAAGGCGATAGGTGCCTATAGCTGGGGACCTGCATCGATCACGTCCTGTGAGGGTGCAAAGCTAACAATATTTTCAATAAACAACTGCGCCAGCTTGGCCGCCTGCTCGTCGTAGTCGGCACTATTAGCCCAGTTATTGCGTGGGTTGAGGTAAGACTTATCAACTCCAGCAATTTCTGTCGGGATATCGAGATTGAGCATATCAAGATGCTCGGTAGCGCAGTTTTCCAATGACCCATTGGTGATAGCAGTCACGACTGCGCGGGTTACCGGAATAGGGAAGCGGCTACCTGTACCCTTGGAGCCACCTGATCCGCCGGTCCAACCCGTATTCACCAGGTAAACCTTAGAGCCAAACTCTTCAATGCGTTTCATCAGCAGTTCGGCATAGACTGCAGCCGGGCGCGGCATAAATGGCGCACCAAAACAGGTTGAGAAGGTGGGGTGAATACCGGCTTCACCGCCCATTTCAGTGGAGCCAACGCGGGCAGTGTAACCACTCAAAAAGTGATAGGCCGCAGCCTCTTTTGACAGCAGCGAAACAGGCGGTAATACACCAGTGACATCGCAGGTTAAAAAGATAATATTTTTCGGCTCGCCTGCCTGATTTTCGATGCAGCGCTTTTCAACATGCTCCAACGGGTAGCTGCAGCGGCCATTTTCAGATAATGCGGTATCGCAGTAGTCAGCGTCAAGAGACTCTTCGTCGATGACGACATTTTCAATAATGGCACCAGATTTAATAGCATCCCAAATCACTGGCTCGTTCTTCTGGCTCAGATCTATGGTCTTGGCATAACAGCCGCCTTCCAAGTTAAATACTGTGCCCTTGCCCCAGCCGTGCTCATCGTCGCCGATTAAAAAACGATCCGGGTCAGCTGAAAGGGTTGTTTTACCTGTACCCGAAAGGCCAAAGAACAGTGCTGTATCGCCGTCGTCTCCAACATTCGCGGCGCAGTGCATAGACATAACATCGTTGCCGGGCAGCAGAAAGTTCTGCACTGAGAACATGGCTTTTTTCATTTCGCCTGCGTAACGCATACCAGCCAGTAGCACTTTGCGTTGAGCAAAGTTAATAATGACCACGCCATCACTGTTGGTACCGTCACGCTCTGGATCACAGACAAAGTTTGCCGCATGAAGAATCTGCCACTCCGCTTTGCCACCATGATTATAGCTGTCCGTGCGAATAAACATGTTATGCGCGAACAGACCGTGCCAAGCAGTTTCCGTAGTGACGTTGACAGGGATGTAATGAGTTGTGTCTTGACCCACATGAAGATGTGAGACAAAGCGCTCTTTGTCGGCAAGGTAGCTATCTACGCGGCTCCAAAGAGCGTTAAAAATATCTTCGCCGATAGGGCGGTTGACTGAACCCCAGTCGATTGCGTTAGATGAACTGGGTTCATCAACCACAAATCTATCGCCTGGAGAGCGGCCGCTGCGGCGACCTGTGACGGCTAAAAAGGCGCCGGTACTACTTAGGCGGCCCTCGCCTCGTTGAATTGCAATATCCGTGAGCTCGCTTGAGCCCAAATCATTGTGAATTGGTGCCTCGGCCATTCTGTTCCTCTCTTCCCAAAGTGAACGAAATAATTAACCGGGATCCTCTAACCCCGGGCCGGGGATTATGCCAGATTTTTAGTCGCTTGACCTTATTTATGTGCAATCTGAAAGGGTTGTGTAGGGTATACCGAGACTAATGCAATGTTGCCTGAGGGCTATTAAAAAGAGCATCGATATGACTTTCATCGAAACGATATTCTTCATCGCAAAACTGGCAAGTAATCAGTACTAACCCCTGCTCAGCGATAATTTCCCGCATCTCGGTTACCCCTAGATTGATCAGTGCACTCTCGGTTCTCTGTCTTGAGCAGCTGCAAAAAAACTGCATATCTTGCGGTTCAAAGAGGCGCACATCTTCTTCATGGAATAGTAAATATAACTGGTCATTATGAGAAAGACTCAACTGTTCTTCGCTCTTGACGGTATCGAGAAGTGCCGAGATATGTTCCCAGTCGGCGGCATTCTTATCTGTATCGCCAGTATTGGGCATCTGTTGCACCAAAACACCTGCGGCGAGTTCGTCATTAGCGCTCAGTCTAATCTTGGTTGGCAGCTGTTCGGACTGCTGAAAATAAAACTCCAGGCACTGGCTGAGAGAGCCGGCATCCATCGGCACTATGCCTTGGTAGCGCTCACCACCTTCCGGTTCAATAGTAATAGCAAGGGTTCCCGCACCCAGCAGGTCCTGCAAGCTGGCATGATTCTCCGCAGCCTGCAAATCACCGCGGACGATGCCGCGCAATTTGGTGCCTGAGGTGCATTCCGCCATGACGGTGGATAGGGGTCCGTCGCCCCGCGCCTGAATGGAAATAATTCCGGGAAATTTTAATGTGGCGCTGAGTAAACTCGCCGCGGCAATAAACTCACCAAATAATTGGGCTACAGCTGGCGGATAGTTTTGCCGGCTGACAATGTTTTGGTAGCTCGATTCTAGAGTCGTGATTTCACCGCGGATATCAGTGCCATCAAAGAGGAAGCGTTGCAATATATCGTTATTTTTCATAGGCGGCATTGTACTGCTTCTATATGACTAAAGCTGCACTGCGAGATGAATTTAAATCTCCTCAGCCAGCCTGAGCTAAGGAGATTTAGTCTGTATCATTATGTACAAACCGATGAATCTGGCGGCGTTGTTTTTTGTTCGGACGCACCGAGGCGGGAGTTGAGCCATAGAAGGCACTGCGTTCGGCAGATGTTTTCTCGCGCAGGTCGATACTCTCCTGAGTTTCCTGATACAGCAGCTGAGCTTCTGGTGCACCGCGGCGCTGTTCTGAGAGAGCGATAACTTCTACAGTTTTGCTGGTTTCACCCTGGCGAATATTCAGCATCAGACCGAGTTCCAGCATCCGGCTGGGTTTTGATTTTTGGCCATCAATGTGCACTTTGCCGCCTTCGATAGCAGCCTTAGCCAAAGAGCGGGTTTTGTAAAATCGTGCTGCCCAGAGCCATTTATCAATACGGACCTTTTCCATAATCTAGGCGCTGATATCTAGATTGAGAATTTGCTCAAAATCTGCAATAGAGGGAAAGTCAGAGGGCAATCTGGCCTGCTGCTGGCTATCCGGTTTATCTATGCAGAGTAAATGGGCAATACCGTATTTTTCAGCCGATCGCAGTACTGGTTCTGAATCATCAATAAATAATGTTCTATCAGGTTTAAAGGGCATATTTGCCTGTAGCTGCTGCCAAAACAGCTGGTCCTCTTTTGGATAGCCGTAGTCATGGGATGATATAACCAGGTCCAGTAGCGGCTCGATGCCGGTGACAGAAAATTTAATATCGACGCTGTTGCGATGTGCGTTAGTAATCAAAATACGCTGTTTACCCATGGCGCCCAGAGCGGTGAGAAAGCCCTGAACCTGAGGTCGTTCATTAACCAGATGTAAAACTTCGCGTTTGAGATCGACAATATCAATATTGAACTGCGCAGACCAGAAGTCGGTGCAATACCAGTCTAAGGTGCCCTGTCTCGAGGCCATTCGCTGCTTTAAGTCGAGACGAGCGGCGGTTGCATCAATACCATGCTGCTCGCTATAGCGTTTGGGTAGATGATGGAGCCAGAAGAAATTATCGAAATGCAGGTCCAGTAATGTGCCGTCCATATCTAGGAGCACGGTATCTATATTTTTCCAATCTGTGCGTAATGGGCTCATACTAAAACAGATCTTCTGGCAGTGGGCTTTGATTGTCGATTGGTGCAGTGCTGCCCGTATTAGTCAGCTCTGGTACATTTTTGGTTTTAAAGAATTCATAGATACCGGTTTGATTGGGCGCGACACGCTTGCCTGTTTTGGCATCGATTTTCACCCTGACAATGCCATTGGGCTGGGGATGCTTTGCTTCTGGTTTACCGGCTAGTGCCGCGCCCATAAATTCGATCCAGATAGGGAGTGCGGCAGACCCACCATATTCATTTCGACCTATAAGTGAGTTGTCATCAAACCCTACCCAAGCCGTAGTGACAAGGTCGGGGGAATAACCCGAGAACCAAGCATCTCTGGGGCCATTGGTGGTACCTGTTTTGCCCGCCAAGTCGGTGCGATTGAGTTTTTTGGCCTTGATGCCAGTGCCACGCAAAATAACATCCTTAAGCATGGAATCAATTAAAAAAGCGGTCTGCTCGTCAATCACTCGTGCCGCCGGCACAGCACTTACATTATTTGTTGTCTGTAATGCCTGCTTGATAACCTCCCAGCCCTCTTTTTCATTATCGGGCAGCGACTCTTGAGCGAGGTTGTTAAGTAGCTCTTCAAGCTGAAAATCAATCGATTCTGAAATGTCGTTGTCAACTGTTTCTACACAGGGATTGCACACAGTGGCGGGGGTTGCCTGATAGATAATGGTGCCGTGGCGATCGATCACCTTGTCGAGAATATACGGATTGACCTGAAATCCGCCATTGGCGAACACCGCATAACCCGCGGCTATTTCAAGTGGCGTTAGCGCATGGCTGCCAAGTGCCAGAGATAGGTCGAGCGGCATCTCGCTGGTTTTAAAGCCAAAGGATTGTAGACCCTCCAATGTGCGATCTATACCCATGCGGCGCAACAGTCGAATAGAGACCAAGTTGCGCGAGCGGTAGAGCGCCTCGCGCAGACGAGTTGGGCCATAAAACTTGCCGCCATCATTTTCAGGTCGCCAGGTGTCTTCCAGTTTACTGTCATCGAACACTACCGGAGCGTCATTGATAATCGAGGCTGCAGTAAACCCACTGCTAAGGGCAGTGGTATAAATAAAGGGCTTAAAGTTAGAGCCCGGTTGGCGAGTGGCCTGAGTAATTCGATTAAAGCGGCTCTGCCGATAGTCAAATCCGCCGACCAATGCTCTTATACCGCCGTTGTTCGGTGCCAAGGTAACCATCGCGGCCTGAGCTTCTGGCAGCTGTGCAAGACTGACTCTATCGCCTGGGTGGCGCTGAATACGAATCAAGTCGCCGACAACAAATAGGTCTGTCGCAGCTGTAATAGGTGCGCTGCGGGCATTGACGGTTCTGTAGGTTCTTAACTCGTCTAAACCATCTGCCCAATTCAGGGGTAATTCCAGTCCATCTTTGGTGGCCAACTGTAAATGGTCGTCGGCAACCTCAGTGATAATGGCCGGTTCCAGTCCACCGTAAATTGGCGTTTTGCGCAGTATGTCCGCCCAGCTATCCTGTTCGAGGGTCTTCTGCTCGACACCACGGTAACCATGGCGCTGATCATAGGCCATAATTCCAGCCTGCAAGGCGGTAACTGCATGGGACTGCAGTGCCGAATCCAGAGTAGTAATTGCAGTGTAACCCTCGGTGTAGGCCTTGAGGCCAAATTTACTGACCACTTCCTGACGTACCATTTCGGCGGCGTAGGCGGCATCCATCTCCGAGATAGAGCCATGGTATGAGGCTTCATCTACTTCAGCTTTGGCGGCCTGGTACTCAGACTGATTAATATTTCCCAGCGAGAGCATGCGACCAAGAATCCAGTCTCTGCGCTGCGTAGCACGCTCTGCATTGGCCAGAGGGTTGTAGCGAGAGGGGGCCTTAGGTAAGCCTGCAATAGTGGCGATTTCACCGAGACTAAGCTGATCCAAGGTTTTGCCGTAATAGACCTGCGCCGCGGCGCCGACACCATAGGCTCGATTACCCATATAAATTTTATTGGTGTAGAGCGATAGAATTTCCTGCTTGGACAATTCTTCTTCAATTCTAAAGGCCAATAAGATCTCATTAAACTTACGGGTAAATTCCTGACGTTTGCTTAAAAAGAAGTTACGTGCAACCTGCATAGTAATCGTGCTTCCGCCACTGCGAATTGATCCGGTGGTAACTAGCTCGACAGCGGCTCGGGCTAGGCCAGAGATTACGATGCCTCTGTGTTCAAAGAAGCTGTCGTCCTCCGCGGCCAAAAAGGCATCAATCATAGGTTGGGGTATTTCTTCAAAACGTACTGGCGAACGCTTCTTTTCACCGAATTCCGCTATAACTTTTAGATCTTGTGAATGAATTCGCAGTGGAATTTGTAACTCGATCTTCTTTAGCTCCTCGACTGATGGAAGTTTTGGGCTGAGGTAGAGGTACAAACATGAGGCGACCACAAGAAAACCGCCGCTTCCAAGAATAGTCAGGACGGATAGGAACTTCAGTAATTTACGTTTTGTTAAGGACCGCATTTTTCAGTCACCAGTAAAGTGAGAGACTATTATAAGGTGTAGGTAATGTGAAGTGCATCATTTGCGAGCTTGGGAAACACTGTTAGTGTCGTTTCTCGCCAAGGTTTGCCTCACTGTAGGGGATGATAGCTAAGAAATGAGATTTTTAAAGGTTTTATTAAAGCCCGCTAAACGGATGCTCGGCATTGATATTTCATCTTCTGCGGTTAAGCTAATTGAGCTCAGTAAGTCCGCAGATGGCTATAAAGTTGAGGCATACGGTGTAATGCAGCTGCCTGCCAACACTGTGATCGAGAAGAATATTGCCGACATCGAGGCGCTGGCAGATACCATTAAAAAGGTTGTAACCGGCTCTGGTACCAAGCTCGCCGATACTGTAGTCGCCGTATCGGGCTCCTCTGTAATCACTAAAGAAATAGAACTATCCGCTGGTTTGACCGATTTACAGATGGAAATGCAGATTGAAGTTGAGGCGGATCAATATATCCCCTATCCCATGGAAGAAGTGGACTTTGATTTTGAGGTCTTGGGGCCCGTTGAAATCAATGCTGATTTGGTGCGCGTGTTACTGGTCGCCTGCCGTCAAGAAAATATTGACCATCGCCGTCAGGCTCTGGATATTGCTGGACTTACTCCAAAGGTGGTCGATATTGAGGGCTTTGCCATTGAGCGCGCATACCGATTGATGGAGGACCAGGTTGACCAAGTTGGCGATCAGGTGGTCGCAATTGCCGATATTGGAGCCACGATGTTCACCTTCACTGTTCTAGTGGATGGTAAAACTGTTTATAGCAGGGAACAGCTATTTGGAGGTAAGCAGCTTACTGAAGAAATTCAGCGTCGATATGGTCTGTCCTACGAAGAGGCGGGTGAGGCCAAGCGCAGTGGTGGTCTTCCCAAAGACTACGAAACCGAAGTGCTGGATCCATTTAAAGAGTCTCTAATTCAGCATATCACCAGATCATTGCAGTTTTGCTATTCTTCTAGCCAACATAACTATATAGACCAGCTCTTTCTCACTGGGGGTGTGTCGGTACTGGATGGGCTGGTTGACGAGGTGGAGCAGTCACTAGGCGTACCTGTTGTCGTTGCCAATCTTGTTGCCAATATGCAGGTCAATAAATTAATAAATGCATCTTTATTGGCTAATGATGGCCCAGCCATGATGCTCGCAGTGGGATTGGCGTTAAGGAGCTTTGATTGATGTCGCAGATTAATCTACTCCCATGGCGGGAAGAGTCTCGAGAGCTGCAGAAAAAAGAATATCTGACAAAGCTCAGCTTTGCTGGCCTACTCGCGGTGCTGTTAGTGTTTGTCTGGATCACTTTTACCAGTGCTCAGCTAGAGCATCAAAATGAGCGCAATAGATACCTTGGAACCAATATTGCCGCACTCGACAAAAAAGTCGCCGAGATTCGTGAGCTCGAAAGTAAAAAGCAGGAAATGATTTTAAGGATGAAAGTGATTCAAGATCTGCAGGGCACTCGCTCTGAAATAGTTAAGGTGTATGACGAGCTAGTGCGTGCACTGCCCGATGGTGTTTTCCTTGCTGAGCTAGATAAGGTCAATACTGAGATAAAAATATCGGGCTTTGCGGAGTCAAATAATCGCATCTCGGCGCTGATGAGAAACTTGGATAAGTCACATAAATATCAAGATTCTAATTTGGCCAAGGTTGAGCGAGACGCAACGCTGGGCCCTCAGGGAAGCAAGTTCGACCTGCAAATACAGGTGGAGGCTCAGACAGTAAAAGGTGTCACCAGTCAGTAGAGTTATTCATAGATATTGAATGGGTTATAACTCACGGATTAGTATTTCCGGATAAAAGCGCAGGGAAGGTATGTCATTTAAAGCTGTCTCTTATACACATCTGACGCTGCCGACGACTCCTTACGT
>OJCJ01000228.1_pt1 | contig 12198 bp, 10 predicted proteins | sample 1591811 | NCBI WGS metagenome assembly OJCJ01 (sample SAMN05416758, study PRJEB24817) | seawater metagenome | isolation source: Sea water | place: Canada:Atlantic | collected 2013-07
GAGTCGTCGGCAGCGTCAGATGTGTATAAGAGACAGAGCGATATAGCCGAAAACGGTCTGCCATTGGAGCAGGTCGCTGCAAGTCTGCATCAACTAGAACTTTCCCAGCGCGAAGTATCCGGCGGCGGTTACCCCTACGGGCTCAACTTAATTTTGACATCTTTAACTAGCGCCACTCATCGCGGTGATCCAGTAGCACTTTTAAATTTAGATCCAGTATTAGAAAAGTTGCAACAGCAAATTCAGGATCCAGAATTTATTAAGTCACTGGTCAAAGATTTACTGCTCAATAATCAGCACCGCATACGCCTAGTAATGAAGCCTGATACGGAGCTAGCACGACAAAAAGAACAGGCGGAAAAAGACCGGCTATCCAAAATCAACGCTAACCTGACTGACGATGAGAAACAGGCCATCGTCGACAGTGCTGCAGCACTTAAAGAACGTCAGGAAATGGAAGAAGACCTTGAAATCTTACCCAAGGTCGGCATTGAAGATGTGCCTACGGAAATTGCCTACGCCGAAAAACAGACTGTAGTCAAAACACCCCTGCCACTGACCAGCTACAGTGCTGGTACCAATGGCCTTGCCTACCAACAGATTATTATGCCAATGCCGGCGCTCAGCGATGCGCAGATGGATCTGCTGCCTCTGTACAGCACCTGTGTCACTGAAATGGGCGTCGGATCTCGCGACTATCAGCAAACCCAACTGTGGCATTCCAGCGTGGTCGGTGCCTATTCTGCGTCTGCATCAGTGCGCTCGGACAAGGATAGCCTCGAGCAGCTGCATGGCAATATTAGTTTCTCAAGCAAAGGGCTGGCGCGCAATCAGCAAGCTATGAGCGATCTAATGCAGGAGTCATTGCAATATGCGCGCTTTGACGAGCTGTCACGACTCCGTGAACTGGTATCACAAATTCGAACCTATCGTGAGTCGTCGATTACCGGTAATGGTCATGTGCTGGCAATGACTGCAGCAGCCAGCGGCCTGTCCGCCAATGGTAATCTCAGCCAGCGTTGGGTTGGCATGGCAGGTCTTGCCAGTCTCAAAGCGCTAGACCAAAGTCTTGAATCAAGTGAAGGTTTAGAAGCTCTCGCCTCGCAACTGGCGGCCATTCATCAGCTGGTATTGCAACAGCCACGCCAATATTTACTAGTCGCTGAAGGCGAGCGCCTGAGCGATTTTAGTCAGGTTATGCAGGATAGCTTTGCCGTCACTGACGCGGCACCAGAGAGCAACCTCATAAATTACCGCCCACCACTAACACCAGTTAAACATTGCTGGACGGCCAATACGCAGGTTAGTTTCTGTGCCAAGGCCTATCCCACAGTGCCAACAGGTCACCAAGATGCTGCCGCACTGACCGTTCTTGGTGGCGTATTGCGCAATGGCTTTTTACACCGTGCCATACGGGAGCAAGGCGGCGCCTATGGTGGTGGTGCCTCACAAGATAACCAGTCCGGCGCCTTCCGATTTTTCTCCTACCGCGACCCCAGAATTGCCGGCACACTCGACGACTTTGATAACTCGATAAGCTGGGCGCTTGAGAACCCGCTGGGTTATGACAAGATTGAAGAGGCAATACTGGGTGTGGTTGGCAGCTTGGATAAGCCAGGCTCTCCAGCCGGCGAAGCGATCCAGGCATTTCATAGCGAGTTAAATGGTCGCGGCAAGGCCTGTTCTGTGCAGTTTAGAAATCAGGTACTCGCCATTACCGAGGCTGACCTGAAGCGCGTTGCCAGCACCTATTTAACGGCTGATAAGGCACAAACAGCTGTTATTACCAATGCTGATTTAGCGGCCTCGACCGATCTGAATATTATCAGCATCTGATATGAGCGATTCCGAATCTAAACGGGACAATCTGTTTGCCAACCCTCTGGGGGCGGTGCCAAGCTTTGTGTTTGATCAGGCCGTGGTCGATGTCTTTCCAGATATGATTAGCCGCTCTGTTCCCGGTTACGAGACCATCATCTCGCACACAGGTGAACTGGCCGCGCGCTTTGTGCAGCCAGATACTAACTGCTATGACCTCGGCTGTTCTCTGGGCGCCTCGACACTGGCGATTGGTCACAGTATAGAAGGACGCAATGCCACTGTAGTTGCAGTGGATAATTCCGCAGCCATGCTGGAAAAGTGCGAGCTTATTTTGGCATCCGACAGTGCCACTACCGCGATTGAATTAGTCAATGGCGATATCTGTGATATCGATATTCACAATGCCTCACTGGTGGTAATGAACTTCACGTTACAGTTTGTACCTATGGAAAAACGCCCAGGCCTGCTTGAAAAAATCTATCACGGGCTCAATCCAGGTGGCTGCTTAATTATTTCTGAAAAGCTGAGTTTTGAACCCGAGTCTCTGAATAAATTACTCAGCGAATTGCACCATGATTTTAAACGTGGACAGGGTTACAGTGATTTAGAGATCAGCCAGAAGAGAGATTCGATTGAAAATGTGTTGGTGCCTGAAACATTAGATACCCATATCCGGCGATTGAGGACCTGCGGATTTCAGTCCGCAAGTCCTTGGTTTCAATGTTTTAACTTTTGTTCGCTGGTGGCTATTAAGTAGCCACAGTAGCAAGACTCATAATTAAGAAATTAATCGCATTGTCTGCTTAATCATCTTCAATACCTTCGGCGTGTAGGGAGGATGCAACATGGAGGCTGCACTAAACTTCTCTACCAGCACACTGCGTTCATGGGTAAAGGCTCTAAAGCCCCAGACTCCGCCAGACTTGCCAATACCACTGTTATTAACACCACCAAATGGCAGATTCTGATGTAAGAAATGCATCATTGTCTGATTAACACAGGTATCGCCAGCACTGGTTTCTTGCAGCACCTTGTTAATCGCTTTTTGGTCCTGAGCATAGATATATAGGGCTAAAGGCTTAGGTTTACCATTTACATAGGCAACCGCTTCATCGAGGTCAGAGAATGTAATAATTGGCAACACTGGGCCAAAAATTTCTTCCTGCATAATAGCCGAGTCTTCGCTCATGCCTTCAATCATTGTAGGGGCAATAAAGCGTCCAGCCTCAGCCATCTCTCCACCAATCAGCACCCTGCCACCATTGGCCTTCGCATCTGCTACCAACGCAGAAATGCGTCCGTGGTGAGCCGTATTGACCACCTGACAGTAATCGCCATTGTCACGCGCATCATTGCCCAGTCCGTATTGCTTTTTTACACAGGCGGTCATTTCGGCAACCACTTCATCTTTAATAGATTCGTGAATATACAGGTAATCCGGTGCAATACAGGTTTGACCATTGTTGGTGAACTTGCCCCAGGAAATAGAGCCAACTGTCTTTTTAATATTGGCAGACTTATCAATAATAACTGGACTCTTACCGCCAAGTTCCAGAGTTACCGAAGTAAGGTTTCGCGCCGCTGCGGCCATTACATGTTTGCCTACAGCCGGACTGCCAGTAAAGAAGATATGATCAAATGGCAAGCTAGTTAGATAGCTGGCAACATCTGCCTTCCCTTCAAACAGCGCCACTTCTTCCGGTCGAAAGGCTTCGCTGACAATCTCGCCGATAACCTTAGACATATTGGGGGTCATTTCAGATGGCTTGATGATCACAGTATTTCCCGCGGCAATAGACCACATCATAGGCCCAAACGTCAGGTTGAACGGATAGTTCCAAGGTGACACAACTAGGGTTACGCCTTTTGGCTCTTTAATAATTTTTGATTTGGTGCCAAAGGTGGTCAAGGTGGGCCTAACTGAGTCTGGCTTCATCCAGCTTTTCAGACTTTTGCGGATATGCTTTAACTCGGCAACAACCGGCATAATTTCAGCCATAGCCACCTCAGCTTCAGGCTTACCGAAGTCTGCTGCTGCCGCCGCATAAATTTTATCCGTGGCACCATTAAAGGCTTTTTCGAACCGTGCCAGAACAGCCAGGCGTTGGCGGTAATCTGTCTTTCGCAGCTCAAGCGCATAACATTTTTGCTCGGCAAATACCTTATCTATGGCTGCATTTTTTATTTCGTCCATCTCTCCGCTCCTCAATATAGTCTCTGTTTACCCCAAGTGTTACTCGGCGTTTCTTGTCTTTAATAATGTGGTGGTCTTTCACCCTGTCCTGCGCCACCTTCTACCCCACCTTCCGCCGCCGTATCTTGAAGCACCTCAATACGCTCCAGCATTGTCCGATGCGCCTTAGTCAGAGAATCTATCTCTTTTTGTTGACGAAAAATTTCTTCGCCAAGCTCAGCGTTAGCCATTTCCATGTAGGCTAACTTTTCTTCAAGCTGTTCAAATCTCTTGTCACTCATAATCTTACCGGACCTAACCAAAATACAATTGACTGGAAGTCACAATAACGGAAATACCCTATAATTGTCTCTCAAAATTTTAGGTGTAAGCATGATTCCTACAACCCTCGATTATGGCCCATTGTTTTGCTGGCTCGAAGAGTTCCCGTTAAGAGACTGGGGCCAAACTCTGCCTGATCTTATTGCCCATCAACTGCGGCCCGGCCGCTGGGGTGATATGCCAGAATGGGAGGAGACATTAAAACGTCTACCCGAAATTGATCCTCTGCATATCAATCTAAAAGACAGCGTAGAGATAGGCGATATCAGCCTGATGGACAAGGGCCGCCGCCTAGCATTACAAGCCACATTAATGGGGCTACATCCCTGGCGCAAAGGTCCGTTCACTCTCTTTGGCATGCCTCTAAATACGGAGTGGCGATCGGACTGGAAATGGAACCGCGTACTGCCCCATCTACAACCATTACAGGATCGCCTGATTCTGGACGTTGGCTGTGGCAATGGTTACCACTGCTTGCGCATGCTGGGTGCCGGAGCCAAACGCGTTATCGGCATAGACCCGTCGCCCAAATTTGTTTTTCAGTTTCAAGCAATTAAAAACTTTGCCGGCAAACAGCTGCCTGTGGATGTCCTGCCCATTGGCATTGAACATATGCCAGAAAAATTAGCTGCCTTTGATACCGTCTTTTCTATGGGCATCTTATATCATCGACGCTCGCCGATGGATCATTTGCACGAATTACGAGAATTACTGCGACCGGGCGGTCAGCTGGTTTTGGAAACATTAGTCGTTGAAGGCCCAGAGGGAACCGCATTAGTGCCAGAGGATCGTTATGCCAAAATGCCCAACGTCTGGTACCTACCCTCGGTAGATACCCTGCTCAGTTGGATGCGTAAAAATGGTTTTAAAAACGCGCGAGTGGTCGACGTTAGTACGACCAGTGTTGAAGAGCAGCGCTCAACAGATTGGATGACATTTGAATCATTGCAGGACTTTTTAGATCCAAACGACCATAGCAAAACCATTGAAGGGCACCCAGCGCCAACTAGGGCCGTGCTCCTTGCCGAGGCGCCTTAACAAAACAAATCAGCAGGAAGAATAATGTACACAGCAACGGTACATCAGCGCAGCTAGATTTATTGCCACCCTGACCACCAACACTTGAATAGTCATGTTATTGCAGAAAAGGCTTTGCAGGGCATAGCGAGCTCAATATATTTTGCAGCCGCCATTGCGACGGCCGACAGAGAGGTGCTGGCCAGAGCCGAGCACCTATCGATTGAACTGAAACAACCAACTCTCTAAGCCTTTAAAGCCTCGTCTGCGGCCACATAGGGATAGCCAAGCGCATCAGCAACAGCCTTATAGGTGACCTTACCTTTGTGCACATTGAGGCCATTTTGTAGATTCTTATCTCTAAACAGAGCATTAATCGGGTCATCAGCCAGTGCTAGCGCATAGGGTAGCGTGGCATTATTAAGGGCCATGGTCGCAGTTCTGGCAACACCGCCCGGCATATTAGCCACACAGTAGTGCACTACATCATCGACCACATAGGTTGGGTTCTCATGGGTGGTGGCAACAGAGGTTTCAAAACACCCCCCCTGATCAATGGCCACATCTACAAGAACTGCACCTTTTTGCATCCAAGCAATCAACTCGCGACTCAATAAACGAGGCGCCGCAGCGCCGGGAATTAACACCGCACCGACAACAAGATCTGCGTCGAGGGCGTATTCTTCAACTGCTGCATTAGTAGAATAAACACAGCGCGCCCTACCCTCATACTTGGCATCGAGTTCCCGCAACCTTGAAATAGAGCGATCCAAAATAGTCACATCTGCTCCCATGCCCACTGCCATAGCCGCCGCATTGTCGCCGACCACACCACCACCAATAATCAACACCTTAGCGGGAGCCACACCAGGCACACCGCCAAGTAATACACCACGACCACCCTGAGCTTTCTCTAGATGATGAGCACCAGCCTGTACCGACATGCGGCCCGCCACTTCAGACATAGGCGCCAGCAGAGGCAAACCACCCTGATTGTTAGTCACAGTTTCATAGGCAACACAGATAGCGCCAGATTTTACTAACAGCTCAGTTTGGGCGGGGTCTGGAGCAAGGTGCAGATAGGTATAGAGAATTTGTCCCTCTCGAAGCATTTTGCACTCCTGTTCCTGAGGCTCCTTAACTTTGACAATCATCTCGGCACGGCTAAAAATCTCTTTTTCCGACACCACAATTTCAGCTCCTGCCGCCACATACTGGGCATCGGTGAAATCAATTGCCGCACCAGCATCAGCTTCAACGAGTACCTGATGCCCTCGCTTAACCAGTTCATTGACCGATGAAGGGGTTAGACCCACACGGTACTCATGATTCTTAATTTCCTTGGGTACGCCTACCAACATATTTATTTGCCTCTTCTGAAAATAAACCATTAATTATATTTATTACTGTATTTTATAAATATGAGATAATATTTCTTGGTTATTTTTGCTAATATTCAGAATATTTTTACAGTAATAATCCATATACAGGATATTTTCTAATGGCAGAATTAAGATCAGACAATCAAAAGCTGGGCAAAATAGACCGCAATATACTGCGCGTACTGCAAAAAGACGGGCGCATTAGCTACACCGATCTCGCTAGAGAAGTCGGCCTCTCAGTCACACCCTGTATCGAGCGAGTAAAACGCTTGGAGCGCAATGGCTATATCCTTGGCTATACCGCCACAGTCAGCCCCGAGCGACTGGACGCAAGTCTAGTGGTATTTGTACAGATTCGTCTCAACCACACATCGCAAAAAAACTTCGAAGAATTTCATCGCTCAGTCATGGACCTTGAAAATATCCAAAGCTGCTTTCTGGTATCCGGCAACTACGACTACTTACTTAAAGCCAGAGTAAAAGACATGGCAGCCTATCGAGAGCTGCTTGGCCATCGAATATTGAAGCTACCGGCAGTACAGGAATCCACCAGTTACGTGGTAATGGAAGAGTTAAAAGAGACTATGGAAGTGCCAGTGCCCTACAGTAAATAAACCGCATAAAAACAGCCTCTAAACAGGCGGCACTTGTTGACTCAAACCCAATGCTCCCCTATAGTACCGGCCGTCTCAAGCAGAGACCTTTTGCACTCGTAGCTCAGCTGGATAGAGTACCCGGCTACGAACCGGGCGGTCGGAGGTTCGAATCCTCCCGAGTGCACCAGATACAAAAAACCCGCCTTTCAGGCGGGTTTTTTGTATCTGCTAACGACGGAGGTGAGAACCTCCTGGTTCAACAAGCTTGCAGCAGCAAGGCGGTTTTAAGCCAATCCTCCTGCCTAACGAATAATAAAACCAAACCCGCACTCTTTAATAACCGGGTTTTTGACTTTGCGCACGACAGAGGTGAGAACCTCCTGGTTCAACAAGCTTGCAGCAGCAAGGCGGTTTTAAGTCAATCCTCCTGAATCTCGCACGTAAAAACAAAACAACAGCAAACCCACACTCTTTATAACCGGGGTTTTTGACTCTGCGCACAACAGAGTGCCCCCACGAAATAGTTACTCCTCATATCGACGAACAACCACAAATATGCCACCATTTAGACGAAGAAGGAAAGCAGCGCAATTAAAAAATTCATAACAGAGCCATCAACATGATCGAAAAAAACTACCATCACCAAGGCCAGAATCTATCTCAAGCAACACATCATGAACAACAAACGGTTTCGGATAAGAATCTAACGACCTACTGGCAATCTAACCTTCGATTGCTCGCTAAACTCCTCAGCGTCTGGTTTCTGGTCTCCTTTGGCTGCGGCATTATCTTAGCCGACTGGCTGGATCAATTTTCCTTTTTTGGCTTCAAACTCGGCTTCTGGTTCGCGCAACAGGGTGCTATCTATGCATTTGTTGCCCTTATCTTCATTTACTCCTGGCGTATGAAAACCCTTGAACGCAAGTTTGGCGTGGATGATGACGAGGAGAATTCATAATGACAACCCAGATACTAACTTACCTATTTGTCGGTGCCTCTTTCATACTCTATATAGGCATTGCCATATGGTCTCGAGCTGGGTCAACCAAAGACTTTTATGTGGCTGGCGGCGGAGTACATCCCGTGATGAATGGCATGGCTACCGCAGCAGACTGGATGAGCGCAGCTTCGTTTATTTCCATGGCCGGCATCATTTCTTTTATGGGCCGTGATGGCTCGGTTTACTTGATGGGTTGGACCGGCGGCTATGTGTTACTCGCCCTTTTACTGGCGCCCTACCTGCGTAAATTTGGCCGGTTTACCGTGCCAGACTTTATTGGCGAGCGCTACTATTCAAAAGGCGCGAGAATCGTTGCGGTCATCTGTTTAATCTTTATCTCTTTTACCTATGTTGCTGGACAGATGCGCGGCGTAGGGATTGTATTTTCAAGGTATCTTGAGGTCGAGGTCACTACCGGCGTAATTATTGGTATGGCTGTGGTATTTATGTATGCAGTACTCGGCGGCATGAAGGGCATCACCTATACCCAAGTGGCGCAGTACTGCGTGCTGATATTCGCCTACATGGTGCCAGCCATTTTTATCTCCATCATGATCACTGACAATCCTATTCCACAGCTGGGTTTTGGAGCAGAGGTCAATGATGGCTCTGGGTTGTCAGTACTGCAAAAGCTAGATGGGGTATTGATGGATCTCGGGTTTAATGCCTATACCGCAGGCACTAAATCAACCATTGATGTTTTTGCGATTACCGCCGCATTGATGTTTGGCACCGCCGGGTTGCCACATGTACTGGTGCGTTTTTTCACTGTACCCAAGGTCTCTGATGCACGCCTATCAGCAGGGTATGCACTGGTGTTTATCGCTATTCTGTACACCACAGCACCAGCTGTTGCCTCCTTTGCTCGCCTGAACCTCGTCGATACCTTACATAACAGTAGCTATGAGCAGGCACCACAGTGGTTTAGTAATTGGGAGCAAACTGGGTTGGTCGGCTGGGAAGATAAAAACGATGACGGCATCATGCATTACAGTCCCGGCAGCGATAATGAAGTCACGGTTGATCGCGACATCATGGTGCTGGCAAACCCGGAAATTGCCAACCTGCCCGGCTGGGTTATTGCCCTTGTCGCAGCTGGTGGTGTGGCCGCAGCGCTCTCCACCGCCGCCGGATTACTTCTCGTTATCTCCAGCGCTATATCCCATGATGTTTTAAAACAGATACTGATGCCCAATATCAGTGAAAAACAAGAATTATTCTTTGCCCGCCTAGCCGCTGCGGTCGCTGTCTGTGTGGCGGGTTTATTTGGTATCTATCCACCCGCCTTTGTTGCTCAGGTGGTTGCATTTGCATTTGGGTTAGCGGCAGCCTCTCTATTCCCCGCATTACTGCTAGGTATTTTTTATAAACCCATGAATAAAGAGGGTGCCATCACCGGTATGCTAGTTGGCCTGATATTTACGTTTAGCTATATAGTGTACTTTAAGTTTGTCTCACCACAGTTAAACACGGCCGAGCACTGGCTGTTTGGCGTTTCACCGGAAGGCATTGGCTTTATTGGTATGCTACTCAACATTATGTGCGCCCTTGGCATCAGCAAAATCACTAATCCGCCACCACTAGAAGTACAAAACCTTGTGGAGGATATTCGCGTACCAGCTAGCGCTGGGATTGCTCGTCAACACTAATTAAAAGAGACTGATATGCATCTATCACCCAACAAATGGATGACTCGTCTAGTTAGACTCGCTGTAGTAATTGCCATTATCGCAGTCTCCATAATGGCCTACCTTAGCCCAGAAAAGCCCCCTGCCAGTCAAGCCTTTATAAATGGTGAAGTTATAACCATGGATGCCGACAGTGCTATTGCCCAAGCTGTTTTTGTGCGGAAAAACCGAATCATTGCGGTTGGCGATAATGCGAAAATCGGAGCCTTGATCGGTGATAAAACCCTAGTCCATGACCTTCAGGGTAAGACTTTACTACCTGGGCTTATTGACTCTCACAGCCATTTCCCTGGATCTGGTATGTTATTGTTTATGGCCGACCTGCGCAGCCCTCCTGTGGGCCCGATTACCAATATCCCTGCCCTGCTAACGCGCTTACAAGAAAAGGCCAAAGATATACCCAAAGGCGAATGGGTCAATGGCTTTGGTTATGACAACCTGATGCTCGATGAAAATCGCCACCCCAGCCGCGATGAACTTGATCAGGCTCTGCCTGATCACCCAGTCTTTATACTGCATGTCTCTGGACATATGGGTGTTACCAATTCACTGGGATTGATTGAATCTAATATTTCTGAGGAGAGTCTCGACCCTGAAGGGGGTCATTATGCGCGCGACAAGAATGGGCGTCTTACTGGATTGCTTGAGGAAAACGCGGCCACACCATTGCAAGAAAATATGCTCGATCTAGGCATTATGGGGTTCTTACGCATGGTGACCTACTCGAATAATGATTATTTAACAGTTGGCGTGACCACAGCTCAGAATGGCGCGGTATCGCTAGAGATGGCCCAAGGTTTGAGCATAGCTAAACTACTAAATTTAACGCCACTGCGCTTGGAGCTATGGCCGCAATTTGATAACTTTGGCGTGAGCTTTCTGGATGGCACTATAAAGGCTGAAGACTACAGTGGTGACAGGCTGAATATTGGCGCTATTAAAATTATTGCCGATGGCAGTATTCAAGGCTACACCGGCTATCTTAGAGAACCCTATCATAAACCTTTCCATGGTGATGCTGAGTATAGAGGCTATCCCCGAGTGGCCTATCCAGCGTTGGCTGAGTGGATCAAAAAGTACCATAGTGCAGGATTTCAATTAGCGGTGCACGGTAATGGGGATGCCTCTATTGATGATATTCTCGATGCATTTGAACAGGCCCAGAAAGCATTCCCAAAAGAGGATCCACGACTGATTCTAATTCATGCGCAAATGGCCCGAGAGGATCAGTTGGCACGTATGAAGGCTCTTGGAGTAACACCTAGTTTCTTTTCAGCACACACCTATTACTGGGGTGATATGCATAGGGACGTTACTATGGGTGAAGAGCGCGCCAATAGAATAAGTCCGGCGCGCACAGCCATTGAACAGGGATTGCGCTTTAGCTCTCATCTGGATACCCCTATTGTGCCCATGAGTCCATTATTATCAGTCTGGTCGCTTGTTAACCGACTCTCAGCAACGGGGAAAGTTATTGGTCCCTATGAGCGTATTGGTGTGATGCAGGCACTGCGCAGCGTCACTATTGATGCAGCCTGGCAGATATTTAGGGAGCAGGAGATTGGTTCAATCGAAGCAGGAAAGCTGGCTGATTTGGTAATACTTGAGCGCAGCCCACTGGTTGATCCGCTGACGATTAAGGATATTAAAGTTGAGCGCACGATTATTGGTGGTGTGACTGTTTATCAGCAGTAGATTGCATCCTCTGCTTAAATTTAATTAGGTTTTAAGTCACCCATAAAAGCTAAGCCCAAAAATTAAATAAAGGGCTGATTCAGCGTTAAATAGATTTCAATTAGAGTGACTTAGTCGCGATTTCAAGTACATCCTTAACTAACCCAGGCTCATCAGCAATGGTCTGCAGAGCCCTGCGCATCAACCCTGCATTGGGCTCGGCAAACTGTTTCCAGCGCGTCAGGGGCGTTACTAGTCTAGCCGCTACCTGTGGGTTTTGATTATTCAGAGCCACCACCTGCTGCTGCAAGAACTCGTAACCGGAACCATCGGGACTGTGGAAGTTAACCAAATTGGCACTGCAAAACGCGCCAATCAAACTTCTGAGTTTATTCGGATTACTCATACTGAAGGCGGAATGATCCATCAGCCCGCGAACCCTCGCCAACCCACCCGCTGTCTCTTATACACATCTGACGCTGCCGACGACTCCTTACGTGTAGAT
>OJCJ01000230.1_pt1 | contig 12143 bp, 9 predicted proteins | sample 1591811 | NCBI WGS metagenome assembly OJCJ01 (sample SAMN05416758, study PRJEB24817) | seawater metagenome | isolation source: Sea water | place: Canada:Atlantic | collected 2013-07
CGAGATGTAGAGAGGTCTCGTGGGCTCGGAGATGTGTATAAGAGACAGCTACAATTCAATTTTTATCAATAACTTTTTTACGTTTTCAAGTTCTATTTATATTCAGTATACAATATATGGAACATTCATCTAGAAAATTACTTAGTATTGATGTTGGAATGAAAAATCTTGGGTTTTGCTTATTCCAATATGACCCTAATTCAAATGCTAAAGAAAAATCACATTCGATATTAAAATGGGATGTTGTCAATATCTGCGAAGAAAAACCACTATTATGTTGCCATCAAGAGAAACAAAATCCTTGTACAAAACAAGCGAAATATATGAAAGGTGGAGAATATTTTTGTAAAAAACATGCAACTACTTATGCTATTCCAACTAGCCAGATGGATATGCGTAAAATTAAAAAAATGAAATTAACTCAATTGTATGATTTTGCAGATAAATATGAAATTAATTACACGAAACCAATGCTGAAAGCAAAATTATTCGAAAATATAGAATCTCATATAAATAACACATATTATCAAGTAGTACAACCAGTGAGGGCAGCAGATATTAATCTTATTACGTTAGGAAGAACAATGAAAACAAAGTTTGATTTATTGTTTGCTTGTGATTTTATTGATTTAAATAAAGTTATCATAGAAAATCAAATTAGTCCTCTTGCTAGTCGCATGAAAACATTACAAGGTATGATTACGCAATATTTTATAATGAGATGTAATGCATACATAGAATTTGTTTCATCTGAAAATAAATTGAAATGTGAAAATATTAGTGAAGAAGTAAATAATGCAAATTATAATGAACGCAAGAAATTAAGTGTGAAACAAACAAGATCTTTGTTAGAAGATAAGCAAATGAATGAATGGTTGTCTTTATTTGAAAAGCATAAGAAAAAGGATGATTTGGCGGATGCCTATTTACAAGGAATGTATTATTTACAATATAAAATGTAAAAATTTGAATATTGAAACAACAAAAACGCTCTAAATATAGATTTGATTATTATAATACAATATAGAATTATTATAATACAATATATTATTAAATTATGAATAACGTAACAAATAATCTCATGGATAAATTTTTAGATAGCCATATGATATTATATAATGAGAGGGAATTAGATATTTATATGAGGGGAGCCAATTGTAGAGTATATAATATAGACGGTAATATTTCAATGTTATCTCAAACTATAATTTGGGGAGATAAAGATGGTAAATATGTAAAACCAAAAGAAGTTGGTTATAAAAAAAAGTGGTGGTGTTGTAAATATATAATTTAATTCGTAAGACTTAAAATTATATGTTCTATTAAAAACATAATGGACCCTGAAATTATAGATTTAGGAAACAGCGATAGCTCATCTGGATTAAAATCCGCAAATTTTGGACCTGGTATTGAACTTTTAATGAATCAAAAAAGTAAATCAAGTGATAAATTAAATGATGATACAATTAATTTAGACGATTTAGATGATTTAGAAAAAGATTTAAATGATTTAACGTCAAGTGATAATGATGTTAAAATGAACGTTATATTTGATGAACCAAGAATTAATTTAAATCCACCACCAAAGAGTGTAACTATTGGTGAAGCTACACGTGATACTCAAATTAATCAGTCAACATGGGATGGTTTTGCTCAAAATAATGATATTCCTATTACACCAAGTGCTGATTTATCACTTAAACCAACATTATCCAAAGAAGAAACATTGAAGGAAAAATTTGATTTATTAAGAAAATTAGAAACATTAGAAAAGAAAGGTATTGAATTGACTAAAAAATATACAATGGATAGTAATTTGTCCGAAATGAAAGGAGAATATCAAATGCTAGTATCTGAAAAAGAACGACAAAACTCCGTGAAGTTTCAAGGTAATATGTTGTCAGCATTCATTAATGGTGTAGAATTTTTAAATAATCGATTTGATCCATTCGATTTAAAATTAGATGGTTGGGGAGAACAATTTAGTGAAAATGTAAATGATTATGATGAGATATTTGCAGAATTACATGAAAAATATAAATCAACTGCAAAAATGGCACCTGAAGTCAAACTTATCTTTCAATTAGCTGCAAGTGGAATGATGGTACATATGACAAATACAATGTTTAAAAGTGCAATACCTAACATGGATGATGTATTACGTCAAAATCCTGATCTAATGAATCAGTTTAATGCTGCAGCTATGGATAGTGTTAGTAAAACTAACCCAGGTTTCGGAGGTTTTATGAATAATATGATGAATAGTAGACCTCAACCACCAGCATCACAAACAATGAATAATGGAGCCACAAACCAACATATAAATATGGGACCACCACCTCCACCATTACAAACCAAAAATGTGCCTCCACCAAGGCGTCCTGGTATGATGCCATCAATGACATCTAATAGACCTGATTTACAAGCTGCAAAAGAAGATGCTATTGAATTGAACAATAATTTTGTAGATATCAATAATGAAAAGTCTATGCGTCCATTAATGAGTGATAATAAAAATCGTGCTGAAATGAAAGGACCTAGCGATATAAGTGATCTATTAAATGGATTAAAATCCAAATCACCGGGTCTTGGGAATGGAAACAAAGTAGATCCATTCAAAAATGATCGTAAATCACCTGCTACAATAGTAGAAACAAAAAGTATTAAAGATATTAATATTCCAAGTTTTGATACACCAATTACTATTGATAAAGAAGAAACTGGAAGTACAATTAGTTTAACAGAATTAAAAGAATTGGAATCAGAAGGTTCTGTTCCAAGAAAAAATCGTAAGAAACAACGCAGTAGTCGTAACACAATTAGTTTAGATATTTAATATAATACACGATAAATGTGACACTCCCAAATTAGCATTTAGAAACAATGATTAATTAAATATATTAAAACTAAAACAACTCATTGTTGTATGTTGTTTTACATCTTAACAATAATATTATACAGTGCTATTTTACGTAAAATTAGAACCTTTACGAAAAATAAAATGCTTTATCCATTGAACCACACAATAGAAGGTTATCTTGTATGTGATGAACCTATGTGTATACTATAATGTATCAACTATAATTATTTCTTATTTCTTTTTTCGTGTTCGTAATTTTTTGCTTTTTTTGCTTTTCCTACTTTTTATAGAATGTTTAGACGCTTTTGATTTTGTTGATTTTTTGCGTGTTTTTGTATTGACAGAACTCATATGCTTCTTATCTTCACTATTTGGAACGCAAAAATAACCGCAAAATTCTGTATATTTATTATTTTTGTAATTACGATCTGCTAAATATGGATCTACTATTTTTTTATTTCTAGCATCATAATTTTTTACTGGATTTTTACCATCTTTGTGACTCCAATACCCAGATTCATCTTGGCGATAAAAATGATAATCACTATGCTTCCACGAATCTGGCGCAGTTGTTGTCATTGCACCTTTATACATATCATCTGGACATTTTTGATGAAACGCTTCACGAGAATTCCCCAAATATTTCACTTCTTGATTATCCTTTCGAATTCTTGCTAAAACGTTAGAACATTTGTAACGAAAACCATTTTCATTACGAGTCTTGCGTGTTTGGTTATATAATTGAGGATTTAAACCATCTGAATAGCCAGGTTGGGGAGTTTTACATTTATTAGTGGAACCCATTTTTTGTTCGATGGCTTTACACCTTAATTCTTCTACCGGTGATATTTTATTTAAAAAATAAGAATAGCAGTTATGACTATGTGTGATATGTTTACTTTTATTCCATTTATGTGGTTCATACTTAACCATTACTACAATATGTATATATTTTAAATTATATACATATTATGATTCAACATTAACTAAACAATTAGACTTTTTTGTTACCCTGATTGTTACCTTTTTTATAGCCATTGTTCTTATTTTCTTCATATAAATATTTTGGCTGGAAATCAGTACTGTTTTCATTCTTTCTTTCTTCAAATTCATTGAACATTTTTTCTTTGGTATATTGAGGTCCACCCCATGAATGGTCCATTGGGCTGACACTTTTACCGTCATTTGTTTTCATTGAAAACATTTTGTCCAATGGAGTGTAATCACCGATATTTTGATTATAAGGATCAAAACCAGCAAACTGATTCACATTATATACTTTGGAATCTCTACTTGCATCATTCAATTGTACAATTGGAGGATTTGCGGCCAATGTGCGCTTGAAAGTAGAATTACTACCTTCTTGTTGTTCAATATTATTCACTACGCGAAATTCTTTTTTTCCTTGTGTATTGATATTACTCTGTAAATGTAATACTGGACAATTGATATTTTGTTTTCTTTGCCAGTATAAGAATTCTAAATAATCATCTAAGTTATCTAAAACTAATGGATTTATACCTTCTTCTTCTGGAAGATTATCATTGAACAATAAATATTTTGCACCATCTTGAATAAGTGTTGTTGGACATTGCTTAAACATCTCATGTTCTGTATTATAAGAATTTACATCAAAATTTTCTAATTTTGGAATAAGAGCAAAATATAAACCAAATATTAATAATAATAAACATACTCCTAAAATTGTTATTTGTCGTTGTGATAACCCTTTCATATTATATATCGTGAATAAAAAATAATGTCAAGGAAATATATATGGTAAAATTTTATGAAAATATAACACAGGATACACAACATTTGGTGAAAGAGTTAAATGATAAAATGAAAAATGGTAAACCTTGTGCGTTAACTGTGTATCATCCACATTGTGGACATTGTATGGATATGAAGCCAAACTGGAAAGCAATGGGAGAACATATGGTGAAAAATTTTGATGATGACTTGTATATTGCTTTTGTTCATATGGATGTTGCAGATGAAATTCCTATTGATCAATATAAAATTCAAGGGTTCCCACATATTATTTATACTGCAAATAATAATGAAGTAGAATATAATGGTCCTCGTGAAGTAGATGCATTTGAATCTTGGATTCTTGAAAATTTAAAAGAGAGTAATAAAATGAATGATAGTAACAAAAATCGTAATATAAGTCTTAATGTAGATGTAGATACTCGCGCTTTCTCGGACAATAACAATTCAAATACTAAGCGCAGCAATTTTATTTCAAATATTACAAATAGCTTGAATATTAGTAAAAATAATAAAAGTACAAATTACGGTAATATAGGTAGTGATAATAATAACAATACTAACAATAGTAACAATAGTAATAATAGTAACAATACTAACAGTGGTAATAATAATAGAAATAATGTATCACATCCTTTAAATAAACACCAGAATTCACTCCAACTTTATCGTAAATTATTAGATAAACATAGTAAAAATAAGAATTCACATATAACTACTAAACCAAAATCTGTAACAAAGAAGGAAAGCTCACAAAAACCAAAAATTAAAATTACTAGAAAGCCTAGACTATCCAAGAAAGCATCTATAAAATCAAAAAAACCAAAATCAACCAAAAAACCAAAACCAAAACCAAAATCAACCAAAAAACCAAAATCAACCAAAAATAAGAATACACGAAAATTAAAAACATTTCATGATTTAAATACCCTATAATCAAAATGAAATATATGACCCCATTTATCGTTTCATATATTTTACTAGTATATTATATTAACATTGCTAATTAGAGAAAAAATTGATTTAAAATGTAACTGTTAGGTTTTATACAAGCAAATATGACAACATTAGATTATCGTTTATTCGATTTTAATATTTACAATACAAGTGATGGTAATTCTAGGGAATCATACGAAAGTGATGGTTCTGATGAAACTACTAATCATTTTGAAATTCAAATGTTTGGTATTAATTTAGAAGGGGAAACTTGTAGTATGATTATACAGAATTACAAACCATTCTTCTATATAAAAGTTCCGAATAATTGGAACAAATCAAAAGTAAAAGAGTTTCAAAGTGATTTATTTAAAAGACTTGGACAGCAAGTTTCAAGCCAAATATATAAAATAAAATTAGTAGAAAAAAAGAAATTATATGGTTTTGATGGAGGACTTGAACATAAGTTCTTGGAAGTGATATTTTATAATACATCTGTTATGAATCGTGTTAAGTATTTATTTTATAGAAAAACAAATAATGAAAGCAAATTAACAAAATTTATGTATCAAGGAAAAGGCTTGGAGTTATATGAAAGCCATATTCCACCTTTATTACGTTATTTTCATATTCAAAATATCAGTCCTTCAGGTTGGGTGCAAATTAATACAGAAAAATGTGTGATTCCAGAATATAGAACAACAACTTGTACATACGAATACATATTAGATTGTAATAATGTTATTCCACTTAATGATAAGGAAGACCCAGTACCATATAAAATATGTAGTTTTGATATTGAAGCTAGTAGTAGTCATGGTGATTTTCCTATTCCAATAAAAAATTATAAAAAATTAGCAACAAACATTGTAGATTATTTTCAGAATTCAAATGTTGAAATATGTGATGATATATTGAAAAGTATAATTTATAATGCATTTAATTATGAAAAATATCTTCAAAATGATATTCAAATTGTATACCCAAAAACAGAACCAAATCGTAAAACTATTGAGAAATTAGCTAATTATTGGGCATCACTTACATTAATGAAATTAAAAAAAATGAAATACAATAAAAATAAAGAAGAAGATAATAGCAATGTTGATTTAAGTCTTTATGAATATCGAGATGATGATGATAATGATGGTGGTAATAATGTATTTGGTAATACTGTGAAAAAACGAAGATTTACTACATTAAATGCAACAGAAGTTTATAAAATGACAGTAATTGAAATATTGGTAAGTCCTGATATTGAATACGACGATAAAATTAATTATTTAATCAGTAGTTTCAACGGATTTCCAAAATTACAAGGTGATGAAGTAACATTTATCGGCTCCACATTTGTCAAGTATGGCTCAACTGAGCCATATTTAAATCATTGTGTTGTGCTTGATACATGTGATGAGATGGAAGATGTTAAGAATTCAGCAATTGAAAGTTACAAAACAGAAAGAGAACTATTACTTGCATGGACAAAAATAATAAATGAAGAAAATCCTGATATAATTATTGGATACAATATATTTGGTTTTGATTATGATTTTATGTTTCAACGAGCTAAAGAAAATAAATGTGTTCGTGAATTCTTGCAAATGTCACGTAATTTAGGTGAAGTGTGTGGTAAAGAAACAGATAAAGGTGGGTGGCAGATTGAAAAAAGTAAAATTGTTATTGCAAGTGGTGAACATAATTTAAATTTTATCAAAATGAATGGTCGTATTCAAGTTGATTTGTATAATTATTTCAGAAGGGATTATAACTTACCATCATATAAATTAGATTATGTATCGAGTCAATTTATTGGTGATGGTGTGAAATCTTTAACACACAACGAAAACACAAATGAAACAACTATTCATACGAAAAATATGATGGGTATTGAAATTGGGAGTTTCATTCACTTTGAGGAAACAGCACATAGCAGTGAGTTATATAAAGACGGTGCAAAATTTAAAATTGCTAGTATGGATAAAGAAAACAAATACTTTACTATTAATGGATTAGAATATGTAGATATGTCGAAACATGTAAAATGGGGGTTGGCAAAAGATGATGTTACACCCCAAGATATATTTCGATTATCGAAAGAATCAGCTGCTGGTCGCGCAATTATTGCAAAATATTGTATTCAGGATTGTAACTTGATTCATCATTTGATGAATAAGATAGATGTAATTACTGGGTTTATTGAGATGGCAAAAATTTGTAGTGTCCCTATTGAATTCTTAGTACTTCGCGGTCAAGGAATAAAATTAACTAGTTTTATTGCTAAAAAATGTAGAGAAAAAGATACATTAATGCCTGTTTTAGAACGTCCTGATTATCGAGATCCAAGAGAAAATGAGCAATGGAATGGATATGATGGAGCGATTGTATTGGATCCTAAGTGTAACTTATATCTAGACAATCCTGTTGCGTGTGTGGATTATGCCTCTTTATATCCATCATCTATGATAAGTGAAAATTTATCACACGATAGTAAAGTTTGGGTAAAAGAATATGATTTAAATGATACATTAATCAAAATGGAAGGAAATGACAAATATGATAACTTGGAAGGTTATCAATATGTGGATATTAAATATGATACATACTCGTGGAGTGCAAATCCGCGTGGGAAGTTAGAAAAAGTAGTAAGTGGATATCGTATATGTAGATGGGCGCAATTTCCAAATCACGAAAAAGGCATTATGCCATCTATTTTAGAAGAATTATTAGCTGCTAGAAAAGCAACTAGAAAACTAATACCTCAACAAAGCGATGACTTTATGAAAAATATTCTTGATAAAAGACAACTTAGTTATAAAATTACTGCTAATTCCCTATATGGTCAATGTGGTGCCAAAACCAGCACATTTTTCGAAAAAGATGTGGCTGCATCTACAACAGCTACTGGGAGACTGTTATTAACTTATGCGAAAAGAGTAGTTGAAGATGTTTATGGGGATAAATTGTGTAATACTAATTCACACGGAATGGTAATGAGTAAAGCAGAATATATTTATGGAGATAGTGTTGCAAAATACACTCCATTATATTTGAGAATAGATGGTCAGTTAGAAATTATTACAATGGAAGAACTAGCACAAAAATATGGTAATAATGAGTGGATTCAATGTGAAGAACAACACAAAGAAACAAAAGAAGTTTGTAATTTAAATGACATATACATAGAAACTTGGACAGATGACAATTGGACACGTATTCATCGAATAATACGTCATAAACTTGCTCCAATGAAGCAAATGGTACGTGTAGTAACACATAATGGTATTGTAGATGTTACTGACGATCATTCATTACTACGAGAAAACGGAGAAGAAATATCTCCAAAACAAGCAAACGTTGGTACAAAATTATTACATAAAATTTTAGAACCAAATGACGTAAATAATGAAATCAATATTACACAATTTCAAAACCCAACACAATTGATGGAATCGCAAATACTTGGCTTCTTCTTTGGTGATGGAAGTTGTGGAGTGTATAATTGTCAATCTGGAAAGAAATCTAGTTGGGCCATTAATAATAGTTCATTATTACTATTAGAAGAATATCGTGATTTATGTGAAGTAGTCTATCCCCAATTTGAATGGATTATATATGATACTATTGAAAGTTCTGGCGTGTATAAACTCACTTTTAATGGAGGAACAAGAAATAGTAAAACAGCCTTCATTGAAAAATATCGCTCAATGATGTATTATCAAGACAGTAAAGTTATACCAAGTTATATATTGAATTCAACCTATGGAATTCGTGAAGCGTTTTGGAATGGTTTATATGATGCAGATGGAGATAAAGATAAAAATGGATACTCGCGAATTGATCAAAAAAGTCAACTAAGTGCTGCTCATATTTCCTGGTTGGCAAATAGTATTGGATATGAAGCTTCTTTGAATTGCAGAAAAGATAAACCACATATATATCGCATAACTACAACTAAGCACAAACAGCGAAAGGACCCGCATACAATTAAAAAAATGGAAGCTATACAATATGATGATTATGTGTATGATTTAACAACTGAGAATCATCATTTTGCTGCGGGTATTGGTAATATGATAGTTCATAATACGGATAGTGTGTTCTTCACATTCAATTTACAAGATCACAAAACTGGTGAGCCAATCCGTGGTAAAAAAGCACTTGAAATGACGATTGAATTAGCAAAAGAAGCCGGAAAACTTGCTACCAAATTCCTGAAAGCTCCCCATGATTTGGAATATGAAAAAACATTTATGCCATTTTGTTTATTATCCAAAAAGCGATATGTTGGAATGCTATATGAAGAAGACCCAGATAAATGTAAGCAAAAGAGTATGGGTATTGTCTTAAAACGTCGTGATAATGCTCCCATTGTGAAAGATGTATATGGTGGTATTATCGATATATTAATGAATGAACAAAATATAGAAAAAGCTGTACAATTCCTGAAACAAATGCTACAAAATATGATTGATGAAAAAATACCAATTGAAAAATTAATTATATCTAAGTCATTACGCTCTAACTATAAAAATCCGAAGCAAATAGCACATAAAGTTTTAGCAGATAGAATGGGTAAACGTGATCCAGGAAATAAACCAGCATCGGGTGATCGTATTCCCTACGCATATATTAAAGTGAAAGACAAAAAAGCCCTCCAAGGAGACAAGATAGAGCATCCATCATACATTTCGGAAAAGAAATTACAATTAGATTATGCACATTATATTACAAATCAGATTATGAAACCAATACAACAATTACTTGCATTGGTTCTGGAAGAGATACCAGAATATTCAAAGAAGCCAATGCGTATCAAAGCAATGAATGAACATATGGTAGAACTTAAAAAGTCGCGTCAAATGGAAGAAATAAATCAAGAACAATATGATAAAAAAGTGGAAGATTATCGCAATCGTGAAATTAAATCATTACTGTTTGATAGATATATTGAAAAAACATTAATTGAAAGAGTGAATATTACAAGATTCTTCAAGCATTTACAAACATAACCCATATACGGTTTAAATATGATCATAAATTTATCTAAAAAAAGTTGCAGTCACAAAGTCACATTTTGCACCTTTTTTTCAAAACTTTTTTCAAAATCTCAAAAATGGACAAAAATAATTGTCCTTTTTTGATTCTCAACTACTTTTTATAAAAAAAATGTGAAAAAGTACCATATTTTGAAATGTTACCATAATGCTAAGATATTAGAAATTATCACAAAATAAATTGTGACGATGAATATTTTTGACATATTTGTGTTCAAAATCTCGATTTTTTGTTAGTCTATTATATAGAAAAATGGCTAACAAAAAGTCGGGGAAAATCGAGTCAAATTTTTTCTGTGAAATATGTGACTATACTTGTAGGTATTATTCTGATTATGTAAAACATTTATCAACCGCTAAACATAAACGGCTAAGTATGGCTAATGAAAAATATAGTTGCGAAAGCTGTGGAAAATGTTACAAACATGCGAGTAGTCTTTCAAAACATCGAAAAAAATGTAAATTTAACAGTGTTGATAATAAAAGTAAAAACAGTGAAAATGTTGAAGATTTTAGAGATATTGCAGAGTATTCAGATAATGACGAAATACAACAATGTATTATTATAGATGATACAATAGAAGAATATCATTTAAAAGAAAAGAAAGAAATCCAAGAAAATAAAGAAGACTATACAAAATTAATGGAAACAATTATGACGGAAAACTCTGAATTAAGGGCATTGCTTACCGAACAACAAAAGCAAATTAGTGATTTAATTCCCAAAGTAGGTAACAATAATACACAAAACAATAATTTTAATCTGAATGTATTTCTGAATGAACATTGTAAAGATGCATTGAATATGTTAGATTTTATAAATTCATTACAAATAGAATTTTTTCAAATGGAATATACAGCATCAAATGGATTTGTAGAAGGGATGTCTACAATTTTTACGAAAGCAATTCAAAATATGGATATAACGAAACGTCCAATTCATTGTACTGATGCAAAAAGAGAAATATTATACATAAAAGACAATGAAGAATGGAATAAAGACAATGAAAAGAAAGGGAAAATGAAATTAGCAATTAATAAACTCAAACAAAATCATTTACATAAGTTATCAGATTGGGTACATGATAATCCTGGATGTGAGCAAATGGACAACCCTAAAAATGATTTGTTACTTAATATGATACGTGAACACACAACATATGATGATAAAAATATTAAAAAGGTAATTAAGTCAATCGCAAAAAATGTAACAATCCCAAAAGATTATAATACAGAAAATTCTGGCGATATTTCAGATTAAAGATCATTCTGTGGAGAAATAAAATTAATATAAATATTATTTTTCAAGACTATATATTATAATGTTAGCATTAGGTGGTGTTGTATTTGTAAGTGTATCGTCTACGATATTTACATTATTATTGAAATTATGTAGTGGTGAATACAATGAACTATCTGTACAAGAATTTTTTGAAGCAAATAATCAAAATCATGAAGTTTCCAACTATTGAACATGTGATTAATATCATACATTCAAATATTTTTTGCACGCTTCTATA
>OJCJ01000240.1_pt1 | contig 11909 bp, 12 predicted proteins | sample 1591811 | NCBI WGS metagenome assembly OJCJ01 (sample SAMN05416758, study PRJEB24817) | seawater metagenome | isolation source: Sea water | place: Canada:Atlantic | collected 2013-07
TCAAGCCATCGATTTCTTTGAACTGTCTTCTAATTTCATTAATCATTTCAAAAGCTGCATCGCCGACTGCTGTCATTGTTATTGAAGATATTAAGAATGGTATACATATACCAATAAACATACCTACTAGAACCATAGGGTCGGTAAGTGAAAGAGAGAAAGCGTCTCCATACATTAAAGAAATTTGAGCTGAATATGCTGAAATGATTGCAAGAGCTGCTAAAGCTGCCGCTCCGATTGCAAATCCTTTTCCTATAGCTGCAGTTGTATTACCTAACTCATCTAATGAGTCAGTAATATCCCTAACCTCTTTACCCATTCCTGACATTTCTGCAATTCCACCTGCATTATCAGCAACTGGACCATAAGCATCAATAGCCATAGTAATTCCTACAGTCGAAAGCATTCCTACTGCAGCAATACCAACACCATAGACACCTGTTATTCCTGCACTAGTTGCTAATGAAGTAGAGACTAGAATAATAGTAGCTAAAATTAGAATAGGCATTACAACTGACTGCATTCCAACAGAAAGACCAGAGATCATAACTGTTGCAGCACCTGTTTCACCAGATTCAGCAATTTTCTTAACAGGATTTCCACCTGTGTAATATTCTGTTATCAGTCCAATAAGAACTCCGCCAATAGCACCTGAAACTACACACCATAAAACAGCCATAGGAACATTACCCATGGATTGAATTAAAAAGTAAGCCATTACTACAAATATGACAGGAGCTAGAAGCGTTCCTGATCTTAAAGCGCTAGCAGGCTCTTTAGCTGATGCAAGCTTAACAATAATAATTCCAATAATAGAAGCAACGAGGCCAACAGAAGCAAGCGCTAAAGGTAACATCATTAAATTTTCAGAATTAGCAGCTTGAATTGTGTATGCGATAGCTATCGTTGCAATCATTGATCCACAGTATGATTCAAATATATCTGAACCCATTCCTGCTACATCACCTACGTTGTCTCCGACGTTATCAGCTATGACGCCAGGATTTCTTGGATCATCTTCTGGTATCCCAACTTCTATCTTGCCGACCAAGTCAGCTCCAACATCAGCACTCTTTGTAAAAATACCTCCGCCAACTCTTGAAAATAAAGCTACTACCGATGCACCCATTCCAAAACCTTCTAAGGCATGAACATGAGTTCCTCCGTTAGCTGCATAAAAATAATATAAGCCGCCTAGTCCAATTAGTCCAAGCGAAGCAACGCAAAGACCCATTACAGAACCACCGTAAAATGAAACTGATAAGGCTGCTGCTGCACCATCCTTTTGAGCAGCTGTTGCAGTTCTAACATTTGCTTTAGTTGCTGCATACATTCCTATGAATCCTGCCAAAGATGAGCAAGCTGCTCCAACCACTACCGCAATAGCAGTTTCAGTACCGAGAAACATTTGAGATAAAATAACAAGAACAACTATAAAGACTGTTAAGTATTTGTATTCCGTCTTCATGAAAGCTAATGCTCCGGCATGAATCTGGTCTCCTATTTTCTTAACCTTGTCTTCACCGTCAGGATATTTCATAACAAGCAAATAGACTACAAATGCAGCTATCATGCCAAACAGGCCTAATAAAGGGGGGTAAAGTGCAATATTCATATAAAACCTCTTTTTTTTAAAGGTGCATTCTATCAAATAAAACTATAAAAAGACCTACTTTAGTAGTCTATTTATCAAAAATATTTTTATCCAAAAGGCCTTCTGAATGAGCAACAATACAAGCAACAGCAGCGTCACCTGTTACATTAACTGACGTTCGAATCATGTCTAGTATTCTATCTACTGCAAGAATAATCCCTATGGCCTCAAGCGGTAGTCCAAATTGTTGAAGTATTATTACAAGTGTTATTGTCCCAGCTGATGGAACTGCAGCAGCTCCAATGGATGCAATAACAGCTAGCAGAACAACTTGCATATATTGAAAAATAGATAAATCTATTCCTGACATTTGTGCAATAAAGACTGTTGCCATACCTTGCATTATTGCTGTTCCGTCCATATTTATGGTTGCGCCAACAGGAATAACAAAAGAGGATATATTTTTATTTACACCAAGATCATTGGTAACAGTTTTTAGAGTAACAGGAATTGTGGCAGCGCTTGAAGATGTAGAAAAAGCGAATATAGCAGTTTCTCTCATCTTCTTAAAAAATATCAAAGGGCTAAGATTTGTAAATAATTTAAGAAAAATTGAATAGGTAACAAATGCATGGAATACAAGAACGCTAATTAACAAAATAACATACATAAAGGCTTCTTGAAAAATATCTAATCCATCAGCAATAACAAATTTTCCTATTAAACAAAATACTCCTACTGGAGCAAAAGACATCACCATTAAAACAAGCTGCATAAATACGGTATTAAGTTTTTCGAATGATTCACTAAGATTATTAGTTAAATGATTAGTCTTGTTTAAAGCTAGTCCAAATAAAATACTAAAAAAAACAATAGCTAACATCTGATTGTTAGCCATAGCTTCTATAATATTAGATGGAAAAATATCTAAAATAGTAGAATAAACACTCTGGCCTTCTGGGAGTTTTTCTGGCGCTGCTATCTCAGAAGAATAACCTGCACCTGGCTTAAAGATTGAAGCAACCATTAAAGATAAACTTACTGCAATTGCTGTTGTTCCCAAATATAAACTTATCGTCTTAAGCGTTATGTTGCCAAGGCTTTGTAAGCTACTCAGTGATGATATTCCTGAAACTAGAGAGAAAAACACTAAAGGAACAATAAGCATTTTTAAAAGATTTATAAAGATTGAGCCTCCAAGGTTAAAAACATAGATCTGAATAAAATTTTCCAAGCTGCTTGGCATGAAATCAAAATAGTAAGCAAGTGCGCCTACAAGGAAGCCTAAAAGCATTCCTAGAAGAATATTTCTTGTTAAATTTTTAGGAGTTTCGAGAATCATACTTCTACCATATCAAAATCTTCTTTTCCAACACCACATTCTGGGCACAACCAATCTTCAGGAACATCTTCCCATTTAGTCCCAGGCTCTATTCCATCATCAGGCCAGCCTAATTCTTCATCATAAATTAGACCGCAAACGATACATTCCCATTTTTTTAATTCCATAATCTTATCTTCTAAAAATTTATAACTACTTATCCGAACATAGAAAAACTTCTGCGTATAATATCAGATTTACGTATATTAATTAATGAAGCTTAAACAAATATCATCATGGGATTCTTATCAATCTGTAATGCTTCAAATTACTAATGATGAAATTAAATCTTGGCTCCTTGAAGAAGGCCCTATAACCAAAAGAATTAAATCTAATAAAGAATTTAGATTAAAGCTAATTCAAGATGAGGTGTCTGCAGTTGACGAATCAGAGAAACAGTTTATAAATTACAACTCAACCAATATTAGAGTTAGAGAGGTTTTACTATTTGGTGATGAAATTCCTATGGTTTTTGCTAGAACTATAATACCTAATTCTACTATAGAAGAAGGCTTGGCAGATTTAGGAACTTTGGGAAATAAGCCTCTTGGTGATATTTTATTTGAAAAAGATGTATTTCTTAGAGGCGATGTCTTATATGCATCTTTTATGAATGAAGACAAATTATTTTGGGGTAGAAAAAGGAAATATTCAGTTAAAGGTTACCCCTTTTCAGTCATGGAAGTATTTTTAATCACACAATTTAATGAATAAATTATCATCCTTTATCGCAATAACTCGCCTCAATAGACCAATTGGCATTTACTTATTGCTTTACCCTTCTTTAATAGCGCTAGCATTTGCAAGTAATGCTTTGCTGAATTCAGGTTTAATGGTCAAAGAAGAATCTCTTTATCTTATAATTAGCTCATTAGTAATCGTTATCTTAGGATCTATATTGGTTAGGTCAACTGGATGCGTTATTAATGATATTTTTGATTACAAGTTAGATATGCGGGTTCAAAGGACTAAGGATAGGCCGTTAGCTAGTGGCGCCCTAGAAGTGAAGGAGGCATGGATAATCTTTGCTATTCTTGGGTCTCTTTCAATTGTATTACTGATGCAGACAAATTCTCAGACTATTTTTATAGGTTGTATTGCAGCTTTATTGATTATTTTTTACCCACTTACAAAAAGATTTCTTTTGGGTCCTCAATTTTTTCTAGCTATAACTTTTGGATCATGCATTCCCATAGTTTTTTCTATGTTGGGTCAACTTGATAATGAAGTATTAATTTTGTTGTATATAGGAAACGCTGCTTGGATTATTTCTTATGATACATATTACGCAATGAGCGATGCGGAAGATGATATAAAAATTGGTGTGAACTCTACACCCCTGTGGTGGAAAGATAAGACAATATTTATTATAAATATTTTTAAATTAATATTTATTGGTTGTCTTATTGTTATTGGTGTCATGAAAGCTTTTTCATATATATGGTTTATGGGGATGCTCCTAGTTTGCGCATGTTTTTATCAACAAAATAAATTAGCGAAGAAAAAGAAGTTTCTTGAGGCTTTTAAAAGTAATAACTATGTCGGACTCATAGTATTTATATTAGTTGTAATAGAGCTCAATTTAGTAAATTTAATCTTGTAATGAAATCAGACATACAAAGCTCTATTGAACATATCAGTAAAAAAGATTTTGTAAAAATTAGTGGTGATATTAAATCTCCTTTTATGCAATACAGTTTTTTGCATGCACTTGAAAAAAGTAAGTCTGCCTCTTTAGATTCTGGATGGGAACCATGCCATTTAACTAAGGAGCAAGAAGGTGAGCTTGTTGGCTTCATACCTATGTATAAAAAATATAATAGTGGTGGGGAGTTTGTATTTGATCACTCTTGGGCGCATGCATTAGAGCAAGCTGGAAGAAAATATTATCCAAAGCTTTTAACAGCTGTTCCATTCACACCCTGCAAAGGTGAAAGAATTATTGGCGATAATAAAACTATTAAAAATAACCTAATTAATGATGTTAAAGACTATATGCAGGTTGAAAATATAGAAAGCTGGCACATCCTTTTTCCAGATTCTGAAACTTCTTTACTACTAAAAGAACATGATCTTATAGAAAGGTATGGATGCAGATTTACATGGAATAATAGAGGCTTCAAAAGCTTTAGTGATTTTTTAGATATTTTTACAGCCAGGCAGAGAAAAACAATTAAGGCAGAGAGAAAGAAAGTTGCTGATGCAAAAGTAAGTTTTAAGATCATTGAAAATGAAGATATATCATCAAATGATTGGGATATTTTTTATAAACTCTATTGTCAGACCTATGTCGATAGATGGCAAAGACCTTATTTAGAAAGAGAGTTTTTCAATCAAATTACTAAAGAATCAAAATCAAGTAAGCCAATACTATTTTTTGCAATTCAAAATGAAGAAGTAATTGGAGGCTCGTTATGCTTTAAAAATGCTGACACCTTATTTGGAAGACATTGGGGTAGTATAAAAAATATTGATTGTCTGCATTTTGAAACCTGTTATTACCAAGGTATTGAATACTGTATTGAAAATAATTTACATTATTTTGATCCAGGCATTCAGGGAGAACATAAAATAAGAAGAGGCTTTGAGCCAGAGCTATGCTCATCATTTCATCATTTCTTAAAAGATGATTTAAGAGATGCTATATCTGTATTTTGTTCTAAAGAAAGAAAAAGCATAATGCAATATAAGAAATCTTGTGAGGAATATACTCCTATAAAAAAAGAATATAGAATTAAGTCATGAGAAATAAGCTGCCAATAACTTCACATCATTTAACTGTGTGTGAAGCTAATTATTTAAGACTGTTAAGGCTTCTAGCAAATTTTAAAAAAGATAAATATGCCTTTGAAGCTGTTATTAATAAGCTAGATTCTCATTATATTTCTTTCCTAGTTTTAGAAAGGACAAAACATACTCTTATTATTGAAGCAAAACAAAATAATAAAAATACTCAGCTCAATAATTTTACTTTGAGACTCAATATTTTTATGGATGCAAAAATGGCAGAAGTTTCCTCATATCAAAGCGAGAAACCACTTCCTTTTTTTTACAAAAAGTCTGCTATTCAATCTAAAGATGAAAAGAATCAACAAAATAGATTTCTAACAGAATGGTTAGAAAGTATTTTTGTCTCTGGTTTAGCTCCAATCGCTCTGATTGAAAACTTATTTGATGAGTAGAACTATATTTTACTTTCATGGCTGGAAATCCTCTGCAGAATCTTCCAAAGCATTAATATTTAGAACATTAATTAAAAATAAATATCCTAGTATTGAATTAATAATTCCTAATATTCTAGATAAATTTTCAGAGGCCATTCCTCAACTTGATAAGCTTATAGAAGAATCATCTGCTGAAAAAAAGATTTTTGTTGGCAGTTCTCTTGGGGGTTTTTTTGCAACTCGATATGCAAATTCGTATAACGCTAAAGCGGTAGTTATTAATCCTGCTATTAATCCATCAGAAGGTCTTAAAGTTAATATTGGAGCTAATAAAAATTACGCTAATGGTTACGAATTTAAATTAACTCATGACGATATTGATTCCCTTAAATCAATAGAAATTAAAAATATTATTAACCCAGAAAATTTCTTATTATTAAGTGAATCTAATGATCAAGTTCTTAATTATCTGGATGCGATCAAATTTTATAAAGGCAGTTTTATGGATATTTATTATGGTGGTGATCATTCATATACTCAATTTTCTGACAAGTTGGAGATAATAGAGAATTTTCTAGAATTGCCATAAAACGCACTTATTATGTGCATAATATATTTTATGCACATTATTAATGCTTTATTTGCACAAAATTAACTCTTGAAACTTTTTACTTATGGCATTATTATTGCATAAATATAAGTGTCAAATTAATTATTTTCAGGAGAAAAAATGGCAGAATATAAAACTTACGAATACGTTTGGTTAGATGGATACAAACCAGAACCTTCAATGAGAAGCAAGGTTAAAGCTACAGATTCAGACTCACCACCAGAATGGTCTTTTGATGGCTCATCTACTCAACAAGCTGAAGGTGGAAGTTCAGATTGTTTATTGATACCAGTTGAAACTTATGAAAACCCAGATCTGCCGCATAGCTTAGTAATGTGCCAAGTGCAATCTGCAGATCACACAACTCATCCTTCAAACTCAAGAGCAGCTGCAGAAGCAGTAGTTACTGATGAATGGTGGTTTGGTTTTGAGCAAGAGTATTTCTTTACTAATAAAGATGGAACTATATTGGGATGGGAAGACGGAGAGCCTGCTCCCCAAGGAGATTATTATTGTGGTGTTGGGGCTAACAATGCTGTAGGTAGAGAAATTACTGATATTCATCTTCAAGCCTGTCTTGATGCTGGAATAAAGTTAACTGGAACAAATGCAGAGGTGGCTCTAGGTCAATGGGAATATCAGTGTTTTGGAAGCGGAATCAAAGCAGCAGATGATTTATGGATCAGCAGATATTTGCTTTATAAGATAGCTGAAGAATTTGGAGTATGCGTAAATATTCATCCAAAACCAAAAACGGGTGATTGGAATGGATCAGGAATGCATTGTAATTTTTCAAATGATGTAATGCGGAATAATGGTTCAGAAGAACTTTTCTCAACAATGTGTGACAAGCTAGGTGCAGTTCATGCAGAAGGTATTGCAGCATATGGTTCAGATAATGATATGAGATTAACCGGTCTTCATGAAACCCAAAGCATTGATGAATTCTCATATGGCGTTAGTGATAGAGGAGCAAGTATTCGCATACCTGTCTATACAGTTGAACATAACTGGAATGGATATCTAGAAGATAGAAGGCCAGCTTCTAATGCAGATCCTTATAAGATCATTTCTCATATCGTAGGAACGCTATCAAAATAATATCAAAAATATTTCGACTTCTTGAAAGAGGAGTCGATTTCTCTAATGGTTAGTGTTGATAAACTGGAAACTTCATTACTTAATCAGTTAACTACTGAAATTATTATCTTAGATGAAGCGCTTAATGTTTTATGGTTGAATGATTCCGCCCTTTCAAATGGTTGGATTAAAGACCCAAAAGAACCTTCATTCTATGCAAGCTTTCTGAGTGCTGAAACAGAAAAAGAAGTAAAAAGACTTATTGGCATGGCTATAAAAGATCGTAAGACAGTTACCAAAAGAGATTTTGAGCTTATTTCAAATAAGCAGTCTTCTCGTGAAGTTGATTTAACTGTATCTTTTTCAGTTAAATATGAATACATAATCATAGAAGTAATGAGTGTTGATAATCTTAATAAAATTATAGATTCTTCGAAAATGGTGACATCTCAAAAAATAGCAGCAAACCTAGCTCGAACACTAGCTCATGAGGTTAAAAATCCTCTATCAGGAATTAAAGGAAGTGCTCAGATTCTGAGTTCAAAATGGAAGGATGCTTTTTCTTCAAAGTTTTTAAAAATTATTATTGACGAAACGGATCGCCTGAACTCAATAGTAAGTAAGATATTAACACCTCCAAAGAAACCTAATCTTCAGCTATTTAATATTCATTCTGCTTTGGAAAGAGTTCATTCTCTTGCTCAGGCAGAGCAAAATAGCAACTTAAACTTGGTAAGAGATTATGATCCAAGCATTCCAGACCTTTATGGGGATGAAAACTTATTCATTCATGCAATTTTAAATATTGTTAAGAATGCAATGCAAGCTATTAATGATGATGGAAAAGCATCCATAACCATTTCTTCTAGAATTGCATATAGCAAACCGATTAATGGAAAAGTTTTTTCTACGATATGTCAAATTAATATTATTGATAATGGAAGCGGGATACCTGAAGACATTCAAGAACAGGTCTTCTTTCCAATGATGTCGACAAAGGATGATGGCTCTGGACTTGGGTTATCAATTGCTCAAGATATTATTAGGGTACATGGAGGTTCCATTGCTTTTTCAAGCAAGCCAGGGAATACAGTCTTTTCAATTTTACTCCCTCTGCCAACTATTCAATTACAAGGTGTAGCTAATGCATAAGATATGGGTAGCAGATGATGATGATGCAATAAGAATGGTTCTTGAAGAGAGTCTAAATAGCGCGGGTTTTGACGTTACTCTGTTCTGTGATGCTGATAGTTTGATTAAAAATCTTAAAACAGATAAACCTGATTTAGTTATTACTGATATCAAAATGCCAGGAACTCATGGCTATGATTTGCTTAAACATATTAATGATAATTTTGTACAAATCCCTGTAATTGTCATGACGGCATTTACTGATATGCAGGCAGCCATTGATTCATATGGCGGAGGTGCTTTTGAGTATATGCCTAAACCTTTTGATTTAGATGAGGCCATAGAAATTATTCATCGGGCTTTAGAGAGCAAGCCGGCAACAAAAGGATTAAAAGTTAAAACTACTTCTGAAATTATTGGAAAAGCTGCATCAATGCAATTAGTTTTTAGAGCTATAGGCAAACTATCCAATACAAATGCAACTGTTCTAATTCAGGGCGAATCAGGAACTGGTAAAGAACTTATTGCAAAATCATTGCATAAGAATAGTCCTCGAGATGATATGCCATTTGTAGCTTTAAATATGGCAGATATTCCAAAAGAACTTGTTGAATCTGAGCTCTTTGGGCATGAGAAAGGCGCCTTCACTGGAGCAGTTGAAAGAAGAATAGGTAGATTTGAACAAGCTAATGGAGGAACTTTATTCCTAGATGAAATTGGTGATATGCCTTTGGAATGTCAAACAAGGTTATTAAGGGTTTTGTCTAATAAAGAATTTTATAGAGTTGGTGGGGATAAGCCTATTAAGGTTGACGTTAGAATTCTAGCAGCCACTCATCAAGATCTTCATAGCCTTGTTAGTTTATCTAAATTTAGAGAAGATTTATTTTATAGATTAAATGTTATAAGAATAGAAGTTCCCAGATTAGAAGAAAGAATTGATGACATTAAATTACTTTCAACAGCATTCTTAAAAATGCATTCTGATTCTCTTGGTGAAGAGCTTAGAGTCTTAAGCAAAGAAGCTTTGGAGATGTTAAAAAAATATAACTGGCCTGGCAACGTTAGACAGTTAGAAAATATTTGTTACTGGTTAACCCTTATGTCTCCAACTCAGAATGTTAAATCCGAAGATCTTCCTAGTGAAATTAAAGATCATGAAGCAGTTGCAGTTGAAGCTTCATTAGACTGGGAGAGAGGCTTGGCTATCTGGTTAAAAGATCTGTCTAAAAATAAAGAATCTGATTTACTGGATGTGGTTGGGCCAAAGTTAGATAAGATCTTGATACAAACTGCGCTTGAAGAGACTAATGGTCGCAAAAATGAAGCTGCTATCTTGTTAGGATGGGGCAGAAATACATTAAGTAAAAAAATAAAAGAGTTAGGGTTATAGTTTTTTTACTTAGATACTAGCGGCAGGCCTTCTTGTTGCCATGTCATTATTCCACCAGAAAGTATATTTACATTTGAATAATCCTTCTTTAACAGATCTTCACCAATATTGACTGATTGTCTTCCAGTGGAGCAAATTAAGATAATAGGGGTTTCTAGATCTGAAGAAATGCGATGGTCATATTTTTCAAATTCATCATGAGGCATATTAACTGAGTTAGCTATATGTCCGGTTTCAAATTCATTTGCAGTCCTCAAATCAATTAAAGAGGCTGAGTTTTTATTTACTAATTTTGTTAAATCAGTGCATGAAATTTTATTCCCTCCCCTATTCATTTCATGGCGAGACCATAAGATAATAGTTAGAAATAATGGAAAAGATAGATACCAATATTCTGATAAAAATAAACTGAATTCGATCATGTGCGTATTATCTCTTAAAATGGGACACTTGTGTTTAAAGGAGTTAAGAAATGGACTTAAAAAGAAATTTAATCTTGGTAAGACATGGCCAAAGTGAATGGAATGAAAAAAACTTATTTACCGGTTGGAAGGATCCTGGGTTAACAACCCTTGGCTATGAAGAGGCTAAGCATGCTGGAGATCTTATTAAAAAAACTCAAATAAATTTTGATTGCATGTTTACCTCAGACTTGCAAAGAGCTCAAATAACAGGTGACTTAATCTTAAATAAAATTAATCAGGAAAATATTTCAATAATTAAAGATAAAGCACTAAATGAAAGAGATTATGGAAGCTTATCTGGCTTAAACAAAGACGATGCTAGAAAGAAATGGGGTGAAGACCAAGTGCAGATTTGGAGAAGGTCTTATGACATACCTCCCCCAGAAGGAGAGAGTTTAAAAAATACAGCTGAAAGGGTTCTCCCTTATTTTAATAGCTCAATTATGCCCCTTGTACTTAATGGTAAAAATATATTAATTGCAGCTCACGGTAATTCACTTCGCGCTTTAATCATGCAGCTGGATTCTATCTCAGAAGATGAGATAGTGAAACTTGAAATTCCAACTGGGGCTCCTATTCATTATCATTTTAATGAAGATGGCTCTATTGCTCTAAAAGATAATCTTTATGAATGAAAAAAATCAGTAAAGAAAATACAAATATTTCTAGTCTTATTATAGATTGGTATTTAGTGCATGGAAGAAAAGATCTTCCATGGAGAACGAATATTTCTCCATACAGAGTTTGGATTTCAGAGATAATGCTTCAGCAAACACAAGTTAAAACAGTTATCCCGTTTTATAATAGATTTCTTTTAAAATTCCCAACGCTAGAATCTTTAATGGATGCATCAGAAGATGAAGTAATAGCGCTATGGTCTGGACTAGGGTTTTATAGAAGAGCAAAAAATATCTACAAAGCAAAAGAAAAGATTAAATTCGAATTTAATAGCATCTTTCCTCAAGATTTTAGTGAACTTAAGTTATTGCCGGGCATTGGTGAATCAACTGCAGGAGCAATTATGTCAATTGCATATAATAAGTCATACCCAATTCCTGTCTCTTATACACATCTGACGCTGCCGACGACTCC
>OJCJ01000248.1_pt1 | contig 11654 bp, 12 predicted proteins | sample 1591811 | NCBI WGS metagenome assembly OJCJ01 (sample SAMN05416758, study PRJEB24817) | seawater metagenome | isolation source: Sea water | place: Canada:Atlantic | collected 2013-07
CTTCTGTTTCATTAAAATGAAATACTCGTATATGAGGCTCTTTTTTTCGCTCTGTTATGCGACGATTTTGAGTTAGAATTTCGTGATGAATTCTATTCACATATATGCGTTGTTGCTGTCCTTCACTTTCGTTTAATAGCTTCTGGAATTTTTCAAACAAATCTTCTGTTTCAATATCGTCAATAGGATTATATGTTATATTTCGATATGCTTCTCTTGGTCTTCCTTTTGCTATTTCTTCTAGATTTAATTGTTTTTTATCATTATCAAATTTCGAAATATGAGTTGCATTATTTTCTTGATTTGAATTTGGATTTGGATTTGGATTTGCATACAATTGTTGATTAGTTAATTTCACTTTTAATTGGTTATGAAAATGTGATTGATGTAAAAATGCATCACAAAGTATAATTTGACAATAAAAAATAAATAAGCTATTCAATGAAAGATACAAGTGTTTCATTTAAAAAGACTATGCACAAATTTTTAAGTATTATTACTAATTGTTTAATGATTTTTATCATTTCATTATACTATTTATATTGATGTGTATCTTATTTTACATCTACTGCATCAATCATTTGTTTATTCCATATGGTACTTTTATACTTTTCTAACATTGACCATATTAATGATAATATTGTCATTTCAATATCAATTGGATCTAATGACTCCCATGATGGATTTACAATTTGTAATTTTTTATAATAATTTGTTTGAATCATTTGAATTCCTTGACCACGTTTGAGATGATTTTTCTGTGTAAATACCAACTTTTCTAAATTACTAACTAATACGGGTTCTAAGTACAATAAATCAGTACGACTTATACGCGTTATAATTTTATAACTATGTCTATTATAATTTTGATCACTATATACTTTGAATTTTTTGTAATATGGACGATTTTTTATTACAGATATTCCTGTTATTGTATTATTAGAATTTAACATTTCCAAAACAAAGAAATATTTGTTTGTGAATTGTTTTGATTCAGCTATAGGTAATGGTGTATTATAAACATTATACAGGTTTTCTGGTACATTTGAATCTTTTAAATATGCTTCTTCATTTGAAAAATTTTGGTATTCGCGAAATGTTTCATCATTAAAACGAGTAACACACAATACGTTATTAATATTTTCTTTGATATTATGTAATTTTTCTTTTAGACTTTGTAATTTTTCTTGTGTTTGTGTCTTATTTTGATTTTGATTTGCATCACAAGGACTTAAAATGTTCATGAAGTTGGTTTACTACTATTCAGTAAAAAAAAGAATCAATTTTTTCGATTATTATTCGATTTCAATTCAGTTTTTGTATCCATATATATGTAATTATGAAAATTGTTATCGATATATACGGCTTCCTCTTTTGTCAATAGTTTTTCCAATGATTTCATTACTATATTCACCTCATTTTGCTTCATGCGAGTAGAATCCGATTGTTCTTCTGTGTAATATTGAGAATGTTCAGCATATTGTGGATTTAAACGATTGAGTTTGATCATTTTATGAATTTGGGGTATATAATCAAATATATGTTTTTCTATCACCATCATACGATAACGTGAACACGTCAAAATAAATTGTACTATTTTTGAATTTAAAAACATTTGATAATGTTCATAAAATTCTTCCAGTAATTCTGGTAATATAAATACATAATTGTCACGATTACTTATACCATAACTACCAGATACATCATAATATGGTAAACCATACATTTTATGAGATAAAACCAATTTCTTTTGATTCACATGAGACAACGGTATATTTGAATATTTAGTTACTAATTCTAGCTCTTTTGGATGAGATGATTTATTGCTTATTATAGCACTATGTATGTTTTTATTAGAATGGGTAATTGTTTTCTTATGTATTAAACTTGCGGATAATGGTGGCATTGACGTTTTTGTAATATATTGCATTATTGAACCTTCTGATAGTATCAAGTTTTGGAGCTTTTCAATAATACGTAACCCTTTTGTAGGAATTGCTTTTTCATTACGTAATGTAAACGAAACAATATGCTTATTTATTGTATCATATATTGGTATGGTTTGCTTCGTCCGCATATAATATGGATTCTCTAATTTTCTGGCTACAATTATAACTGTGGGAGTTTGAGCTTGTGAAGAAAATATTTTATTTGTTTCTGTATTGCTATAAAATTCTAAATATTCAATTTGAAAGCGCTTTGTAAACAATTCATATATTTTTGCTTTATCTGGTTTACACCATATTGATGGAATTATATATAACAATCTTCCATTTGGCTTTAATAAATCATATGCTCTTCGTACAAAAGGTACCCAAGCATTTATACCATCATTTGTTTTGACTTGGGTATTATTTGTTGGTGTTTTAATTCTACCACTTATATTATATGGTGGATTTCCATAAATAACATCAAAACTATTTGGATGTAACTTGATTGGTGTATTGGATTTTGAAATTTCATTTAAGAAATCAATGTGATAAATATTTGCGTCAATATTTTCACCACATTGTATTTGTTGAAGTTTATTGAATATACTTTCTATTTTCTCTACATTTATAGTGTTAATTTCAACCATATGAAGCATATTACTTAATATATGGGACTCACTTATATTTTGTGAGCTTTTTAATAGAAAGTATAACATCAATGAAAAGTTTCCTAAACCAGCTCCACTATCTAAATATTTTGTATATGGATTTGATAATATATAATCTGGCAATTGACATAACATATGGTATACTAGTTCTAATGGTGTATATACTTCTCCATGACTTTCCTTATATGGTGATTGTTCATTTGGGCATGGATTGTGATTTATGCTTGCACAAAATGATTTAACTTCCTTTAAAACATTTTGCATTTATCTAATTGAAAACTTTGTATATTTTTTCTTCATAATTTTATTTCAATTTTTTATGAAATTTATCGTTATTTGAATTTGATAATTTCATTAATATTTATTCGTATCATTAGTTTTATCTTAAACTTGTTATTATTGTCTTCATCATAGTTCTAATACTGATTTAGATTATTATCTCTCAATCAATGAATAATTTGCAAAAGTTTCTAAACCACCAACCAGACCATCAACCAAACCATCTTTATCATTTTCGATTCCAAATAAATCATCAATATTTACTTCATCTTCTTCATCTTCTCCTTTATCTTCTTCTTCATTGTTATCTTCAACATTGTTTTTATTACCTTTTTTGTTACCTTTTTTGTTACCTTTTTTGTTATCATTGTCATCATTTTTGTCTGCGCTTGTTTCATCTAACTCCTCATCAGTTTCTTTTGCTGCATCTTCTAGCAATTTATCTAAACTTTCTGTATCTAAGCCCTCTTGCGACTTTTTGTAATAATGACGCATCACTAATGATACTACAACCAAGACAATAGCAAGTAATAAAAGTTTTATTCCTGAATTTGATAACCTTAGCATTTTACCTAATTTGTTCATCATTTTTGACATTATTTTGGAGAACATTTTCATAATTATATTATCTAAAAAGAAAAAATAATATTTTAGGTTCAGATATCTCATTCAATCTATGGTAGATTATTTTTTAACTTATTCAGTGTTCTATTTTGATTCCAAATCTTTTTCTTTTTCTTCAATTGCTTTTTCCAGAGCATAACGAACTTCTTCACTAGCTTCTTCTAAATTTTTTTGTAATGAAGAAGTAGTATCTTCAATTGCATCATCCATTGCATCTTCTACTCTACGACGAACATCATCTGTATCATAACTTTCTAATACATTTTTAAAGTAGTAATTATAGTAATTACTTACCCCATATATGATAAGTGCTAATAGTAATGTGATTATAACAATTTTTAGGATTGATTTCGATAATCCTAATTTCATTTCTAATTTATTCATTATATTCATTTTTGGATATAACTTCATAACTATAATATTTAAACAGAAAATATTATAGTTTCTTTATTTGATTTTTTTTAATTTTATATGCGTTATTTGCTTTCTAGTTATTCTTTATTTGGCTCTTGAACTTTGAACATTTCAACACATTCGTGTATTTTTGCGGTTTCTTCAATATTGTATGCCCCACGACGATGTCCTAATTGTACAAAAGCTACTAACAATTGTAGAGCAATATTTTGATCTGTTACTGGAATTTTATTGATTGGTATTTCTTGTTGTAGTTCTTGTGGTTGTGGTTGTGATTGTGATTGTTCTTGTTCTTGTTCTTGTGATTGTTCTTGTGTTTGTGTTTGTGTTTGTGTTTGTGCTTGTGCTTCTGGTTGAAATTCCATTATGCTATACTTATTAATTTTATTTTTAAGTTGATATACTAAATAATTTTATGTGATTATTTTATATGTTTAATTTAAATATTGATTCTTACAATTTAGAAGAGTTAAAATCGTTATTTCATGTAGAACCATCTGGACTTGTTAATACAATGAGTTTACACGAAATTTTAGAAGAACGTTACCAAAATATGTTAAACTCTATTAATCAAAATACACAAATGGATACTATACAAAAAAAACATTCAAATGATTTTTTATTTGAAGCAAAAATGAAATTGGAAAGTTTATTAGCTCCACAAATTAGTAATACTATTTTTCAAGATTCTAAAAAAGTCGAGTCTATTCCTTGGAATGTTGCAGGTAATAGCTCTAATCCTAGTACTAAAAAAATTGCCAGATTAGTGAGTATTGACTCTAAATATCGCGATAATCTTGGTAATGAGCCAGTGGAAACAAATAATTTTCAAGTGTCTTTTGCTAATCGATTTAATAAAGTGGAAAGTATGGAAATATTAGAGTTCACTGCTCCTACATCCATTAAAGTTATTGGTGAATCAATGAAGAATAATTACTTTTATATTAGAGTAGGAATTGCTGGAAATTTGACAAAAGTCACTATTGATGATTTTTATCGTATTGAAAGAAACATACTAAGCTCTGAGGATAACAGAAAATTTATTACACAATTAAATAATAAATTGTCCGGATTAGGATTAGGATTAGAAATTAAATTCAAGGATGATATATCTAACATTTCTGATCCTATTGATACTATGATGAATAGAACTTTACACGTTGTAAACAGTACAGGAGATCAAGTGACATTATATTTTAATCAAACACCAAAAGGTACAGAAGATCCTAATTGTATATTATTCAAAACATTAGGACATATGTTAGGATTTCGCCATCAAGAAGTTACAATTACATCAGGTGATACATATATTACACCTGCTGCATTAGATTTAATAAGCTTCAAATATGCTTACTTAATTGTAGATGATTTCCAATCTAATGGTGAAACAAATATTGTTGCCGAAAATGTTTATAGTGTCCCTTGCGCTCAAAATATGAAATTTGGTGGCAATATACTTGCAAAAGTCAATTACAAAAATGATGCCAACTATAATGTTTCAAATCGTATTATTACTACCCCACGTATGTATTATGGAATTGTTGATGTTGCTAAATTACGAATTACATTAGTTAACGAATTTGGTGACTTAATTGATACTCACGGAGCAGAATGGGCGTTTACTTTAAAATTCAATTGTAGTTATCAATAATTTTTCTTTCGACACTTTCTTATATCTTTTATCTTATAAGACTATTAAAGCATTTAACAGGCATTATAGAGCCTCGTAATTTATTTCCAAGTTGTAGCTACACTTTGACATAATGAAAGTTTGGGGATCAATTGTGTTTGGATCACAAAAGTGTAATGTATATATTTTTTCTGATACAGTATTATTTGTAATTGTATTTGACACTAATATATTGCTAGCATTGTTATTGGAATCAAACTCTACATATGCTAATTCTCTATTGTTGCTATTGTCATTTAAAGTAAGTTGTGTCTTTGAACCATTCGCTTTTTTACTAGAATAATTTTGTACGATTATACTTGATATTTTGGAGTATGATGGGAGAGTAAATTCTATTGTCTCAAATGTAGATGTATTTTTAAAGGTTCTTGTTTCACTATTTAATGTTGATAATATAAAAGATCTTTTTCCTGAACGTTTAACATCACCTGTTATTGCAATTATATTTGGACTTTGGTTTGCGAAAGTTAATAATGTCTTTTCTTTATTTTGTAAATCAAAATCTATTAGAGGTGGTGTAATTATTTGCATTAATGATTGATTTCGTAACCCAATTGCTGATAATGTTGCTGAATTAGATGTTGCGCTTTCACTACATTCTAATAATTTACATTTTTTAATATTATGATTCACATATTGAGATGATGAACTGATGTATTGAGATTTCATTTTTTGTAATTTCATTTGTTCTGTGTAACACATTGAAGATTTTCTACTATATGGAGCTATAGATTTTATATATGGATTCAAACAAATTGATGGTGAATCACTATTTGCATCACATTTAAACTCGCGGATATCATTTGCACTTTTACTCACCATTGATAAATTATATTTGTCTAATAAATGTTCTCTTGCACTTTTTACGTTTGTACTTTTCATATACACAAAAGTGATATTTTATTTTTATTCAATAATGATATCAATAAAAGGGTTTGGGTTTGATCAGTTTCATAATAACGAATATTACATTAACATTATTGTAGACGATTTAAAAGATAATTATGTAACCATATTAGGTATGATTACAAATAAAAATAATGTTACTATTGATGCTTTCAAACATCATAATTTGATATGTAGTTATTGTCAAAAATCGTACTTACGTTACGGTGCATATATGAAACATATAGAGACGTGTAAACATAAATTTAATTCAAATCATAAAATTAATGTTTGTAAGATTCCACAAGAAAGCAATCAAGATTTGTTGAAATCTATGAATAATGAAATCAATTGTTTACGCAATGAAGTTTGTGAATTACGCAGATTGATATCTGTTATGGTAAATCAGGAAGCACCAAATAAAGTGGAATCAGTTCCTAATGTTCCTGATACACAAAATACTACTACATCTCCTCATAAAGTATCAAAAATAAAAATCATAGATAATACTTGCCCGAATATATTAAAAGACATTGAATATCATGATTGTGATATCGAATTTGATGTGTTTTTAAGTCGACTTGACTTTTGTAACCAAAGCCAGCTATTAGATATTTTCGATTCTGATGACTTGAAGGATAGTTTCTTTTTTCTATGGAATGAAGCATTGAATAAATTAAAATACAACAACATTCCTATTCCTATGAAATATAAGAATAGGCATATAATTATTTTTGAGAAAGGGATGTGGAATAATTTAGAAATTTATAAAATAGAAAAAATGGTTTCTTATTTACACGATAAAATTGTACAACAACTATCAATTTATCAAACCACACCAAATATTAAATCACGTATTGAAAATGAAGCTTCGTTTCGTGATTATTACTTAAATCAAGTCACAAAAATTAATTCTGATAAATTATTGAAGAGTTTAAAAAATAATTGTTGTGAATTTATTGATCATATAGGACATGTACTAATATAACAATGACTAATATAAAAATGGGCAAAGGATACATAATTATTATCACACTATAATACATCATATATGGATATTTCAGCGAATGTTCATTATGGTGATATGGAAGGAGTAGAGAAAATCACCGAAAGGATTAACTTTCTGTTAGATAAATTGTATACTACACAAAATGTAGCTAAAAGTAAGAAATCAAAACAACATAGGCATATTGTTTTGGACCCATTAAATGTATTTATGTGTAACAATTCAAATACTAAACAAAATAAAGATAATCGTAAATCTAAGGCAAAACAAGGAACAAGAAAATTATCACCAAAAGGACCTTATGTGAATGTAATTGTCGATTCAGGAGCTACACGCCACTGTTGTAATAATTTGGACATCATGAGTAATATTAAAAATACAAATGTTAATATCATGGTTGGAAACGGAAATATTATTCACGCTACTAAAATGGGTGATATTGGATGTATTAAAGATGTATTGTATTTACCTGAAATAAAACATTTTTTGTTTTCCATCAGTTATATGTTACATACTTGTCCAAAATGCCGTGTAGAATTTTTTAATCATGGCTTTCAATTGAAAGTTGGCAGGAAAATTATAGGCCGTGGAGTGTTAGCTGATAGTAACTTATACGTATTGCGTGTACGCTTACCAAAGTATTATGACAACATTGACAAAAATAATTTGGATAAATCTTTATTTATTGATTTGGAAAAATCAAATATCCCTATAAAGCAATTAAAGAAATTACAGGAGAATTTACCTGTACAATTTGAGTATATATAGATAATTTGTGTGTGTTGGATTTGTGTGTGTTGGATTTGTGTGTGTTGGATTTGTGTGTGTGTGTTGGGGTTGTGTGTGTTGTATGGATATCTATCAAATAATATGTATCTATAATCTGTTTATTTAATTCCCTTTTTCAAGAATAAAATAAACTACTTTGATTATTTGTCACTTTTAATTTTACTAATATCTGGCGATGAGGCTATTGATATTGTTTTAACTGATGATGATGTATTTGATAAAGAATTTAAGTATTCATGATAAGTTGGAACATCAGTTGACTTCTTTTTCAATGAATTCAATAGTAATACTTCACTTTCAGTATAAGAACGAAGTCTTGTATTTTTACTGGTAGTATTATTTGTATCATATCTCTTTTTTGATTGATACGATTCATAATCACCATATGACATTTTTCTTAGTTGCCGTGATTTATATAATGAATTATTGTTTGTTTCATCATAAATCATATCAATAATGACTTTATTACGTTGTAATTGTTTCAAACATTTACATAATTTTTCTATTGCCATTGGTTCCGGATTTTTCTGCGGTTCTTGTTCATTTGAGTAATCATTATTTACATTAGAATTCGTGTAAAATTTTACTTCCAACGTTCCACAGAACATTGGTTTTAATTTATTGTGACGACGACAGTTACCATTTGATTCAATATTATTCATATTCTCATAATCAACATATATGTTTTCTCCGCTATATGATTTACATAAATCATATATATTTGCTTCATAATCAGTAACATTGTTGTTTGCAATTTCAAAAGAACCATGTATTACGTAGGTCATTATTATAAATTGGTACATATTTATATTTTCGCAATGATTTTGAACCTTACTGTATTTTCTATCTATTTATTATATAGCATAACTAGTGCTGTATATTTATTGAATTATTTAAACAACTTATACATAAAATAATTATTATAGTTATATGAAGTCCAACAAAAACAATTATAATATTAACATTGATATGTTAAAGCATAAACACGGTGTCATTCGTGACAAACATATATTATTTGATGAACCTAGTCACGTTTATACTATTTTAACAGATCCTGGTGTTAAATATACTTCTGTAACTACTTGGAATCACGGACACTTTGAACAATTTAATGCTGATAAAATTATTGCATCAATGATGGCTTCGCCAAAATGGCCACAAAATAAGTATTATGGAAAAAGTGTTCAAGAGATTAAAGCTCTATGGGACAACAATCGTGATGTTGCTGCTGCTATGGGAACTTGTATACATTATATGATTGAAATGTTTATGAATATTTGTGTTGATGATGTTGGTGATGTTGGTGATTGTGGTGATTGTGTGAATAATGATTACGTGACTTTGGGCCAAATACTTGATTATTATAATCAATTATGTTGTAAACAGAATAGTAAATTGGCTATTCATAAAGATCTTGAACATCCTGATTTAACAAATAGCGATGATGTGGTTAATGCCGGCGGTATTACATGTGAATGGGAATACTTTTTGAACTTTGCTGCAAATCATCGTGATTTAATTCCATATCGCACAGAATGGACAATATTTGACGAAGATTTAAAATTAAGTGGTTCCATCGATATGTTGTTTCGTGATACTAGTGGGAAATTTCATATATATGATTGGAAACGCAGCAGAAATATTGTTAAAACAAATGGATGGAGTAAATATAGCCACATAGATTGTATTGACCATTTACCTGACACTAATTATTGGCATTATTGTTTACAATTGAATACATACAAAGGAATTTTAGAACGTAAATATAATATAAAAATTAATGATTTATATTTAATTTGTTTACATCCTGAAAATAAAAATGACAATTATTTGAAATTAAAAGTTGTCGATTTAAGCAACGAGATTAACGATCTATTTGAAGATCGAAAGTTGAAGTTATTACCTGTTACTACGTAAATTGTTGTTCATATTAATACATACAATTAATTATCATAATTGTATAAATAATTTAAATCATTATTGATTATATTATTTATATATGTTCAACTTTAATACAAAAATTGTAGGTAATCTACTTTCTTCTTATACATTTATCAATAGAAACAAAATATTCTTAGGCTGGATTAGTATTGGAGGATTGTCAATGTATACATATCTATTATATAACCAATATTGTGATAGCGGGTCTTATACTCCATATCTAATACATTATCAACCTTCATATAGTGGAATATTGTACTCTATTAAATATTTGAATAATATTTATAACAAAACGTTGGAATTTTGGAGGGTACAGCATTTAACTGATGTCAAGTATGAGCGATTCATTCATCTATTAGATGTGAAAAAATACAAGGACTTATATTTAAAAAAGTTATTACTTATGAAATCACACGATAAAACTGAATCTGTTATTGAGGATGAAAAAGTATATAACTTGAACACACATAAAAATATTTTATTTGAATCTACTCCACGAGGAAATGTCATTGTTTTTTTTAATGATGATTATAAACAATTTCATTATTACAGTGATTATAGTCTTCCATATGATATAATAGATAATGTTTTACAAAAGTATGTTGTCACATTTCATTGTACTGAGCTATATAATACAAGTCGATGTGATATTGATACATTACAATTAGATGATAACAATAACAGTAAAGCAGTAAATGAAAGCAATCAAACAACAAACACTGTTCAACAAAAAACTAAGGATAAGTATCCTAATGTATATGCTAAATTGAAAAAAAATAACACAAATAGATTAGCAACTAACAAGGATCTTAATAAGGATGTAAATAAAAACATTAACACTAAACATACTAAATACACCAACAGTAAAAATGCTAATGGAAAAATGACAAATGATATAAAAGAAGAGCTTATAATATATCACAAGATGAAACATTGTGGAAAGTTGCGTGATTTTGATTTCAAACGATTTCAAACAAATATGAATCATAAGGAAATGAATGCTACACAGAGTAATAATAATGTAGAAAATGTAAAAGCAATTTCATACAAAGATTTCAAAAGTTAACCCAAAATTTTGACTTAAATGAAGACTAAAATATAATATACTCATATTATAGTATATTATGTCCAATAAGGCGAAAACTAATATTGACTCTGATAAAAATTATAGAAATAAAGATGTTTCAAATGTTACCAATAAAATTAGTTCGGATGATAATAGTGACAACATTGTTGAGAAAGATGATTTAGGATTATATAATGATGTTACAAATGCTGCTAATAATTTTATTAGCACAGTTCGTGGTAAAAAACCTAATTCTACACAGCGTCTACTTACACGCAATTATGATAATAAGAATAATGATGATAAGAATAATGATGATAAGAATAATGATGATAAGAATGATGATGATAAGAATGATGAT
>OJCJ01000252.1_pt1 | contig 11595 bp, 9 predicted proteins | sample 1591811 | NCBI WGS metagenome assembly OJCJ01 (sample SAMN05416758, study PRJEB24817) | seawater metagenome | isolation source: Sea water | place: Canada:Atlantic | collected 2013-07
CGAGATGTAGAGAGGTCTCGTGGGCTCGGAGATGTGTATAAGAGACAGCATATCACCCAAGCTAAATACCTGAAAACCACCAGAATCGGTGAGTATTGGGCCTTGCCATTGGATAAAATCATGTAGATCACCATGTTTTTTGACCACTTCTGTGCCCGGACGCAACATAAGATGAAAGGTATTGCCCAAAATAATCTCAGCGCCAATTTCTTTAATATCGCGAGGCAACATACCTTTGACTGTCCCATAAGTCCCCACCGGCATAAATGCGGGTGTTTGTACCTTGCCTCGCGGAAAACTCAATTCACCACGACGTGCCTTACCCGAGGTGGCAGACACCTCAAATTGCATCGCGCAGCTTCTTGAATGGGTTTCAGTCATTGGGAACATCCTTGGTAGCATCGGGGTTATGGCTCAACAACATGGCATCACCATAACTAAAAAAGCGGTAGCGCTCGGAAACCGCCTGCTGATATGCCTTTATTATAGGCGTATAACCGGCAAATGCAGACACTAACATTAAAAGCGTTGATTCTGATAAGTGAAAGTTAGTTAACAATCGATCCACCACTTTAAACTCATACCCCGGATAGATAAAAATATCGGTGTCACCCTGATAAGGGGCAATTTCACCTGAGCTAGAGGCCGTTTCTAGACTGCGAACACTGGTGGTGCCAACAGCAAATACCCTGCCACCACGCGATTTAGTGGCTTTGACCTGCTGACATACGAATTCGCTCACCTCTAACCACTCTGAATGCATCTTATGCTCAGCAATATTGTCAACTCGAACAGGCTGAAACGTGCCTGCACCAACATGCAAGGTCACAAAGGCTAATTCAGCGCCTTTGGCTTGTATATCCGCTAATAGTTGGTCATCAAAGTGTAACCCTGCCGTAGGGGCTGCAACAGCACCAGGCTGATCGGCATAAACGGTTTGATAACGGGTTTTGTCTTCTTGGGTATCTTCGCGGTCTATATAGGGTGGCAGGGGCATATGCCCTATTTCGTCAAGCATTGACAACAATGGCGCACTAAATGCTAACTCAAATAAATCATCAACCCGTCCAACCATTTTTGCCGAAAAGCCATTATCAAATAATAAGGTTGCACCTGCTTTCGGCGATTTGCTGGCACGAATATGCGTCAATGCAGATTGATTGCCGGTAATTCGTTCAATTAATAGCTCAATATTACCACCCGTTTCTTTTTTGCCAAACAGTCGGGCAGGGATAACTTTAGTGTTATTAAATACCAATAAATCACCGGCTTGTATATGATCCAAGATATCGGCAAAACTCTGATGCTCAATATCGCCACAAGCGTTCATCGTAAGCAAACGACTGCCGCGACGATCAGCGGTGGGTTGACGAGCAATCAGCTTATCGGGTAAGTCAAAACGAAAATGTTCTAAGCGCATTTAAAAACTATAAATTGGTTGAATTTTATAAGCCCGCAAGGGTATAGAAAATCAACCAAAACGCCAACTTATTTAGCAAAATTCATCAACATCCCTTATTGACCGCAGACCGATCACTGCTATAATCGCCGCCCTGCTTTTACAGCAATGCCAGAGTGGTGAAATTGGTAGACACAGGGGATTCAAAATCCCCCGCCCTTAAAAGCGTGCCGGTTCGAGTCCGGCCTCTGGTACCAAACAGTCACACCCGCCTTTTAGGTGGGTGTTTTTGTTTGTGCCATAAGATCAGAAAGTGCGAGGATTCGTTGGCCTATTCAAAAAAATCACATACGAACGTATGTTTGAGTGATTTGACGATCATTAAAACTAAACGATTGGTTCATACGATTTTCATCAATCATTTCAAACTTTACTTCTGTCGCCGAACCCAAATAACTCTCCCATGAGCCTACCATCCCGGTCTCAAGAACCATGTCGCCCTCTTTGACGTCAAAAGTGCCAAAACCAAAGTTCCTGACCTTCTCACCTTTAAATAAAGCGCTTTGAAGAATAATAAAATGACCGCCACCAATCATTTTGGTTTCGGTAAAATCTGTTAACTCTGGGTTATCTGTTTGACGTGTTTCTAACGTCCAAAGGCCATCATAGGGTGATGGTTTTCCTGGGGCCCGATCCCACACTTCTACCATGGTATCTAGGACACGTCCGTCGTCATACTTCATGCCATGTAAGACCTGATTGAAACCTGCCTCTGTTGGCTCAATTGTGATATCAAAACTTAAATCTGATAGCGGTCCATCATGATTGACTAAGGGCTCTTCTACCATAACCCCATTGACCCATGTCGCATTGCCCGCACCCACATCCATAGCACCAGTAGACTCATTATCAAAGGCAAACATAAACTTGCCTTGGGTATAAATTTTAATCTGGTCTCTTAGCTGCACGGTTGTCTCGCCATTTTCTGAAATTGTGACCTGTGACAGCAAATAGGCGCCATCGGAAATCTTTTGCATTTGATCATTCTCCAACTGTGTTGTTTGATAATCCGAAGAACATGCAGTTATCACTATTGTCGCCAACACTATAATCGCACAATTAATTTTCATCACATCACTCCAAGCTATCCGTTATTTAAACATTATTAGTTAAGATGCCTAAATAGTTAAGCTATATAATTTATTGCGGTCAAACACTTTTATCTCTAAAGCCTAGAAATTATGTCTAATTTCAGGGACAAATAACGGGTTATACCATTGTTTTACAACGCTAAAATTTACTTTATAACTATCCATAAAAATTGCGTTAAAAATTAGGGCGCAGGTCCACCTTGATCGTGCGGTAGTGCAAATAAACGAGGGGATATTTAACATTTTCTCTACTTGTCTCAAAATATGGCTCATCTAACGCGCCAAGCTAGCCAAAATAGCGGTTAAAAGGGTAAATTCCGAGTTGGATTGATAATATCAACAATATTGTACAGTTACTTCCGAAGAGGGTGGTCATGAAATCTATTCTAAAAACATTTAACGTTGGCGCTATCAGCAATTTTGCTTTGATTGGTATGTCGAGTGTATTAATCACAGCCTGTGGGGGACCGGAATCGTCTGACCCAAGAGCCTATGATACAAATGGCCCTGAAATCATACTTAATGGCAATGCGCTGATTGAACTTGATGTTAATGCCGCCTACACCGATGCTGGCGCTACAGCACGAGACGTTTGGGATGGTGACAACTTAGTTGACCAAGATGCTTCAACTGAGGGCCTGCAAGCCATTAAAGTTGAAGGGCTAGATACATTAGACACCTCAATTGTTGGCAGCTATCAAATCAGCTATACAGCAGAGGATGCGAGCGGCAATATCGCTACAGCGGTAAGAAGCATTGAGGTTGGTGATAGAACTATACCTGTTATTACGATTACTGGCTCAAACCCACTGCTGGTTGAATTTAATGGTTCTTTTAATACACCGAATGCAACGTCATACGATGCATTTGATGATGCCACTACCAATGTGACTGATATCACTAGTAATGTTGATACAGGCACTATCGGCACTTACACAGTGATCTATAGTGCTACTGACGCATCGGGCAACGAGGCCACAAAAACGCTCACCATTATTGTTGAGCCTGGCTATCAGGACGAACTAGTTGTTTTCCAAAATGGCAGCCTAAAAGATGCTTGGTTTCAAAATGGTTATGACGTCGACTTAAGTTGGGGAGACTGCCCAGGAAATACATGCCCTAACTTAGACTTTGGCATGGAAAATGATGCTACTAAAGGACGAGATGTCATGTACATTGCACAGGGTGAAGATAACACAGCACAAGCTGGGTTCTTTCTGCAAACAACTACACCCCATGATCTGCGTGGCGCAGAAGTAAATGGCAAGCTATCTTTTGAAGTTTGGTCTGACTCCCCAGAGGGTGTTGATCTTAATGTTGCAGTGGATTGCCCAGGCTATCCCAATGCTGGTAATCCAGTGATGGTTGAAGGTGTTGGTGCACAACAGTGGCAAGAGATTTCAATACCAGCGGCAGATCTTTTCAATCAGTCATGTGCCTTAAGAAGCGATGAAATTGGAACCATTCCGATGTTTTTAAGAAATTGGATTGGACCAAAAATTAGAATTGATAATATTGTGTGGAAATGTGAGTTTTCTTGCGATGGCTCTGATATACCTGATGCAGAATATACACCATGGGTTAAAACAGATAAGACTTCTGGCTATGATGCACCAACGTCCTACACTGGTTATGACTTAGTTTGGTCCGATGAATTTGACGGCACTGCAGTTGACCAAACAAAGTGGAATCTTGTTAATGCAGGTGGCGGTTTCGGTAATAGTGAACTTCAGTATTACCGTTCTGAAAACGCAGCTGTCGAAGATGGACTCTTGGTCATCACTGCTGATATTCAACAAAGTGATGATGCAGAGCTGCCAGGTGGGGAATCATTCTCATCCGCTAAATTGACCACCCAAGACAAATTTGAATTCAAACATGGACGCGTTGATATCCGTGCGTCAGTGGCTGAAGGTAAAGGTATGTGGTCTGCAGGCTGGATGCTCGGTGCTAACGTAGATGATATTGGCTGGCCATTCTCTGGTGAAATTGACATTGTTGAAACAATTGGTGGCGTTACCTATGGCGTGGATCAAGAAAGACGAATGGTTCATAACGCTTATTGGAATGCTCAAGGTCCTTTCTCGCCAGGTCAAAGCTTAAGCCCAAGACAATATGATTCGGCTACTTACAGTCCTTCACCAAGTGGACAAACCTTAGCTTGGGGTGAGCGATTGTTACCCGCCGATGAAAGTGAAACCTTCTCCAACACATTCCATGTGTTTAGTATTGTTTGGGATGAAGATAAAATTAGATATATGATTGATGGTAATCATGTTGCAAATAAAGACCTTGATTTAACCACAGACAGAGTGCCGGCATGTGCCTATGGACAGGTTGCAAATGAACCTCAACTTTCATGTATCGGACAATCATTCAATGATGACTTCTTCCTGATACTCAATGTTGCGGTTGGTGGTACATTCCCAGGAACGCCAGATGCAACAAGTCAGTTCCCACGAGGAATGCTTGTTGACTATGTGCGGGTTTATCAAACGACTGATTAGTCGAAGCCAACACATCAAGCAATAATAAAAACCGGTGCATTTAGCGCCGGTTTTTTTTGCCTGTAAAATAAGGTGGGTACTATAAAATCTAAACGCTAAAAACTAAACGCTAAGTAGGTTTTACCAAAATGAATTACAACGATTGATTTATCTTTTTTAACATTAGCATAGGGTCTTCAGCTTGAGTTATGGGCCTACCAATCACAAGATAGTCACTGCCCTGCTCAATGGCCTGATGCGGCGAAACAATCCGCCGTTGATCATCAGAGGCGCTATCAGTTAAACGAATGCCTGGAGTGACCAGTTTAAATGCTTGTCCCAACTCTTGCTTTAAAGCGCATGCTTCTTGCGCAGAACAAACAACGCCATCAAGCCCTGAATCTTGGGTTAACCTAGCTAGACTCATCACCTGGTCGCCAGCTGACCGATTGACGCCCGCTTGGTATAAATCACTATCATCCATACTGGTAAGCACGGTGACCGCAATCAGTAACATATCTCCACCATGCTGCTCTACGGCCTGCTTGGCAGCACTCATCATACGGCTTCCACCAGACGCATGAACATTCGACATCCAAACCCCTAGGTCAGCAGCTGCAAGAACAGCGCTGGCGACAGTATTAGGAATATCGTGAAATTTTAAATCTAAAAATATATCAAACCCACGATCAGTCAACGATTTAACTAACTGTGGACCAGCGGCCACGAATAATTCTTTACCTACTTTGAGTCGGCATTGGTTTGGATTTAACTGATCAGCAAGGGCTAAGGCTGATGCGGCATTATCATAGTCTAGGGCAACGATTACGCGTGGTTCTGATGTTGTCATATATTATTCGTCTCTTTTCTTAAAACGTCCAAGTTTACGGCGATATCGACCGACCATTAGGCTACTGACTACAACACCTAAAAGCGCCCCAAGCATTAAAAATACCATCAACCACAGACCGAAGCTAATCTCTGGGCCGTGAAAATAAATAAAGTCGACACTTAATGGCTGTTTATTATGCAGGGCAAATAAGGCCCCTACCAAAGCAATGGCAAATAAAAGTATAGCTTTAATAAAAGTTTTAATTGCGCGCACTCTGTGCTCCAAAACACCAACTCAATTTTACTATTGTAACCGTTGCAAGGAACACAATAAAACAGTTCAGCGACTAAATTTTGTCAGACTCAGGAAATATTACATTGAGGGCATAACTTCAATTTATATTAGCAACATTCAGCCTACCTGTTTAAAAAAATCACAGGATGAATATATAACGTGGCTAAATAACTGTTTGCATCCTTTATTACAAACTGCAAACCATGATCTCAACCTGTTATGCTGTAGGCCTTTACTGGCTGAAAAAATAAGTACTAGGTAAAACGCTGTAAGGGTTTTTAAATAGCCTGAAGATACTTAATAGTTAAAAAGCTAAATAACAGGATTCTCTGTAGATATGTCACAAAATGGGCCAATAATCCTTCGAATTGCAGTTCCATCACCTCTGCGTCGCACATTCGACTACAAATTACCCGATAACTTATGCTTTAAAGTCGAAAACCATAAACCGTTGCCTGGCATGCGCGTCAAAGTTGAATTTGGTCGCAGGTCACTGATAGGTCTGATTGTTGATATCCCGCTAACCAGTGAAATTGCCATTGATAAACTCAAAGATATTACAGAAATTATTGATTCAAAACCCATTGTTCCTCAAGCCCTATTTGATCTGTTTATCTGGGCATCCAACTATTATCAACACCCATTGGGGGAATCTTTATTTGCAGCACTACCCTCTCTTCTTCGCAAAGGGGGATCAGCGGAACTTACAAAAGTCACCTGTTGGAAAACAACCCCGCTTGGCAATACGCTAGACCCGCATATTTTACAAAGAGCACCCAAACAACAAGCACTCCTCCACTTTATACAACATCAGTCTGGGGCAGTTGATGAAGCCGACATTAATGCGTTATTTTCTAGCACCATTCGCAATCAACTGCGTGATAAAGGATATATTGAATCTGCCCTTATTGAACAACAACCACAGAAAATACCCGATGAAATTCTAAAACAGTCCAGCTTAAAACTGAATAACCAACAGCAGGCCGCAATGGATGCTATAGAGTTACACCGCTTTAATAGCTATCTATTAGAGGGTGTTACCGGAAGCGGAAAAACAGAAATTTATTTGCAAGCAATTGAGCAGGTGCTGCGCTATGGTCGTCAGGCCCTCGTATTAATCCCCGAAATAAGCCTTACTCCGCAAACGGAAAAACGCTTTCGAGACCGATTTAACACCCCCATGGTCATACTTCATTCAGGAATGACCGATAATCAGCGTTTAGAAGCTTGGCTTCAAGCAAGGTCAGGGCAGGCTATGATAGTTTTGGGTACCCGATCAGCCATATTTACACCCGTTAAAAATCTCGGTTTAATTATTTTAGATGAGGAGCATGATGCCTCTTATAAGCAACAGGAAGGCTTTCGTTATTCAGCGCGAGATATAGCCGTCATTCGCTCTCAGCGAGAAAATATTCCGGTTATTTTAGGCTCTGCTACTCCCTCTTTAGAATCACTTAATAACTGCAATAAAAGCCGGTATCAGCACCTAGTGCTTGATCAGCGGGTCAATAATGCACTATCGCCGAACTGGACAATAATCGATTTAAAAACAGAATCAGTACAATGCGGCATTGCCAAGACAACACTAGATGCCATAGAGAGGACATTAAACGCAAAACAACAGGTCTTAGTGTTTCTAAACCGGCGTGGTTTTGCTCCCACCTTACTGTGTCACCAATGCGGCTGGACGGCACAATGTTTAAGCTGCGATAGTAAACTTACTGTGCATCGCGCCCGAGGTCGATTAATCTGTCACCACTGTGATTATCAGCAACCACTGCCAAATCAATGCCCTAGTTGTAACAGCACCGATCTAATGGCCACAGGTGAAGGCACCGAACGCAGCGAAGATTTTTTACAAAAACGCTTTCCAGATCACCCAGTGATTCGTGTTGACCGAGATAGCACCAGAAAAAAAGGTGCACTCGAAGAATTCTTTTCCACCGCAGACAGTGGAAAGCCCTGTGTGCTGGTTGGCACTCAGATTTTAGCCAAGGGTCATCATTTTGAAAACGTTACTTTAGTGGTTATTTTAGATGCCGATAGCGGGCTTATGAGCGCGGACTTTCGCAGTCATGAACGAATGGGGCAACTCCTCACTCAAGTAGCAGGGCGAAGCGGTCGCGGTAAAATTAATGGCCAAGTAATTGTTCAAACTCACCAGCCTGATCATCCCGTATTAGATCAACTGTTTAATCAAGGCTATCGCTCTCTAGCCCAACAATTGCTTGTTCAACGACAGCAAGGATTACTGCCACCGTTTAGAGCGCTGGCGATTATTCGTGCAGAATCAGTACAGCCCCAATTAGCTATGGAATTTTTAAACCTTGCACGTCGTATTAGTGAACAATATACCACCCCAGATACCGATTTTCTGGGGCCGCTTCCGGCATTAATGGAAAAACGCTCGGGACGCTATCGCTTTATACTTCAAATAGCCTGTGGCCACAGAAGTCAGCTACAACAACAATTAACCTCTATCGCCACCGCATTAGAAAAGGCTAAAAAAGACAATAAAATTCGCTGGTCTATCGATGTGGACCCGCAAGAACTTTAGTAAATCACTTAATAAGATCAGTTTACTTTGCCTAGAGTAGGCTTTTTCACCTACAATTCACATAATCAACAGGTATAGGCAGTTATGGCACAAAATTATCATAAGAAATCAAGCTCAGCCACCAAGCGTCGCGGCGAACAGCGTAACAGTGGCTTTTCTGTATTTCTTTCAGGCTTTATATTGGGTGTTATTGCCTGTCAAATACTACCCTACTTATTGAAGGCTGAGAGACCGAACCCGACCAGCAATCATTCTAAAGCAGATGCACCGGCAGCCCCTGATTTTCAATTTCCTAATTTACTCAAAGGTGAGGAAATTAATATTTCGGGAACTGAGAATAACCCCCCTTCAGATACTAATGCCAGCTACCTACTCCAAGTAGGTTCATTTAAAAATAAGAATGATGCTGAAAGTGTGCGCGTAAAACTATTACTACTCAATCTACCTGTTTTCACTGAAGCCTTCAAAACCTCGTCAGGTGGTAAGTTGCATCGAGTTTTAGTAGGACCGTTTAGTAATAACAAAGAGAGTAGTTCTGCCAGAAAGAAGCTAATGGAAAATAACTTAGACTCTCTGCTTCTTAAGCGAAACAACAGCTAGAGCCACCGCTATCAAATATCCGCTATAACGCCTCTGACTTTTAAATCAGTGACTGTTTGTGTATCCAATCCTAAGCTTGTCAAGATTTCATCTGTATGCGACCCTAATTCAGGCCCAGGCCATTCAGTTGCTCCAGGCGTTTCATCAAGCTTGGGTAAAATAGCCGGAATTTTTAAAGGCTCACCATTAATTTCTACCTGCTCAAATAATCCACGCGCATTAAAGTGCTGATCATTCATCATATCCTTAGCATTGTATACAGGCCCACAAGGGATACGCTGCCCCTCTAAAACTGCCAAGGCATCCTCAAGGCTGAACTTAGCACACCAAGCCTTTAGAACCGCATCTATTTCAGCCTCGTAGCACACTCTATCAGCATTGGTTGCATATGCGTCATTGTTAGCCATATCATCGCGGCCTACCGCTTGCATTAAGCGCACAAAAATCGAGTCCCCATTGCCACCAATCACCAAAAATTTGCCGTCTTTACATCTATAAGTGTTGGTAGGCACAATGCCTGTAACTGTCGTACCTGAGGGCTGTCGAATAATATCAGCCCCATGGTATTCCGGAATAACGGCCTCCAATAAATTAAACATGGATTCATAGAGAGCGACATCCACCACCTGCCCCTGACCATCTTTCTTATCTCGGGCATGCAATGCCATCATAATACCAATAACCGCATGCAACCCAGATACAGTGTCCCCTATACTAAGATTAGGCCTAACCGGCACTTGACCTGGATAGCCATTGAGGTATCTAAAACCGCTAATACCCTCGCAGGCAGAGGCAAATCCCGGTTTTTTTGCGTAGGGACCGGTTTGTCCATAACCCGAAATTCTGGCATAGATAAGGCGTGGGTTTTCTTGACGAAGGCTCTTAGGGTCAAGACCCCATTTTTCCATCACGCCGGGGCGGAAATTTTCAATCACAATATCTGCATTTAATAAAAGCTCTTTGACCAGAGCCCGACCTTCTTCGGTTTTTAAGTTCACAGAAATACATTTTTTATTTCTCGCCAAACTTCGCCACCACAATGAGGTGCCATCCTTTACTTCACGCCAATTGCGAATCGGATCACCACCTGGCGGTTCCACCTTAATCACCTCAGCGCCAAAATAACCCAGCATACAGCCGGCAAATGGACCCGCCAAAAGCTGTCCCAACTCAATAACACGCAAGTCCTGTAATGGTTTATGCATTTGCATTAGTGCCTATATAATGAAAATATACACAATTCTAGCATCGATTTGGTAGTACACCCCTCAACTTATAAACATTCATCAGCTAAGAGTAGTAAAGGATAACAATGAAACTGCTTCATCAATCCTATAAGCGCCTATCTGACAGTCTGAAAACAGACTGTCGGCAACTATGTATTATTTTAACCCTGCTTGTTATTGCAGTCCTAAGTTATCGCTGGGTAACATTTATTAAGCCCGCAGGCACATCATGGCAAGAAACCAATATTCAACTGCCCAACTCAGAGGAACTTCAGTTGTATATTGATAAAAAGATAGCCAAGGAATCGGATATAGAGAGTCACACCACAGATCATTTAGATGACATTATTGATAATCAAGCTATGCAGATAAAACTCTCTGGGCTCACCAAAAATATCACCATAGACAGAGAGCCTACCAATAAAGAATTAAACGAATTTCATCAGCAACACAAAGAACAGTATCGACAAGAGTCAACATTCCACTTCACCCAGTACCTGTTTCCAACGATTAAGTTTGGGGCGCAAGCCATCAACATGGCAAATAAAACCCTCAATACAACGCCTGAAAAAAGGGCACAACCAATGGCTAAGGTGCGATTAACTTCGCAAGATATTGAACGCCAATATGGCCAAGGATTTAACCAGAAACTTGTGGCTTTAGTTTTAAAACACCCGCAACAATTACCCTGCTGGACACAGCCAGTTACATCTAAGGTAGGCGCCCATCTATTATGCTTTAAACAGGCAAATATAGGCGCTATACCTGAGCTAGACGCGATAAGACCACAGCTTGTAAATCATTGGCGTTACGAAATATCGAAAAAACAATAATGCAGAATAATCCCTAGGCCATCATGTCTTTAAAGAAAGCGCGCAAACCCTCGGCGCCGGACTGCTCCCAAATCTTTAGTGCAGCAGTGCCAATAATAGCCATATCCGCATGACCACGAAGAAAATCCATATCCTGTTTACTACTAATACCAAAACCCACACCTAAGGGCTGTCTCTTATACACATCTCCGAGCCCACGAGACCTCTCTACATCTCG
>OJCJ01000255.1_pt1 | contig 11523 bp, 13 predicted proteins | sample 1591811 | NCBI WGS metagenome assembly OJCJ01 (sample SAMN05416758, study PRJEB24817) | seawater metagenome | isolation source: Sea water | place: Canada:Atlantic | collected 2013-07
TCTACACGTAAGGAGTCGTCGGCAGCGTCAGATGTGTATAAGAGACAGATTTGGGGTCGGCCAAACTGTGACTCAAGGTATCGTTAGCGCCACTCAGCGTAATGGCATTGGCCTTAATACCTTTGAAAATTTTATTCAAACAGACGCTGATATTAATCCCGGCAACTCGGGCGGCGCTCTTGTTGATGCCTACGGCAACCTTTTGGCAATTAATACCGCCAGCCTTAATCAGTCGGGATCTGCTGGTATAAGCTTTGCGATTCCGGCAGATTCTGCCGAGAAAGTGCTAAAAGACATTATTCAGTATGGGCGTGTTATTCGTGGCTGGTTGGGAATGGACGCCTTTCCCCTAACCCCTCAGACATCCAAACAACTTAACATTGCAGTCAATCATGGTTTGCTGGTTAGAGCTGTCTCAAAGGGCGGGCCATCACATCGAGTAGGTATTCAGGCTAATGATATTGTCATCAGTATCAATGGCTCGCCAGTGACAGATCGGCATACTAGCGTCAGTCAAATTGCCGATGTCATGCCAGGCAAGACCATCGAGTTAGAGATACTGCGGCAGGGTAAAACCTTTGATGTCACCGCTGTTGCCGGCATTAGACCGCCGCGTTAAGAACCGACAATAGACTCTAGGGCAGCAATCAAAAGTGCATTTTGTTGCTCAGTACCAATGGTAATTCGCAAAAACTCATCAATACGTGGCTTCTTAAAGTGACGCACAATCAGCCCCTGCTCGCGAAGTGCCAACGACAGCTCTTGGGCGGGCCTGTTACTGTGGCGAGCAAACACGAAATTAGCTTGCGAGGGCAATACCTCAAAGCCTAGGTTCTGTAGCTGCTCGGAAACCTGTTCACGACTGCTAATAATGCGCTGGCAGGTTTGTTGGAAGTAGTCTTGATCTTCAAATGAAGCAATGGCCGCAGCAATCTGTAACTGACCCAGCGGAAACGGGTTAAAGCTATTTTTGATGCGCTCCAGTCCCTCTATTAACTCTGCCGAACCCATCCCATAGCCAATACGCATACCGGCCAGAGAGCGAGACTTAGACAGCGTGTGTACAACCAATAAATTGGTATAGCTATCGATAAGGGCCACGGCACTTTCACCGCCAAAGTCGATGTAGGCCTCGTCAACCACTACCACAGAGTCCGGATTTGCCTGCAACAACTGTTCAATCACATTTAAACCCAGCAAGCGACCCGTAGGCGCATTAGGGTTAGGAAAAATAATACCGCCATTGGCGCGCAGATAATCGTGCAGATTAATAGAAAAGTCATCAGCGAGCGGAATCTGTTCATATTCAATGCCATACAGCTGGCAAAATACTGGGTAAAAGCTATAGCTAATATCGGGGAACAGCAGTGGCTTTGACTGCTTTAATAAACCATTAAAGGCATGGGCCAAAACCTCATCTGAACCATTGCCGACAAATACCTGCTCTTTGCTGAGGCTGTAGTGATCGGCAATTGTCTGCTTGAGATCATCTGCATTCATCGGTGGATATAAGCGCAGATCATCATTTGACAGCTGCTGCATAACAGCCAACGCATCTGGCGAAGGTCCATAGGGGTTTTCATTGGCATTTAATTTGGTGATATTGCTGATCTTAGGCTGCTCGCCCGGAACATAGGGCTCTAGCTGGCTGACAAAATCACTCCAATACTTACTCATACAAATCTCTCTTTAAGCTAAGACAGTATTCTTTAATCTGATGCTTTTATCCGGTACTCCGCCGAACGTGCGTGGGCAGTTAGAGACTCGCCACGGCCCAATACTGAGGCTACCTTACCGAGTGCCGAAGCACCCTGCTCAGAGCAGTAGATCAGCGAACTGCGCTTCTGGAAGTCATAAACACCCAGCGGAGATGAAAAACGCGAGGTTGCCGAGGTGGGCAACACATGGTTTGGACCAGCACAGTAATCGCCCAGAGCTTCTGCGGTGTGGCGCCCCATAAAGATAGCACCGGCATGACGAATTTTAGGTAGCCAGGCCTCAGGATCTTCCACCGAAAGCTCTAGGTGCTCGGGAGCAATGCGATTGCATATAGCGATTGCCTGCTCCTCGTCTGCAACCTTTATCAGCGCGCCGCGATTAGCCAGCGACTGAGCAATAATTTCGCGGCGCTCCATCTGCGGCAACAGACGATCGATGCTCTGCTGCACGGCATCTATATAGTCTGCACTCCAGGCAATTAAAATCGACTGCGCATCTTCGTCGTGCTCGGCCTGAGAAAATAGGTCCATCGCGATCCAATCTGGATCCGTTTTGCCATCGCAGACCACCAAGATTTCACTGGGCCCTGCGACCATATCCAAACCCACTGAACCAAAAACCATGCGCTTAGCTGTGGCCACATAGATATTGCCCGGGCCCACAATCTTGTCCACACGGGGCACACTTTCGGTACCATAAGCCAGCGCGGCAATAGCCTGTGCGCCACCAACGGTAACCACGCGATCAACCCCAGCAATAGCAGCGGCCGCCAACACAATAGGGCTGAGCTCATTGTCAGGTGCTGGCACCATCATAATGACCTCTTCCACGCCGGCGACCCGAGCGGGAATACAGTTCATGAGTACCGACGAGGGATAACTGGCCTTGCCCCCTGGAACATAGATACCCACACGCTCCAAAGGCGTGACCTGCTGACCTAAAACAGTGCCGTCGGCCTCCTTATACTGCCAGGACTCCTGCAACTGGTGGCTGTGATAGTCGCGAATTCTGCTTGCAGCAGTTTCCAATGCCGCCTGTGTCTGCGCGTCTATAGAGTCGAGCGCGGCTTGAAGCTGCGCGGCACCCAGACAAAACTCATCTATGCTCTTGCCATCACGGCGATCAAAACGATTACTATATTCAATCAGTGCAGCATCGCCTTGCGTGCGCACCTGGCGCAAAATCTCCGCCACGGTTTGCTCGACGTCTCTATTAGAAACCCCTTCCCAGGCAATTAGCTTATCTAGCTCTGCCAAAAAATCAGCATCACTGGCATTGAGCTTGGCGATTGAAATAGTCATTAGCGTTTTGCCACCGCGGCTTGTAATGCGTCTACTGTTGCCTGTATCTCGGCATATTTGGTCTTCATAGCCGCCTTGTTGACGATCAGGCGCGAACTGATATCAGCAATATCATCACAGGGTTCAAGTCCATTGGCTTTTAAGGTATTGCCGGTATCAACAATATCAACAATCTCATGGGCAAGATCGAGTATCGGCGCTAGCTCCATAGCACCATAGAGCTTAATAAGATCAGCCTGACGACCCTGTTCAGCATAGTACTGGCGAGCGACATTAATATATTTGGTGGCCACGCGCAGGCGCCCGGTCTGAGTGGGTGCACCCACAGGGACCGCAGTCATCAACTTACAGCGGGCTATACCCAGATCAAGAGGTTCGTAATAGCCATCTCCCTGATGTTCGAGCAATACATCTTTGCCGGCTACACCTATATCTGCCGCACCAAACTGTACGTAGGTGGGTACATCAGATCCACGCAGTATTAACAGACGCAAACCTTCACGATTAGTCTCAAACACCAATTTACGGCTAGAGAAAATATCTTCCGCCGGCACTATGCCGGCCGCTTCTAGCAGTGGCAGGGTTTCCTTTAGTATGCGGCCCTTGGTTAGAGCTAAGGTAATCTGTGTCATGGTTATTTAACCTGGTACTCGCTTTATTTTACCGCCCAATAGCTGCAGCTTTTCTTCAATACATTCATAGCCGCGATCAATATGATAGATGCGATCTACGACGGTTTCACCCTCGGCCGCTAAACCAGCGATCACCAGTGCCGCCGAAGCACGTAAATCCGATGCCATTACCGGCGCGCCTTTGAGCATTTCAACGCCAGTCACTATCGCAGTATTACCTTCAACCGCAATATTGGCGCCCATTCGATTTAACTCTTGAACCTGCATTAGTCGGTTTTCGAAAATAGTCTCAGTGATGGTACCCACACCCTCGGCAACCGCATTTACTGCCGTTAACTGCGCCTGCATATCGGTTGGAAAAGCAGGATAGGGTGCGGTTTTTAAATTAATTGCCTTTGGCCGCTGACCCTGCATGTCCAATTCTATCCAGTCTTCGCCCTGAGTAATAACGGCGCCAGTTTCCTCTAGCTTAAGCAATACGGCGCCCAACGCAGAAGGATCAGTTTGCGTAACTTTTACTTTTCCGCCGGTGGCTACAGCAGCAGCCAGATAGGTGCCAGTTTCAATACGGTCTGGCATTACTTTGAAGTACCCACCATCCATACGCTCAACACCAATAATAGTCATAGTATTAGACCCAGCGCCCTGCACATTAGCACCCCAAGCATTCATGCAGTTAGCCAGATCGACAATCTCTGGCTCGCGGGCAGCGTTTTCAATCACGGTAGTGCCCTCCGCAAGAGCAGCGGCCATCATTAGATTTTCTGTGGCGCCAACAGAGACTACATCCATAAGGATATGCGCACCTTTAAGGCGACCATCGCTGCGCGCCTTGATATAGCCTTCATCAATATCAATGGTTGCACCCATGGCTTCTAGGCCACGCAAATGCAGATCGACCGGGCGACTACCGATGGCGCAGCCGCCAGGGAAAGACACATTGGCCTCACCATAGCGTGCCAACATGGGCCCCAACACCAAAATAGAGGCACGCATGGTTTTCACTAGATCGTAAGGCGCGGTCAAACTATTTAGGCTTGAGGTATCCACCTCGAGGCGCATCTTTTCATCGATACTCACGGTAATACCCAGAGTGCCCAACAATTCAATTGTTGTAGTGACATCTTGCAGGTGTGGCAGGTTAGCAATAGTAACCAATCCCTCAGATAACAGGGTCGCAGACAAAATCGGCAGCGCAGCATTTTTGGATCCGGAAATCCATACTTCGCCGCGGAGTACTGCGCCCCCCTGTATAATCAATTTATCCATTGGATCGTCTCAGAAAAGAAAAACTAGGCGCGATTTTCCCACTCAGCTTGAGTGAAGGTTTTCATGTTAACGGCGTGAATCACACCGGAGGAAATTTGTTCATTGAGAGCGCCATAAACCAGTTGCTGGCGCTGAACTGGGCGTTTACCTTCAAACATGTCGCCAATGGCGACAATATTGAAGTGGCCGCCGTCGGTAGCCACTTGAAACTGACAATCAGGTAACGCATTCTCAAGTAGCGCCTGTACTTCTTCTGGACTCATTTAATACACTCTTTTCAATTTAGGTTGATTCTGAAGACCATCCAGCAATGGTTGCATCAATATCGCCGCCCGCTCGCTGAGCCGACTGAACAAATTGACTGCGAAATGTCTTGCCTAGGCTGATGCCATTAATAGTCATATTAATAACCATCCACTGCCCGGTTTTCTTGCGCGCCATGCTGTAAGACAAGGGGTAAACACCGTCGTCACCGCGAATTTCTTGCTTTACTGTCACTCTGCGCTGACCCGCTTTTAAGTCGTCATGATCCAGCAGAAGAATCTGCTGATCGCTATAACCAATAAGTCCGCGGCCATAGGTTTCAATGAGACCTTGGCGGAATTTCCGTGAGAACGTTGCGCGCTGAATCGGGCTGGCCTTTTTGGCATAGGCCCCCATAACCGACCTGGCAATAAACTTAAAATCGACGCTAGCATCCAGCAGGCCGCCAAGAGCCGCAAAATACTCTACTTCGTTAGCTGGGTATTGCTCGCTGTGCCGGCCGATAACCTCAAGCAGCTCAACAGTAATCTGTTCAACCTGAGCGTAGGGATCAGCCTCAACCTTGGATAGGCTCGCCTGTGCCACTGCCAACGGCGCAAAAAACGCCAGCATCAGGGCCAGGATACTGCTGCCCAGGCCGATTTTTACTCTATCCATAACTTTCTTCCCTATGTGAATCCTAAACTTTGACAACAGTGCAATAATCTCGTGCTGCACTACTGACATTAGCAGTCGCGCACTATACCATTCCCGCTTTGTTGAATAAACGACCACGACAAACAAAGCCTGCTGTCTCTGGAGACATTATGTCCGCAATGTACCTGCCCATTCTTGCCCTTTTAGTCGGTGTACTTGGCTTACTCTGGGGTGCTGACAGATTTGTTGAAGGCAGTGCTGGAGCCGCACGCAACCTTGGCATTTCACCAATGATTATTGGTCTCACCATTGTCTCTGTCGGAACCTCGGCGCCAGAGGTCATTATTTCAATAAATGCGGCGCTTAAAGATGCCGGACAGCTTGCGGTGGGTAATGCGCTGGGTTCAAATCTGGCGAATATTGGTTTGGTACTGGGAATAACCGCTCTGGTCGCGCCGCTTCCGGTACAAAAACATCTGTTGCGCGAAGAGGGTCCAGTATTGCTGCTGATCACAGCACTGGCTGGATTATGCCTCTATGATGGTTGGCTGAACCGCGGTGAGAGCTTGGCATTGGGCCTGCTCGTGATTCCACTGCTGATTCTGGTGGTTAAATATAAAAAGAACCACCCTAACCCTGAGGCGATTGAAGAGGCCGAAGAGATTCCCGATTTTTCTATGGGTAAGGCAATTCTGTGGTTTGCAATTGGTCTGACTGTATTGCTGGTAAGCGCAGAAATTACCGTCTGGGGAGCTAAATCGATAGCCATCCATCTAGGTGTCAGTGAGCTGATTGTCGGGCTCACCGTCGTTGCCATTGGAACCAGCCTGCCTGAACTAGCAGCCTCTGTGATGAGTGCACTGCGCGGACATCATGATATTGCGATTGGCAATATTTTTGGCTCCAACCTGTTTAATCTAATGCTGGTTATGACTTCGGCCGGCGCCATTGCACCAATGGCGCTGACGCCCGAGGTATTCACCCGAGATTTCGCCGCCATGGCCCTTTTGACTGTCATGATGGTGGTAATGATCGCCTTTGCGTTGCAGCGCGCGTCAAGAACTGGCTCCGCAGCCCGACTATCAAGATCTGTGGGCATTGTCTTCTTGACAGCCTATGGCTTTTATTATGTGCTGCTGTGGCCATCTATCTAGGGTTTTCCCCTATAATGGCGACTCGACACGCACCAAATTAGCGCAGAAACCTGCAGATAACGACCAGACCACGGCAACCAAACTATGGCAACAACAGATTTTATTAACTCAGGCTTACGCACCGTGGAGATGGAAGCACAGGCAGTAAGCGCCATGCTGCCAAGTATCAATAGCGACTTTAGCCTCGCCTGCAAGCTTATTCTTAACTGCGAAGGGCGGGTCGTAGTCACTGGCATGGGCAAGTCCGGCCATATTGGCAATAAGATTGCTGCCACATTGGCCAGCACCGGCACTCCAGCGTTCTTTGTCCACCCGGGCGAAGCCAGCCATGGTGATCTGGGTATGATCACCAAAAATGATGTCGTAATCGCTATCTCTAATTCTGGCAGCACCGCTGAAGTGATCACTATCTTGCCGCTAATTAAGCGCCTCGGCATTCCACTAATCAGTATGACTGGCGACCCTAAATCCGTACTTTCACAAGCAGCTCATGCCAATCTCGATGTAAGCGTCAGCAGCGAAGCCTGCCCTCTAAATCTAGCCCCGACAACGAGCACCACAGTGACTCTTGTGATGGGCGATGCGCTGGCTATCGCGCTGTTAGAGTCCCGCGGCTTTAGCGCTGAAGATTTTGCTTTTTCCCACCCTGGCGGCGCTCTGGGACGCAAGTTACTGCTGCGAGTTGAAGATATTATGCACAAAGATGGTGAGGTTCCGAGAATAAAGGCCGACCAACCTCTGCATGATGCTCTCTTGGAAATGACACAAAAAGGCTTTGGTATGACCACCATTGTCAACGATGACAATAGGTTGCTGGGAGTCTTTACCGACGGTGATCTGCGCCGTGTTATCGACCACAAAGTTGATATAACCAGCGCCACAATGGCCGACGTTATGTCAGCCAACCCCAAAACCATCAGCAGTGAAATACTCGCCGCTGAGGCCCTCAGTATTATGGAGGGTTCGACCATTACCGCACTAATTGTCGAAGATGAAAACCATCATCCGATTGGGGTGCTGCATATGCACGATATTCTGCGTGCGGGAGTTGTGTAAATGACTGTTGCCAATGCGGTTATTGAATCTGCTAAAAAAATTAAACTGCTGCTGTTAGATGTCGATGGCGTGCTGACCGATGGCCGCCTTTACTACGGCAATAGCGGCGAAGAAATGAAAGCCTTTAATATTCAAGATGGTCTAGGCATCAAACTGCTGCAACAGGGCGATATACGGGTGGGGATTATCACGGGTCGCGTCTCCACGTTATTACAGCGCCGGGCCGATGAACTAGGTATTAACCCCGTAGTACAGGGCCGTGAAGATAAATTAACCGCACTGAATGAACTGCTCGAAACCATGGAGATCGGAATGGATGAAATTGCCTTTATGGGCGATGATTTGCCCGATCTTGCCGTTATTCGACGCGTAGGACTGGGGATTACCCCAGCCAATGCAAGCAGCGCTCTTGCGCAACAGGCGCACTGGCAAACTGCTCGTAGAGGCGGAGATGGCGCTGTGCGTGAGGTGGCAGAGATGATTCTCGGTGCACAGGGCAAACTCGATACTATTGTGGCAGCCTATCAATGATTCGACAGTTCCTACTCGGCTTTGGCCTACTGATCATGGTAGGTGGCTTTTTGCTGGCTTGGGACTCACCTCCGCAGTCCTTTATGCGCACACAGCAGGGGCAAGTTGAGAAAGTACCCAGTGCTGATAGTTATATGATTGCCGTCAGCAGCCGGCGTTTTTCTAAAACAGGCAGTGAACAGCTACTGATCAACTCACCCAAAATAGAGCTATTTTCTGGTGATTCAAACGCACTAATCTTACAACCCAGCATTGTTAGTATTGATAAGCAAACAGGTGCCAAGGCCATTGCGTTAAATGCGCAACAGGCCAGGCTTTCTGACGACGGTGAGACATTGACCCTCAACGGCAACGTTATTGCAGTAATCAATGGAGAGCAGGGCAACAGCACACTCAGCACAGAAACACTGAGCTTTCTGCCAGCAACCAACACCGCTGCAACCGAAGACCGCTTTAAACTTGTGACCCCGCAGGTTAAAATTTCTGGCCAAGGGCTGGACGCAAATCTTGCCAATGAAGTCTTCACTATTAAATCAAAGGTCCATGCCGTTCATGACCCTATTTAAAGCTTTCGTCAGCCTGATATTTACGCTGTGGTGCCTCTCAGCGTCGGCGCTGCCCAATGACCGTAGCCAGACGATTACCATCGAGTCGAACTCGGCCGAACGCGATGTAAAAACTGGGCTTACCCAGTATCGCGGCAACGTGGTTATCAATCAGGGATCTTTGGTTATAGAAGCGGATCAGGTCACGGTCTACTACAAGGATAATAAAGTCAGTCGTATTGTTTGCCTAGGCTCACCTGCCAGCTACCAGCAACAGGCTGCAGAAGACGGTGGTCTGGTGATTGCCAAGGCCGAAACTATCGAATATACACTGGCAGATGACGAAATCAATCTGAAAACTAATGCCGTACTATCGCGCAATGGCACCCTAATCAAAGGCGACAGCATTAATTACGACCTTGAAAATGAAACCTGGAAAGCCAAAGGCGACAGGCGCGGCGAGCAAAAACGCATTCAACTGGTTATTCCCCCCTCAACACAAGAGGCTACAGAGTAATGGCATTGTTGGAAGCGCGAAATCTGGCTAAAACCTATGGTAAGCGGCCGGTCGTTAAAGATGTTTCTATCTCTGTAAAACAGGGTGAAATCGTCGGCTTGTTGGGTCCCAATGGTGCCGGTAAAACGACTTGTTTCTATATGATCATCGGCCTAGTTGCACAAGATGGCGGCAGCATCACTGTAGACGGTGCAGATATCACAGACTTGCCAATGCATGGGCGCGCGCGACAAGGCCTTGGATACCTGCCTCAAGAGCCCTCAATTTTTAGAAAGCTCAGTGTTGAAGACAATATTCTGGCTATTTTAGAGACGCGCAAAACTCTGACCCGCCAGCAGCGCAATCAAGCGCTAGAAGAGCTACTGCATGAATTCCATATCTCGCATCTGGCTAAAAATACTGGCATGAGCCTCTCTGGTGGCGAGCGACGTCGGGTTGAAATTGCCCGAGCTCTAGCTGCAGATCCGCAGTTTATTCTTCTCGATGAGCCCTTTGCTGGCGTCGATCCCATCTCAGTGAATGATATCAAAAATATTATTCGCCACCTTCGCGACAAGGGCATTGGCGTGTTAATCACCGATCACAATGTGCGTGAAACCTTGGATATTTGCAAGCACGCATACATTATCGGTGAGGGCCATGTTATTGCCGAAGGATCCACCGAGCACATTCTCAGCGACGAAAAAGTACGAAAAACCTATCTAGGTGAGCATTTTAAGCTGTAATAACCGCTATTTAGGCAATCGATGATTGCCAGCCCATCATGTCGGCATTAAAATTGCATCTGATTAAGTTAATAACGACTTCCATCTATGCGCCCGGGCTTACAGCTAAAGATCAGCCAACAACTGACTATGACGCCGCAGTTGCAGCAAGCCATTCGGCTATTGCAACTGTCGACGCTTGAACTACGTCAAGAGGTTATCGAACAGCTGTATAACAATCCTCTGCTGGAGATCGATGAAGACAATCACCAGCCCTCCGACAGTAGCGAAACAGAGACTAATCAAGAAAATGTCGCGGCAGCAGCCGAGCAAAGTACCGAGATTGATGTCGACTTTAATTCTGATGATCCCAGCCTGCACAGTACTGCATCCGATGCCTCTGAAGCGACAATAACTGCTACAGAAGACGATAGCACCTGGGAAAACGAAACCCCTGCCAATCTGCCTGTGGACGCCAACTGGGATGAGATTTACAGCGCGCCAGCCCCCACCAGCAGTGGTGGCGAGGTCAACCTTGAACAAATTTACCAGGTCACCGAATCTCTTCAGGACCATCTGCACTGGCAACTTAACCTAACGCCGTTTTCAGACAGAGACCGTGAGATCGCTGAAGCTTTTATTGATGCCATCGATAACAGCGGCATGATCAGCCACAGTCTCGAAGAAATTGTTGCTCATATAGAGCACAAGGACCCTGAAGAGGCTCTGCAAGACGATGAGCTAATTGCTGTATTACATCGCCTACAACAGTTTGATCCGCCGGGTATTTTTGGTCGCGATATCAAAGAGTGCCTGCTTATTCAGCTCAACCAACTGAGCTTCGACACCCCCCATATTATTGAAGCCAGGCGACTGGTCAGTAAATTCTTGCACGATATTGCCTCAGTTGATCTCAGCCGCCTGATTAAAAAGACCGATTATAGCGCCGATCAGGTACAGGGGGCCCTGCTGCTAATCCGCAGCCTTAATCCTCGGCCGGGCGAATCTCTGTCGAACAATGACGCAGAATATATAGTGCCCGATGTGTTTGTCGAAAAAGTATCCGGTCGCTGGCGCGTGCAACTCAATGACAGCAATATGCCTCGACTGCGCATCAATGACACCTACAGCAATATGATTAAACGCCTGTCTCTTATACACATCTGACGCTGCCGACGACTCCTTACGTGTAGAT
>OJCJ01000265.1_pt1 | contig 11369 bp, 14 predicted proteins | sample 1591811 | NCBI WGS metagenome assembly OJCJ01 (sample SAMN05416758, study PRJEB24817) | seawater metagenome | isolation source: Sea water | place: Canada:Atlantic | collected 2013-07
GCAGCGTCAGATGTGTATAAGAGACAGCAGCTCGCGCTAACCAGTACTACCGAATCTTCCGCGTAGACAATATCTTAAACCCAGCATAGGGCTTAGATACGGAAAATAATTTGGGCGGCTTCGGTCGCCCTTTTTTTATGTTTAAAACCTATATAAATACATGTGAATAGGAGAGACATATAATGCCAACATTAGATCCGACAGCTACAGTTAATGTAGATACAGCGCTAACAGGTACAACAACTGGATTAAATAATCTTAATCTGTTACAACCTACTGCGTTTAAACTTCTTATAGATAGAAAGAACTTTGCTAATCTAGAGTTCTTTTGTCAGAATGTGTCTCATCCTAGCATATCAGTACCGGTTGCTGAAGTACCCTACTCACGTATAGGTAATCTAGCTATACCAGGAGACAAGTTGACTTTTGGTGAACTAGAAGCTATAATAGTAGTAGACGAGAATATGAATTCGTATACGGAAATGTATAATTGGTTACACAGGATGGTACAAAAACCTGATACTTCTAGGTTGAATAGATCTTTAACAGATACTGCTCCTCCAACAACAACAGATATTACTCTAGCAATGCTGAGTAGTCATAATAATGTTACTAGAACGATCAGATATATAGATTGTGTACCGACAAGCTTAGGTCAGATGGATATGTCAGCTGTTGCTGGTGATACTATTGCAATTACTTTCCCAGTTACGTTTAGGTTCTCTTACTTTGAATTAGATTAAACAATAAGGTTATATTATGGATTTGAAAAACATTCTAGAAGAATGGGCGAATGATAGTGTTATACAAAGAACTGCTTTAGATGAAACGTCTAGAGCCACTCCTTCACTACATGCTAAATACCTGCAGTGGCTAGCCGAGGCTAAGCTAGCTAAGAAACGTTCTGAGTTTAAACAGAAGACGTTACTAAAGAAAAAATGGCTATACTATAATGGTAAGATGGATAGAGAGTCTATAGAAGCTCTTGGATGGGAACCTGATCCGTTTAACGGACTTAAGGTTATGAAAGGTGAGATGGAATACTACTATGATAGTGATCCAGAGATCCAACAAAGCGAAGAGAGAGTTCAGTATTGGAAGACTGTAATAGAAACTCTTACTGAGATAGTAAACAATCTAAATTGGCGACACCAGACTATCGGCAATATTATAAAATGGAAACAATTTGAGGCAGGTAACTAATAATGTTTACCCACGTTGATCATGGTATCACTCTACCTAAAATGACTAGAAAAACTACTGAGAAAGGTCGTAAGTACTTTACCCCAGATGGTAATGCTTACCCTTCTATCACAACAGTACTTAATATTCTTAGTGTAGACTCTATCATGAAGTGGCGTAAAAGAGTTGGCGAAGAAGAAGCTAATAAGATATCTCATCAAGCTGCTACAAGAGGTACATCTGTACATAAGTTAGCGGAAGACTATATAGATAATGTAGATGATTGGAAAGGTAAGGCTATGCCTAATAACCTATACACATTCAGTCATTTAAAAGATATCATTGATAATAGATTAAATAATGTATGGTTTCAAGAAGAATATCTCTATAGTGATAGACTTAAATGCGCTGGTCAAGTTGACTGTATAGCTGAGTTTGACGGAGAGCTATCTATAGTAGATTTTAAGACATCTCGTAAACCTAAGAAGATAGAGTGGATAACGAACTACTTTATACAAGCATCGTTCTACGCTGCGGCCTTCTATGAGAGAACGGGAGTCCCCATCAGACAAGGGGTCATACTGATCACAGTGGACCACAATGAACCTCAGGTCTTTAAGATTAACACACATGAGTACTTACAACAGTTTTTAGATGTAAGACAGAAGTATAAAGAATTAAAAGAGAATGGTTGACTTTACTGTACGATTAAAAGACTATAGTATGCTGTATGTAGATTGTGAAGCTGGACATGCAGCTGAGCTATCTGATTACTTCTCATTCTATGTTCCCGGGTATAAATTTATGCCTGCATATAAAAACAAAGTATGGGATGGAAAGATAAAGCTTTTTAATCGCATGAACGGAGAGCTTCCTGCTGGGCTATATGCTTATTTAATAAAGTTTGCAATTGAGCGATCTTATTCTGTTGACACAGAAGAGTCTGATTTTGGATTACCGGTACCGGATCCTGAACCTCTTCGATCACTACCTGATCTACTCTCTGACGCAGGGCTTCCATTTCAGCCTCGAGACTACCAATACGATGCCATTGAAACAGCCCTAATAAGATCTCGAGCAATACTTTTATCTCCTACAGGCTCTGGTAAATCATTTATTATTTACCTTATAGCTAAATACTGGTTACAATATATAGCACAAGGCGTAGGTTATCCTAAGGCTGGTAGAGTACTAGTTATCGTACCTACTACGTCTTTAGTAGAGCAGATGCATCAAGATTTTATAGATTATGGGATGAGTGAAAATGGATTACATAAAATTTATTCAGGTAGAGATAAGTCAACTAACAAAGCTATTATCATTAGTACTTGGCAGTCAATATATAAACTACCTCGGAAATGGTTCGAACAGTTTGGTATGGTACTTGGAGATGAGTGTCACGGATTTAAGTCAAAGTCTCTCTCCTCGATTATGAACAAAGCTACCCTAGCTAAATACAGGTATGGGTTTACAGGTACATTAGATGGTACATTAACTCATAAGCTAGTACTTGAAGGATTATTTGGTCCTGTATATCAGGTTACTACTACAAAGAAATTACAAGATAACGAAACTCTAGCACCGCTAGATATTAAAGTATTATTATTAAACTATACACAACAAGTAAGAGAAGATTTTGGAAAGAAAACTTATCAAGAGGAAATTGAGTTCATTATTGGAAATACTGGGCGTAACAGGCTCATTTCTAATCTGGCTTTATCTGCTAAGGGAAATACTCTTGTCTTATTTAACCGTGTGGACGCTCATGGCAAACCTCTCTATGAGTTGATAAATAGTAAGGTAGAAGAAGGACGTAAAGTATTCTTTGTATCTGGAGAAGTGGATACATCAGACAGAGAAGCAATACGTAAGATAGTAGAGAAGCAAAGCAATTCTATCATTGTAGCATCTCTTGGTACATTCAGTACTGGTATTAATATACGTAACCTACATAACATTGTATTTGCGTCACCTTCTAAGAGTCAGATTAAAGTTCTTCAGTCTATTGGACGGGGACTGAGAAAATCAGATAACGGCCAGACTACTACGTTATATGATGTTGCTGACGATCTACACTGGAAGGGTAGAAAGAATTATACATTACTACACTCTATTGAACGAGTAAAGATATATGAAAAAGAGCAATTTAATTATAAAATGATAACGGTGGATATTAAATGAGCGCATACACACAATTTAAATTAGCTAATGGTGATGAGATAGTAGCTCAGGTCGTCCAAGAACCTGAAGGGGATGACTATAACGTTGTAATAAGAAATGCAATGATGGTAGTTAGATCAGAGGCTCTTAGAGATGGTTTTAGATATTATTCATTCAGACCTTGGATGTCATTTCAACTAGATGATGAATACTTACAACTATTAAACTTTAATTTAATTATTGGTGAAGCTAAACCATCTAAAATTCTTTTAACTCAATACTTTAAAGCAATTGAGAGTGAGCATGATATAGAAGCAGACAGTGATGTAGATAACTTAAAAAACATCAGACGTCTTGTTGCTGACCTTCAAGCTGACTATCAAGACTCAGACGAAGATAATGTTATATCTCTATTTGATAAGGACAAGCTACACTGATGCAAGATGAAGATGCATATAAAAAATACCCTGCTCAACGCAAATGGATGAACAAGTTATGGTTAGCTGAAAAGTTTAACTATGTATGTGGTCCAGCTGGAGTTGAGATACCAGAAACAGGTGTGTATGTTATTAGACCTATATATAACTTGGTTGGTATGGGAGCAGGTGCATCTGTACAAAAGCTAGTTAAAGGAGACCTTGTTTCTGTTCCTCCTGGTTATTTTTGGTGTGAATACTTTGACGGTAAGCATTACTCTGCTAATTATGAATGGAAGATGAATGATATTGTAGGAGGTAAGTGGGTAGGTCTTAACTGTTGGCAAGGTGTTAACATGCCTGTAAACCTATCTAAGTTTGTTGAATGGAAGAGATCTAAATTTATACCTGCTTTACATCATACTTTTAAATCTTTAGGTGAAGATGTAACTCATCTTAATGTAGAGTTCATTAATGATAAACCTATTGAAGTTCATCTTAGACTATCTCCTGACCCAGACTATGATCATTTTATACCTGTATGGGCATCAGACTTTGGTAAGAAGAAAGAACATATGGAATTACATGGTTTTGAGTTTATAGAAGCTTATGACGATGCAGATGGGTATATAGATGACCCCAGAATTGGCTTCTTAGTTAAATAATATATCCCCCCTCCCCATATCGCTATATGATTATATACGATCTCGCGAGAAGTGCAACTGTTTTCTTTAGTTGCATTAAATAAAAATAGACACTATAATATAATGAATTGAAGGAATTTTATCATGGCTAGAACTAAACGAGCAAGTATCCATTATGTCAACAACAAAGAGTTCTCTCAAGCAGTTGTAGAATATGTACGCACTCTTAATGAAGCTCAGCAGAGCGAAACTAAACTACCTATTGTACCTAACTATATTGCATCTTGTTTTCTAAAGATCGCAGAAGGTCTCTCTCATAAGTCAAACTTTATTCGTTATACCTATCGTGAAGAGATGGTTATGGATGCTGTAGAGAATTGTCTTCGTGCGATTGATAACTACAATATAGAAGCAGCTACTCGTACAGGTAATCCTAATGCATTCGCATACTTCACTCAGATATCTTGGTATGCATTCCTTCGTCGTATTGCTAAAGAGAAGAAGCAACAGGACGTTAAGCTTAAGTTTTTATCTCAGAGTGGCTTAGAAGAGTACATTGATACTAATCAACATGATACTCATTCAGTACAGGTTGTTAGAGCGTTTGTAGATCAGCTAAAAGATCGTATTGATAAAGTAAAAGAGAAAGATGATGAAGTAAAAGTCTTTGCTCAAATAGAGAAGAAACGTAAGAAGCGAAACGTTAATGTGGATTCAGACCTAGGAGATTTTATAAAATGAGAATTCTTGTAACTGGTTCAGATGGAATGGTAGGTAGCCGTCTAGTTAAGTTCCTTAAGAATAATGACTGTACAGTGTATGAGTTTGGTGATGATAAGGATGTGAGGTCTCAACAAGACTGGCAATCATTTGCTGACTTGGACTTTGATTTTATTGTCCATCTAGCAGCACTTGCTGGAGTAAGACCTTCGTTTGATAACCCTGAATTATATTATGATGTTAATGTAAATGGTACTCGTAATATGTTAGAGTTCGCTGAAGCAAATGCTAAACATATTTTATATGCTTCTTCATCTAATGCATACGAGTGGTGGGGTAATCCATATGCTGCTACTAAGAAGATGAATGAGATTCAATGTGAAGATTACTCAGCTATCGGATTAAGGTTTCATACTATCTGGCCAGGTAGAGATGATATGTTGTTTATGAAGTTTAAGAACAATCAAGTAGAGTATATCAATAGAAAGCATAATAGAGATTTTATTCATGTTGATGATATAATATCTGCAATTTATAAGTTGATTAATAACTTCGAAGCAGCTATAATAGAGAGACGTGTATATGATATAGGTACAGGTCATTCTACTCCTGTAGAGCAAGTTGCGAAAGCATTTGGCTTCTCCGGAGAATGGCGTGATGAGAACCCTGCAGGTGAAAGAGTTCATACTATAGCAGATATTGACCCGTTACTTAACCTAGGCTGGACGCCGAAATGGAATATATTAGATTATGAAAATAGCCCTACTTAATGACACTCATTGTGGTACTCGCAATAGCTCTGACATCTTCCTCGATAACGCAGAGAAATTTTATGATGATGTATTTTTTCCTACTGTTCTGGAACGGGGTATTAGCCATATTGTGCATCTTGGTGATTACTATGATAACAGGAAGTTTATTAACTTCCGTGCTCTTAACAGGAACCGTAATCACTTTCTTAAACCGTTAAGAGAGAATGGAATGACCATGGATATTATCTGTGGTAACCATGATACGTACTATAAGAACACTAATGAGCTTAACAGCCTCAAGGAGCTCTTGGGTCACTATATGAATGAGGTAAATATACTTCATGAGCCTACTGTTATGGACTATGACGGTTTTAAGCTTGGCCTTGTACCTTGGATATCAGCTGAGAATGAGAAGCAATCATTAGACTTTATTGCTAATGCTAAATGTGATTGGCTTGGAGGTCATTTTGATATCGAAGGATATGAGATGATGAAAGGCCGTAAATGTGAGCATGGATTGCAACGATCTATATTTAAACGATTTGAGAAAGTATTATCAGGTCATTTTCATACTAAGTCGATACAAGATAATATTGAGTACTTAGGATCGCAGATGGAGTTCTTCTGGAACGATGCTCATGATGATAAATATTTTCATATTCTAGATACTGAGACACGTGAGATGGAAGCTATACGCAATCCTCATACTCTATATCATAAGATAACTTACGACGATCGCAATACAGATTATATGCAATATGACTTATCTCAGATAGAGAATAAGTTCGTTAAGATTGTTGTAATCAATAAAGCTGATACGTTTATATTCGATAAGTTTGTAGACCGTATTCAAAATAAATCTATACTTGAACTTAAGATAGCAGAGAACTTCAACGAGTTTGTTGGAGAAAATGTAGAAGATAGTGAAATATCAGTTGAAGATACTTCTACTTTATTATATACTTACATAGACGCTGTAGAGACAGACCTTGATAAAGATAGGATTAAGTCTCATATGTCAGACCTTATGTTAGAAGCCCAAACCTTAGAAATTGCATAATGATAACATTTAAGACTTTGAGATGGAAGAACTTTCTATCAACCGGTAACAATTGGTCTGAAGTAGACCTTAATAAGAATAAGACTACTCTTGTTGTAGGTCAAAACGGTGCAGGCAAATCTACTATGCTTGACGCATTGAGCTTTGCTTTGTTTGGAAAAGCTCATCGTAATATATCTAAGAATCAACTTGTTAATACTATCAATAATAAAAACTCAGTAGTTGAAGTATCGTTCAACGCACTAGGTTCAGATTTCAGAATCGTTAGAGGTATTAAACCTAACGTCTTTGAGATATGGAAAGGCGAGACGATGATTAATCAATCATCCCACGCCAAAGAGTACCAGAAGATCCTCGAACAGAATATCTTGAAGCTTAATCATAAAAGCTTTCATCAGATAGTTGTGTTAGGGTCTTCCTCCTTTATTCCTTTCATGCAACTAAGTTCTATGAATCGACGAGATGTAATCGAGGATCTTCTGGACATCAATGTGTTCTCTAAGATGAATGGTATACTTAGAGAGAAGACAGGACTACTTAAAGATCAGATTAAAGAAGTAGTACATCAGCATGACGTGACAACAACTAAGATTGACGCTCAAAAGAAATACATTAAAGATGTTAAAGCAATTAATGAAGAGCAAAGAGATAGTAAGCTTAAACATATCTCAGATATTCAAACTGAGATTGAAGCTGCACAGTTAAAGAACGGAGTTCTCTCTACTAATGTTGAGTCTGAGCTACCTGCTGCTACAGATCAATCAACTAAATCGACCGCTAAAGTCTCGGAGCTTGAAAAGTTTAAAGCGAAGTTTAACTCAGATGCGAAGAAGATTGTGAAGGATGTAAAGTTCTTTGAAGAGAATGATGACTGTCCTATTTGTACTCAGGCTATTGCGACTGATATAAAAGATAATCATATCTCTTCTGGTAAGCTTAAAGCAGGTGAGTTGCAGACTGCTATTGATCAAGCTGAAGAAGCTATCTTTGCTAGTACTAAAAAAGTAATGGAAGCTAATAAGGTTATAGATCAATGTCGTGAATGGCAGAGTGAGATTCATGCTAACAATCAATCAATTGCTCAGTTTCAATCTTCTATAGCTCGTACTCAAGATGAAATAAACAAACTTGATAGTAATGTGGATATGTCTAAGTCAGTAGAAGATCTAGATGATTTAACCTTTACTAGTAATAATTTAGTAGAAGAAAAGCTTGCACTCAATGAGCAGTTAAACTATAATATTATAATGAGTACGATGCTTAAGGATACTGGTATTAAGACTAAGATCGTTAAGCAGTACTTACCTGTTATTAATCAGCTGTGTAATCAGTACCTAGAGATATTAGACTTCTATGTTTCGTTTAACTTAGACGAAGCATTCCAAGAGACTATCAGATCACGATTCAGAGATGCATTCTCATACGATTCGTTCTCTGAAGGTGAGAAGCAACGTATAGATCTAGCGTTATTGTTTACATGGAGGATGATAGCTAAGATGAAGAATAGTGTTGCAACTAATCTTCTGATATTGGATGAGACGTTCGACTCATCTTTAGACCACGAAGGTGTTGATAATCTTATGAAGATCATCTATACTTTAGGGGACGAAACTAACATCTTTGTTATCTCTCATAAGCGAGAGTTACTAGATGATAAGTTCGAGAACAGACTAGAAATAGTAAAAGATAAAAACTTTAGTAGGATTACATAATGGAAATAAGTGCATCAACGGTGAAGATACTACAGAACTTTGCCACTATAAACAGTAATGTTGTTATTCAGCCGGGTAATAAGATTATGACTATTGCTGAAGCTAAGAACGTTCTTAGTGAAGCTACTGTAACTGAACAGTTTGATAAACAAGTAGGTATATATGACTTGCAGAACTTTTTAAGTGTGCTTGACCTAGTTGATAATCCTTCGGTTCAATTTAAAGAAAACAATATGGTTGTAGGTGGTAACGCAGGACGTGCTATGGTAAATTATTACTATGCTGATCCTGAGATGCTTACTACGATCGGAAAACCTATTAATATGCCTGAAGCAGATGTATCGTTTACGTTAGAGCAGTCTACGTTAAACGGTCTTAAGAAAGCTGCTGGTGTCTTTGGTCACAGTCAAGTATTGATTGAACCTGATAATGGTTCGGTTAAACTAACTATTGCTGATCCAGAGAATAGTACTGCTAATACTTACTCTATTATGGTTGAGGGTGAGTATAAATCAGAAGACTTTAGCTTTGTGCTAAACATAAACAACCTTAAAATCATTGCTGATGACTATCAAGTCGATATCTCATCTAAACTTATATCACAATTTTCTAGTGTTAACCATGACGTAAAGTACTGGATCGCTCTAGAAAAAACATCTACTTATGGAGGCTAAGATGGCTAAAGAAGAAACTAAAACACCGGATCACTCAGAGATTTATGATCTTGCTAATCGTACATCACGCAGTACAGTTGCTGTAATTGACGCATTAACAGGTCGTGGAGCATTTAAAGGTGAAGAGCTGTCTACTATTGGTCAGTTACGAGATCAATGCTTACAATCAATTCAGTTGTGTGAATCATATCAACAAGAACAGGCTACTGAATCAGAGTAGATTTATTAACCTAAGTGAGCTATACTATATTTTTATGATGAGGTTAATATGTCGAAAGATTTTCTATGGGTAGAGAAGTACCGCCCGCAAACTATTCAGGATACTATTCTACCTGAGCAGCTTAAGAGTACGTTACAGGCTATTGTCGATACTGGTGAAATACCTAATATGATGTTTACCGGTACGGCTGGCTTGGGTAAGACTACTGTTGCTAAAGCTATATGCAAGCAACTAGGACTTGACTTTATAACTATAAACGGGTCTGAAGAAGGAAACATCGACACGTTGAGAGGTAAGATTAAGCAATTTGCCTCTAGTGTATCATTGCAAGGCGGCTATAAGGTTGTTATACTTGACGAGGCAGACTATCTGAATCCTCAATCTACTCAACCTGCTTTGCGTGGCTTTATCGAAGAGTTCTCTAATAACTGTAGGTTTATACTTACATGTAACTTTCGGAACCGTATTATCGAACCTTTACATTCTCGATGTGGTGTGTATGAGTTTAATACGTCTAAGAAAGATATGGCGACTCTTGCTGGATTATTCTTTACTCGCTTTACTACTATACTAAATGACGAAGGTGTAACTTATGATAAGAAGGCTGCGGCTGATCTTATTATGAAGCATGCTCCTGATTGGCGTAGAGTACTAAACGAAGGTCAAAGATTGTCTATTGCAGGATCTATCGATGCATCTGTAAGTGTTGTATCGAGTGATATGTTTGCTACTCTATGTAAACATCTTAAAGCAAAAGACTTTAAGTCTATGCGTAAGTGGGTCGTAGATAGTATGGATATCGATACTGTTGCCATATTTAGAGGACTATACGATAATATGAACGAGCATGTTGCTTCTGCATCTATACCTCAATTGATTCTTATACTTGCTGACTATCAGTATAAAGATTCCTTTGTGGCTGATCATGAGCTTAATACTGTTGCTTGTATGACTGAGATTATGGCTAACGTGGAATTTAACTGATGAATCCTTTTACTTATCTTAATAGCATTAACTTCTCTAAAGAAGACGTTATGGTCGATGACGTTGCTGAGAAAGGCTATAACTCCTTTCTTATTAATCGATCTATGTCATACTTCTATGACACGGTTGGCATTGCTAATGTAATGAATCGCTACCATCATCTTGATAATAAACTACAATATCACTTTCTTATAAATATCATTCGTAAGCGTAAAAGATTTTCGAAATGGATGAAACCAGAAACTGAGAGTGATATTGAAGTGATTAAACAATACTATGGATATAGCAATGATAAAGCTAAGCAAGTACTATCCCTTCTATCACCTGAAAATATAAAAAGTATAAAACAGAAGGTGAGTAAAGGTGGAAGAAAATAATATAGTAGAATGGCAACCTCAAGACATGCTCGAGGTGGTCTTAAATGAACCAGATGATTTTCTAAAAGTCAGAGAGACGTTGACCCGAATAGGAGTCGCTTCTCGTAAAGATAAAAAATTATTTCAATCATGTCATATATTACATAAGCAGGGACGATACTTCATCGTTCACTTTAAAGAGCTGTTTATGTTAGATGGAAAAAAAGCTAATCTAGAAGCTAATGATGTAGAGCGTAGAAATACTATCACAACATTGCTTAGTGATTGGGGTCTTGTAGAGATGCAAATCAAGCAGGAGCTGACTTGTGCTCCTCTGCGTCAGATTAAGATCATACCATTTAAGGAAAAAGCACAATGGGAATTGTGCCCAAAGTATAATATTGGAAATAAATAACTTATACATATCCCCTTGCATAAGTGCTGTCTCTTATACACATCTCCGAGCCCACGAGACCTCTCTACATCTCG
>OJCJ01000266.1_pt1 | contig 11367 bp, 11 predicted proteins | sample 1591811 | NCBI WGS metagenome assembly OJCJ01 (sample SAMN05416758, study PRJEB24817) | seawater metagenome | isolation source: Sea water | place: Canada:Atlantic | collected 2013-07
CGAGATGTAGAGAGGTCTCGTGGGCTCGGAGATGTGTATAAGAGACAGCCTCCATGCTCCGCAATCACATCTGCCAGTTTTTCAACTAAGCCTGCGCGATCTTCCCCACTAATCGTTAAAACTAATACTCCATTCATGGAGAAACAGATAGCGTAAGGGTATAAAAGAGCAAGGTCACAAAGCGTAGCCTTATACTTGAGACAAGCCCCTGTAAAAGCACTGATCCTACGAAATATAGGTACAACAATAGTCCGCTCCACCCTCAGGCACCTTGAGGCTAAACTTGGAATTACACTCCACTTCAAAGGCTTGTCCTTCGGCATAGGTATTCCACGCATCACTGCCTGCTAGCTTTACATCCATCGCACCGCCGAGGATTTCCATCAACTCGGCAGCCTCCGTTCCAAACTCGTAATCACCCGCCTGCATAAAGCCGAGGGTCTTCTTCGATCCATCGGCAAACTGCACTGTGCGACTGGTGACTTGGCCGCCGAAATAAACATTGGCCTTTTTAATGATGGTAACATTTTCGAATTTTTCAGGCATGTGTCTACTTCTCTAAATCAGGAGGATGCTGTCGATCACAAATTATAATCAGGTGGAGGCGACGATTCTTCAATTCACATCTTTTACGCAGCGGAAGCCAGTATGGTGAGCGGGAGAGTCATTTTCCAGCGCTTGCCGTGAGCCAGGTTGGTAACCGCTACACCAACCATCTGAGCATAGGAAAGAACCACCACGTGTAACATAAGTTGGCAATCGCTGGCGCAATCGGCTCAGGCTATCGACATCGGGGCCAGTCGGATTGATGGCTCCATCCGTTCGCAGTGAGTAGGCTTTTGGGTGGTAGCGGTCGGCGACGATCTCCCACACATTCCCTGCCATATCATAGAGCCCAAATGCGTTGGGCGGAAAGCTCTTGACGGGGGCGCTAGCCGCAAACCCATCCTCCTTAGTATTCTCATAAGGCCATACGCCCTGCCAGATGTTAGCCATCCAAACATCCTCACCTAGCGGTGCGAAGACATCGCCCCATGCAAATGGCTGCCGCTCTAAACCACCACGTGCGGCACGCTCCCATTCGGCCTCGGTCGGCAGGCGCTTCCCAGCCCAAGCGGCATACTTAGCAGCATCGTCGTGCGTCACATTAACCACAGGGTGGTCGAGTCGGTCTTGCCAACTGGAGCCCGCGCCATCGGGCGCGCGCCAAGTAGCCGCAGCCTCGATCCGCCACCACTGTGTGATGTCGCTCTCAGAGCGCAGCTCTACTTCCGGCAGTTCAAAAATAATTGAACCAGCCGTCTGGCCTAGTAGCTGCGAAGAATCTTTAATACGCTGAATCGATTCGTAGATGGCCGCCCGTTCAGGACCAGCGACAGAATCAGCCGCGAGCCGAAGCTGTTTAATATTGTAGTCGGCTACCTGCTGTAGTGCTACCACGTCAGCCTCTGGCAAAGGGCGCTCAGCGAAGGTCACGTAACCCGTTGCTTCGACAAACTCAGCAAACTGGCGATTAGTCACCTCCGCAACATCCATCCAGAACGCATCCACTGTAACTTCGTGGATGGGATAGGCAGTCTGATGCGAATGCGAGCCACCATCCATCAATCCAGCATCCCCCCCCATCGCGAAACTACCACTAGGAATGCGAACCATGTTTGCATAGGCGGAAGTCGTATCCTGGGCGATCAGGTCGAGAGGCGCAGGTGCCTGCATAATTACTGCGAGTAAACTTAAAACAATAAGCATGAAGTTCATAGTAAGCCAGACTCCCACTAAGTGCAAACACCTAGTGCGCCTCGAAGCACCCATCAGCTCTCTTAGCGACTAAGCGCTTTAACTCCAGCCCCATCAGTGCGGCAGAAACCTCGGCAGACGGACGGTTGAGTTGCTGCGAAATTCGGTCGGGGAGACAGAGCTCGCCCCCTTTGAAACAGTCGAGTACTTGGCGCTCTAGATCATTGAGCTCGACCTGAAATGCTTCCGACTCCATCGGTAATCCTGCCTCAGGCTGGGTGGGCCGTGCATAGCGAAGCTCTTCGAGAATGTCGTCGACTGAGGTAACCATGGTCGCTCCATCACGGATCAGCTGATGACAGCCACCACTACTAGATTGGTCGATACGCCCAGGCACGGCCATAATCTGCCTTCCCTGCTCCCCGGCAAAACGCGCCGTGATCATACTGCCACCAGCAACGGCGCTTTCGACCACAATGACAGCCTCACACATGCCAGCGACCACGCGGTTGCGCATAGGGAAAGTCTGTCGGTCTGCGCGACGCCCAAGAGGAAACTCACTAGCGACGGCGCCTGTTGCAGCGATCTGTTTATACAAGTCCAGGTTCTCTGGGGGATAGACGATATCTAAGCCGCAACCTAACACCGCCACGGTTTGACCGCCCGCTTCAAGCGCGCCTTCGTGCGCTGCCGTATCTATACCACGTGCCATACCACTGACAATACAAAAGCCAAGCTGTGAAAGCTCAGACGCAAACTTACGCGCGACGCTGTGACCATAAAGCGTCGCGCGGCGTGTACCGACGATAGCGACACAAGGACGATCAATATTGTATTCACCTTTCCAATACAGGCCAATGGGCGGGTCATACATCTCTTGAAGCATCGGCGGAAAGGCATCGTCAGTTTGCGCGATAAAACGAATGTTCGAGGCCTTCATACGCTCAATCTCTTTAGAGAGATCGAAGTGATCGGACCAATGCACTAAAACTCTAGCGGCCTTCTCTCCGACACCTTTAACACTGAGCAACTTTTTACGGTCTCCTGACAGCACCGCGACAGGGTCGTGGTCGTAGGCATCCAACAAGCGGCGCAGCATGATAGGACCGACATGCTGTAGCCCATTGAGTATGAGTAGGGCTTTGCGGTGATTCAAAGTCGCAGCCATCGTTTCAAATACGCAGGACTTTGGGTAGATAGTCGAGCAACTGTGTGGTATGGACCGCGATTTGTCCCTTCGCTCTAGCTAGCAATTGCGCGGCCATACCGTGCAGCATAATACCCCTCGCTACGGCGGTCGGCACGCAAACGCTGTTTTGCGCAATCATACCGCCGATCAAACCCGAGAGTAAATCCCCACTACCCCCCCGCGAGAGGACGGGACCGCCTTGCGTATTATAAATGACTGATTTGCCATCGCAGATACGTGTATTAGCACCTTTTAAAACCGTGAGCACACGGTGGGCCTCTGAAAAATCAAGAATTACTTCGATCGAATAGTTCGCCTCAGCAAGTTTCGCAATCCGCTTAAACTCCCCCATGTGTGGAGTTATGACGACTCTACCAAAATGGGGCCTACGCTTTTGTGCGACTTCCATAACACGCACTTGAAGCGCATCAGCGTCCAACAAGATCGGTAATTCGACAAGCTCAACGATTTCTTGCGTCACCATCTGCGTATTGCAGTCTTTGCCCATGCCTGGTCCTACTAGCACGGCTGAGGCATTATTGATACGGTCTAGTAGCAAAGGCATGGCGTGCGGACTGAGCGTGCCATTACCCGTCTCTGGCCAAGGAATCCACATAGCCTCAGGCACTTGAGCAGCCAAGGCGCTGGTGACGGATGCTGGGGCAAAGGCAGTGACTAAGCCAACGCCCGAGCGCACCGCCGCTTGAACCGCCATGAGTAGTGCCCCAGGCATGTAAGCGGATCCGCCGACGATAAAAAGATGGCCAAATGCACGCTTGTCTACAGCAGCTGCTCGTAGGCTACGGAGGGGGTCGAGGACAGCGCTCGTTAAAATATACTCTTTTGTTTTAATCGACTCCGCTTGAGATGCTTCAAAAAAACCAAGGTCGATGTACCGTATGCGACCACACTCAGCGATGCCTTCAAAAATTGGCTTCTTTGCGATGCCTGTGGCATAGGTAAAGTCTGCTTGAAAACTAATTGTGTCGTTTTGAACGCCGTCACCTTTACCGCTGGGCAGGTCAACCGAGGCACGCAGATTGATCGCCTCAAACGCGTTGACTGCTTCAATCAATGAGGCAAATGGCGCACGTAATGGTGGTGTAAAAGCCATGCCTAGCAACCCATCGATGCAGATATGGAAGCCCCCACTACCTGCCGCATCCGAGAGCATCTGCGTGATCTCAGATACACCGTTCTCATTAGAGACCTGATGCGCCTCCACACGACCTTCAAGCTGTTGTAGGGCACGAGCTGCAAGCGGACGTAGCTCTTCAGCGGGCAGAGTTAAAATCAAATCCACACGTGCACGAGGGAAGTCAGCCAGTAATTGACCGCAGGCGATGAGGGCATCTCCGCCGTTGTTTCCTTTGCCGATGAGCGCAAGTATTCGCAAGTACTCGGGAGGGGGACATAACTCAGCATAGTCCTGAACGAGCTGCTTCGCAATCCCCTGCCCCGCCATTTTCATCGCGGTCCACTGTGCCGCTTCGTCTACGAGTATACGAGACTCCAGCACTTTGGCTTCTTGGCAACTAAGAACAGGATGGGCATAAGATAAGAATTCCATGAGATTACCTTTTATAGGATAAGAATGATTCCTGGATTTGCTAACACTAAACTAGTTAATATTTCAGAGATTACTCGTATTAATTTCGACTGACTACACGCGCCTTCCACACCTTTCATGGTCGACCAAAGCCTATTTCCCAAAGCGCACTAACGCTTAACCGATCCAAAAATCGACCCCACTGAAACCACCAGACGAGCCTAATTACGGCGAGACTCTCGATAAAACTACTGAATCATTAATCACAGAAACGCCTTCATCTCACGCACGGCTTGATCGACCCCGACAAAGAGCGCGCGACTGATGATGGAGTGCCCGATATTGAGCTCATGCAAATGCGGCAGCGTGACGACTTCGGCGATGTTGGCGTAGTTAATACCATGTCCCGCATTAACAATGAGGCCGATATTATGCCCCAATTCGGCACCCCGACGGAGTATATCGAATTCTCGATTACGGCCTGCGTGGTAGTAGGCGTTACCGTAAGCACCGGTGTGGAGTTCGATCCACGGGCTCCCCAACTCTGCCGACATTTCGATCTGTGCGGGGTCGGGATCAATAAAGAGACTCGTCACGATGCCTGCCTCGCTCATCGCGGCGACGACTTCGCCCACGCGGGACTTCTGGCCGACTATATCGAGGCCGCCTTCCGTCGTGATCTCTTCACGGCTCTCAGGAACTAGGCAGACAGAGTCTGGTTTAAGCTCGAGAGCGTAATCGATCATCTCTTGCGTACAGGCCATTTCTAGATTCAGGCGCGTGCCAATCTGTGTGCGCGCACGTTGAATATCAGAGTCCTGCACATGGCGGCGGTCTTCGCGCAAGTGCATGGTAATGCCATCGGCACCCGCAGCCTCACTCGCAAGCGCGAAGGCGACGCAGTCGGGTTCGACCTCGTCGCCGTGATCGAGCGAGTGTTGACGATAACGCGCCTGACGAACAGTCGCGACGTGATCGACGTTGACGCCGAGTAGAATTTGGGTTGGGGTCATGGCAAGAAACATAGGGTCTTCGCTTAACAATAGCTGAACTTGTCGTTAGCTCAGCAACAGGCAAGCGCCCGCCCTAAAATTATAATCTATATTACTCCTTAGACAACTTACTCTCGGAAGCAATTTCGGGACCACCCTGCGCGAGCGCACGGCGACGGAGGCGAAGCGCATTCAGGCGGATAAAGCCACTCGCATCATCGGGATTATAGTCGCTATCGACGCCTTCCATTGACGCGATGCCTTCATCGTAAAGTGAGAGCGGCGACTTGCGACCCACGGTAGTGACGTTGCCCTTATAGAGTTTAAGGCGAACCGTGCCAGTGACAGTCTTTTGCGAATCGTCGATGAGAGCTTGGAGGGCTTCACGCTCAGGAGCATACCAGAAACCGTTATAGACGAGCTCTGCATAGCGAGGGATCAAACCATCGCGTAGGTGCGCCAGTTCGCGATCCATTGTCAGCGACTCCATATTACGATGCCCCTGTAGTAGAATGCTGCCACCTGGAGTTTCATAAACACCGCGGCTCTTCATTCCGACAAAGCGGTTTTCGACAATATCAACACGACCAACACCGTGCTTTCCCGCCAGTTTGTTAAGGTGCTTCATGACTTGAGCAGGATTCATGGCTACACCGTCTATAGCCACGCAGTCGCCGCACTCGAAATCAAGTTCAACATATTCAGCGTCGTCGGGCGCATCTTCGGGCGCGGTCGTCAGCTTATACATGCCCTTATTGTCATCCGTTGTAGGGTCAAACCAAGGGTCTTCGAGGATGCCTGCTTCATAAGAGATATGGAGAAGGTTGCGATCCATTGAGTAAGGTTTTGATGCGCTGGCTTCAACGTCGATATTGTGCTCACGACAGTAGTCGATCATCTCGGTACGCCCAGGAAATGCCTTACGGAATACCTCCATGCGCCATGGTGAAATAATCTCAAGCTTCGGAGCGAGTGCCGCATAGCCTAGTTCGAAGCGGACCTGGTCATTTCCCTTACCAGTGGCACCGTGCGAGACTGCGTCGGCTCCTTCGCGCTCGGCGATTTCAACGTGGGCTTTGGCAATGAGCGGACGAGCGATCGATGTGCCGAGCATGTACTGACCTTCGTAGATGGCATTAGCACGCATCATCGGATAAATAAAGTCACGAGCGAACTCTTCGACCAGATCGACGGTGTAGTGCGCGGAGGCACCAGTTGCTTTGGCTTTTTCTGCGAGGCCGTCGAGTTCTTCTTCTTGGCCGACATCGGCTGCGAAAGTGATAATTTCAGCGTTATAGTGCTCCTTGAGCCAGCTGACGAGGACGGAGGTATCGAGACCACCAGAGTATGCGAGTACGATTTTCATAGAAAAATAAGTTGAAATACAGATTATGAGAAGTGCCTCTCCTCAGCGCAGATGCAAGCGGAAAGCTACGATTGAGTGATGAAGTCTCGCCTTTGGCGGTCTTAAGAACGTGTCCGCCCAGAGGCAGGACCCCAAGGCTACTTAAAACTCGCGAGCGAGGACTTGAAACCTCCTGACCAAGGAACGGTTGGTTCGGACTGCATCGACTCGATACGCAAAATCTGCGGTGGGGGCATAGCCGAAATTTTCTGAATTTCTGCCAGTAGCTCTGCATGGTCACGAACTACTTCTGGACGCTGAGCGGCGGCCGCACTGATAGATCTAAGTTGCTTTTCCTCAGGAGTGAGTTCCGGGCTCAGCCCCATTAACCTGAACTGGGCAGCTAAACTTGCTCGCTGATTGGCCTCGCGTTGGAATTGCGCATTGGCAAAGCGCCGGATTTCTCGCTGACCAATACGGTCGAGAGGATCGGTTTCAAACATTTCTCCTACCTCCACGCCCTTGAGGGCAGGTTGCGAAGACACCGCTGAGTTGTCGCGGAAAACCGGCATAAGCAGAGCGAAACCGAGCGCAAGACTGGCTGCGAAACCTGCGCCCATGATCCAGCGTGGAAAAGTGGTCACATCATGCGCGGAGTGACTGCTGTTTGTTTCACGAGTCGAGAAGGACTCTACCTGAGGGCTCATATTGGAAAAAGTGCGCAGGCCTCGCTCGCTAGAGCGCGAACTACGAGAGGAACTGTTAGAGCCATGACGCCAAAATTTAAAACGGCGCTTCGACGATTGTGGATTGAGTGCTATGCGCATGGCTTGGTGCATACGGCAGTGCTCGGCAAACTTGTCCTTGCGCTCAACGTTTGCAGCCAACTCGCATTTCAGTTGCGCGAGGCCGCGCTCTGTAATCTCCTTATCCAGGTAAAGATTTACGAGCTCTGTAAAGTTCTCTTCGGTCATACGAAATCTTCGCCCAAGAGGCCGCGCAGACTTTCCCGCGCACGGGCAATTCGGCTCTTTACTGTACCCACGCTGATTTCCAATTGCTGTGCAATCTCGTCGTAAGTCAGGTTCTTTAAATTGCGTAGGATCAAAACTTCTTTGTGCTTCTCGTTCAGACCCTGCATACAATCAGAGACGCGGTCAACAAACTCTTGGGTCACAACCGCCTCGGCAGGGTTTTCGCCAGCGCAGGGCATCACATTTTCGAGGGTAAGACTACCATCGTCGCTCAGTGGCTGATCGAGAGAAATTGATTGATCTCGCTTGCGGCGAAACCAATACCAATAGCGGTTGTGCGCAAGATTAGTCGCGATCTGGTAGAGCCAAGTGTAAAAGGAAGCATCGCCGCGGAAATTCTCAAGGCCCCTCTGAGCACGGATGAAGGCGTCCTGCGTAACTTCTTCCGCATCTTGTTTATTATTAAGTAGTTGAGAGACCCGCGCAAAGATTCGATCGTAATATCGGGTTACCATCACGTTGTAGGCAACCATGTCGCCTGCCTTTACGCGCTCAATCAGAAGTTCATCAGCGTGGATAGTATCAGTTTCAGGAGTCATAAAAGTATTCGTAGGCAATAGATCGTTTAATACTTAGATTTGTTCCATAGTGAATCGTTCAAAATTCTGGAAAATTACTTTTCCTATTCTTGACAATCCAGCGGGAGCTTCCTTGTATCCCGCGCTTCGATGTAGGGGTTGTTAGCTCAATCGGTAGAGCAGTTGACTTTTAATCAATTGGTTCGGGGTTCAAGTCCCCGACAGCCTACCATCGTAAGCACCCCAAAGCCCTAACGTGTGTGGGCTTTTTTTGTGCCCCAACTATTTGCCTAAAGCTATTAAAAAAACGGATTATGAGCGCACTCTTCAAATACGCTAGTCATGGGGCCGTGACCAGGGCAAAGAATCGTCTCAGATGGGAGGCTTAACAACTGCTCACGGTTATTTTTTAGTGCGAGCTGGTAGGCACACTTGGCACCTCCTATAGAAAGCGAAAAGAGTGCGTCACCGACGAGGGCAACGGGGAGATCGAGTCCGTGCACTATATAACTGAGCGCACCTTTGGTGTGGCCGCTCGTCTTTACGGAGTAGATATCAAAACCACATAATTGCATCTTCGAATCAGGTTGGAGAGATCTGGCGCCTGCGTGTGGCTCTTCGGCGGGGGCGAACGTTCGGGCAGTCTGCGTAATGGCAACTAATTTCTCGAAGCCGCCTACGTGATCACGGTGGGTATGCGTGAGAAAGACTGCTTTGAGTGAGAGGTCTAGAGCTTGGATACATTCTAAGATGGGTTCTGCGGAGGTGCCGGTATCAAAAGCGATGGCTTCTCTCGTGCTCGTATTATAGATTAGGTAGCTATTTACACTGGCTCCAGGGTAGCTGGCCTCAGGAAAAGGCATGTTACACTGATGGAGTCCGGGTAAAAAAACTTCATCGGGGCACCAAGTGTGCCCAGCGAGCGCGATGAGTTTATCCGCATCCAGTCCAAGTACAGGCGCGAGCTTGCGGGCGTGGGTTTCACTGAAGTTGCCATCAATCAAGGCACGCACTTCCTTCAAACTCAAGCCAGAGTGGACTGCAAGAGCGGCATGGCCTAGGCGCAATCCAACAGCTGCTTTTTGCAACACGTCTTGATATTCGTCTTCGATCGCAACTGACATATTGTGCCTCTATTTAAGGCGTTCAATGGCGACCTCGCCGCTAAACGCGACCTTATCCACCTGACAGGGTGAGACCAAGATAGAAATGTTACCGTCGGAAATCGTGGCCATGTCTCGACTATAAATACGAGCCACAGTAAGTTCGATCTGATCTCGAGGATGGAAGAAGTGGGAGTGCATATGCAGAAAGTTAAATAGGGCCGCGCGATCGTCTCGAACCTCACTCCACCAACTGTGAATAAATTACATGGCCGAGGCTAGAACGTTTTTTCGTAGTCTTTGACTATGACGAGCAACTCGAGCTCGCCAGAAAAATTCTGACCAAACACCTAAGCTTGGAGTGCTTTAGCATGCTCAAGGCGAGTGAGGCGCGTGGGTCACTTTACCCTTTAGATACGAAACAGATTCGGTGAGAGTTTAAATACATTCGAAATTGTAACTATTGCAGATAGCTTGCGATTTAAGAGAGTTAACTTATTAAAAATAATCACCATGAAATCATCTACCCTAATTCTTTATTTAGCCGTATGGTCAATCAGCCTCGCAGCAGCCTACTACATCGGCTCTCACGTGCAAGGCGTCGCACTAAATACGAATCAAGCAGTTAAGGTGCCGCTAGAGTTGGAAAAGCCGAAGTTTATTCAAGCTTCGGCTATTGAAGAAGTAACGACTAATAAAAAGAATGCACTTACAGCCTACCTCGGCGGCGATGTTTCCCTGCTTGAAGACGCCTTCCTCGAGATCCCTACACTCTCCGGCGAGGCCACTCGCGAGCTGCTGGTTCAAGCCTTCGACTTACCCGCTTCCGACCCTAACCGCTCGCGCTTGATCCGAGACTTGCTTAGGCAACTCGCTGAGACAGAGCCAGTCGCCGCACTAGAACTGGCCTCACAGATGAAATCCCTCCGCGACACTGAGCGCGCTCGTGTGGCTGTACTTGAAGTATGGGGGCGTAAAGATTCGGCCGCAGCAATTGCTTGGGCAAATAATGCCCTCGTCGATGAACCGAGTCGTACACGCAACTCACAGCTCATGGCCATCTACCGTGGCTACGCTGCAAATAATCCAGCCGCTGCCTTCCAACAAGCACTCGCCATTAATGATAATGATAGACTTAAAAACCGTCTGCTCGACCAAGTGATCAAAGTGCAAATAGAATCGGGAGGTTTACAAGCAGCCAAACTTGCAGTTGATCTTCTGGCCGACCCTGAAATGCAGAGATCACTCCGTCGCGAGCTAGTCGATGAGTGGGCAGAGTTTGCCCCACAAGCCGCCGCAGCCTACGTCGCTACCTTAGGCGAAGACGCGGATTCTAGTATAAAATCTGCGCTTGTCAGCGAATGGGCCGAGAGCGATCCAGCCGCAGCTGCCGCTTGGCTAAGCAGCCTCGACGCGGACGACCCCGCAATCGCCCGCGCCAGCTCATCGATCATCCGCGAGTGGACACGTTACGACCTCGCCGCCTCTGCCGACTGGCTCAACAGCTTGCCCGCCAGTCCCGAGCTCGATCGAGCTGTCATTAGCTACACCTTTCGCGCCGCCGAGGAGGACCCCGAGACCGCGATGAGCTGGGCGTCTTCGATCGAAGACGATGGACGTCGTACTTGGATGATGGAGCGCGTCGCTAGTACATGGAAAGAGCAAGATGCCGAAACTTTTAAGAACTATCTAGACAAGTCTGAACTCTCTGCCGAGCAGCGCGAGAAACTCGAAAACTCCCAATCCCGAGGTAACGGCTACTGGGGACGAAGAAGGAATTAAATGGGACGAGGTTTGAGTCCCGTATCTGCGCTGAATGTTTGCCTGCCGATACATAAAAACCCGCATAATCGAAGGACTCCAAACACAGACATGTCTGTGTTTGGAGTCCTTCGATTAT
>OJCJ01000270.1_pt1 | contig 11303 bp, 11 predicted proteins | sample 1591811 | NCBI WGS metagenome assembly OJCJ01 (sample SAMN05416758, study PRJEB24817) | seawater metagenome | isolation source: Sea water | place: Canada:Atlantic | collected 2013-07
GGAGTCGTCGGCAGCGTCAGATGTGTATAAGAGACAGCATTTATTGAGTATGTAAGGGATGTTCTTGAGAAAAGGCTATCTTCTCTAACATCCAATGAATAAGACAAACTACTTTATACAAAAAGATCTTGAGGCCTACCTGCTTTATATAGGCTCTGTTCGAAACCTTTCTCAAAACACAGTATCTTCTTATAAAAGAGATCTTGAAAAACTCATCTTATATCTTAAAAGTCTTAATATAGGGTCTTACAGCGAGGCAACAGAATCTGCATGTAGTAGCTGGATAGGGAATCTATTTGCATCAGACAATAATCCAAAAAGTATTCAAAGACATTTATCATCAGCTAAGGGTTTTTTTAAGTTTCTTCAAAAGAATAATATTATAGAATCATCGCCTTTTGATCTAATCTCTGGACCAAAGGCTGCCAAGCATTTGCCTGACGTTCTTACTCCTGAACAAGTTGAAATGTTATTAAATTTTAAGCCGTCGAATAATTTAGAGATAAGGGATATTGCTATTATGGAGCTGATGTATTCATCCGGTCTTAGAGTTTCAGAAGCTGCGGGTGTTGATGTAAAAGATTTTGAAGAAAACATGGAATTCTTAAGAGTGCTTGGCAAAGGATCAAAAACCAGACTTGTTCCAATTGGTCGTTATGCTAAAGAAGCAATAAGTAAATGGCTTTTAGAAAGAGATAAGATTTTAGTAGAATCAGATGCCGTTTTCATAAATTTAAAAGGTGGAAGAATAACCACACGAAGTATTCAGTTAAGATTGAAAAGATTAGCTTTAAAGCAGGGTCTCCCTCCTGTATACCCCCATATGTTAAGGCATAGTTTTGCTACTCATATGCTTGAATCTGGTAGTGATCTTAGGACGATACAAGAATTACTAGGTCATAGCTCATTATCAACAACACAGATATATACGAAATTAGACTATCAGCACCTGGCAAAGATCTATGATGAAGCTCATCCAAAGGCGAAGAAATTATGAATAACATTAAATTAATAACATTTGATCTTGATGATACTTTATGGGATATAGGCCCGGTAATAATTAAGGCTGAATTAACTACAAGAAAATATATAGAAGAAAAAGTAGGGGCTATTGATTGGGGGGATATGGAATCCTTTCTTAATTTACGAAAAGATTTAGTAAAAGAAGATCCATCTCTAGAATGGGATATAGGAAAATTAAGAAAAGAAATATTTAGGATTAAACTAGCTCCGCTTGCTTCAAATCAAGCAGAATTAGATAAACTAACTGAAGACTCCTATGAATATTTTTTAGATAAAAGGCATGACATTATATTCTATGATGGCGCCATTACTGCCCTTGAAGAGCTGGCTAATCTATGCGATCTAGGAGTCCTAACGAACGGTAATGCTGATATTAAGAAGCTTGGTATAGATCAATATTTTAAGTTCTCAATAAGCTCATTAGATGTCAAAAGCAATAAACCAGAACTAGGGCATTTTGAGCAAGCTTTACGTTTGAGTAACCTAGATCCTAATGAGGTTCTGCATATAGGAGACCATCAAGTTGCTGATATGATTGGCGCTACTGATGCTGGTTTTAGCGCACTGTGGTTTAACAATAAGCAAAGTAATTGGGAGCAAGATATTTCTAAACCTAATGAAATTTTAGATTGGCATAATTATCAAACAATAAAAGAGGTGTTGTAAATGAAAGAAGATAAGGTTTTAGATGCAATTATTTCTATAGTCGGCAAAGAGCTTAAAAACATTGAATCTATACTACCTATTCCTGAGGCGCAGGCTCTAGAGGAAAGCATAAAGCCGCATATAGATAAAGCTTTAGGATCAGCAGGCTTTGTGTCTCAGTCTAAATATGATGCCCTTAAAACAAGAGCTGATAAGCTAGAAGAAAGATTAGAAGTTTTAGAAAAAGCTAAAGATTAAAGCTGAGATAAATATCCGTCTAATCTGTCAGAGTTCATTACAAAAGTAGATTTTCTACTTTGGGCAGCGTCCTTTACTTCATTTAGATTAACAGCTTCTCCAACTTGGATAACCCCTACCATTGCCATCATTGCATGGGGATTACATTGGTATACATATACCCCTTCGCTATCAATAGTAACTGAGATATCTTGATTGAGAGCTCCCATCCAGCCCTCCGCTCCCTCTGGAACCATTCCTGGGATAGTTTCTGAGTTATGAGACATGTCTGTAGCCTTAAAATGAATAGTATCGCCTTTGGAAACTTTGATAACTGCTGGTTCAAATATCATAGCGCCGCCATCACCCATGTTTAACATTTTAACTATATGTTCAGAGCCTTCAGACAATTCAACTTTTTTTATTGATGCAGTATTGCTGGCTGACATAGAGCTCGCTGGAGCTGCTTTGCCACAAGCTTCACCTTCCATACAAATTTTAACTGGAACATTGATGCGCTCGAAAACAGCATCTTCATATTTTTTACCATTAAAGAGAAATAAAAAACATAATGGCATAACCACTAATAGTAATTTTTTTCTAGAATTTGTTTTCATAATTAATCCTAGTTAAGAACTGCTTTTTTGCATCTCAACAACATAGTCCAGCACTTCTAACATTTCCTGTCTGCTTGGTTTAGATTCAATAATATATTTTCCATCAACAACAATCATAGGAACACTAGTGATTTTTAGCTGCCTAGAAACTTGAATGCCGCGGCTCACTTTTTGTTTTACTGCAAATGAGTTTAAATACTGTTTAGATTTATCTTCTTCAACGCCTAGTTTAGATAAAAATTTTACAACAGCCTTTTCACTAGCAAGAAAATTATTTTCTTTATGAATAGTTGTAAAGACAGCAGTATGAGAACCTTCGTCGAGCTTTAGAGCCTCAATAGTGTGATACAAAGCTGCGTGTAGTTGGTGGATTTTACTCCAAGTAATTGGCATCTTTGAAAACTTTACATAATCAGGTTTATTTTTATCCCAGTTATTAATTGTGGATTCAAAGTTATAACAATGATTGCATCCATACCAAAAGATTTCACTAACCTCTACCATGCCGTCTTGTCGGACCGGCAGCGGGTTATCTATTAATCTATAGTCTTTACCAAGTTTATAATCAGCCTGAATATTTCCAGTAAAAGCTATGAGCGCATAACCGACCACACATAACATAAAGTTTTTGTAATATTTATTCATATAATCCATGCATATAGTTTGCTAAAGCGTCTATTTCATCATCACTTAAGTTTTGAGAAATTGCCTGCATTACTGCGGCATAGTCACCGGCGTTTCTTTCCTTAGTCCTATATGCTTTTAATGTTGAAACTAAGTACGCCTTTTGTTGTCCGGCAACTGATGGAAATCCTGCTAACGCATTACCGCCGCCATTAACTGAATGACATGCTGTGCAAGCTGGAATAGCTTTTTTCATATTACCACTTCTGTATAAAGCTTCGCCTAATGCTAATAACTCTTCATCGTCTTTAGCTTGGCCATTAGTTTTAGTCTGTGAAGAGTAATAGGCTGCAATATTTAATAAATCTTTATCTGAATATGAATTTAAAATTGGAAGAACGGAACTCATTAATGCGTTCTCGCGTTCACCATTTTTAAAATACTTTAATTGCTCAAATAAATATCTTTCGCTCTGTCCAGCAAGTTTTGGCCAGTCAGAACTAATACTATTGCCATCAGCTCCATGACACGCAGCGCATGATGCAACCATGTTGGAGCCTTTAGATGCATCGCCGCTCTCAAATACATGAGGCATTTCTTTTTCTGCAGCAATTGTATTTATACTAAAAATAAATACAGTCGCAAATAATATTCTTATAGACATTTGTTTGAGATTCCTTAGAGTGGGTATTATAAACATAGCTGAGACTTAGATAAACGATTAAATGCAAAACCTTTTTAAAAACACCGAGTTCATGATGGGCGCGACAAAGTATAAAAACCTCCCTGAAGACAATGGAGTGGAGATACTTTTAGCTGGAAGATCTAATGCGGGCAAATCAAGCGCATTGAATGCTTTAACTGAAAATAGAAAGTTAGCCAGGATAAGTAAAACTCCTGGACGAACTACTGAGATTAACTATTTTCGAGTAAATGATGATTTAAAGCTAGTAGATTTACCTGGCTATGGTTATGCAAAATCTGGATATTCAAGAAGAAAAGACTGGGGGCCTCTTTTAGGTCAGTACTTTGAAGAAAGACAGTCCTTTAAAGCTGTTTTAATATTTATGGACATCCGTCATCCCTTAAAGGATAGTGATCTTGACTTAATAAACCTATGCAGAGAATCAGAAGTTGACTGCATTCCTGTTCTGACTAAAAGTGATAAATTATCAAAAAATAAAGTAGCGCAAGCTGTAGCTAAAGTATCAAGGGACTTGGGTGGTATGGATACTTACGCAGTATCTTCTAAGGATATTGTTGGTTTTAATAAGTTAATGAAATTGCTTCTTTCGTACTAATATAGTTATTTCTTGAAAAGAATTAGTGAGCTTCGTTCCAATTTAATCCAATAGAGGCTTCGACTATTAAAGGAATATCTAGGGTAACTGCAGCTTCCATGATTTCTTTTACTTTATTGAGAACTTCTTCTGCATCTGCTTTTTTAGCTTCAAGTATAAGTTCGTCATGAACTTGCATAATCATTTTTGTAGAGTCTGGGGCTTCGTTAGTTATCCAGGTATCGACATCTAGCATCGCTTTTTTAATAATATCTGCAGCTGAGCCTTGAAGCGGTGCATTAATAGCAGCCCTTTCAGCGGCTTGTCTTCTTAAGCCATTAGCGGCATTAATCTCATTAACATGAAGCCTTCTTCCCATAATCGTTTCTACATATAGATCTTTCTTGGCTTCTTCTCTAACGTTGTCCATGTAATCTCTAACGCCTGTATAGCGTTCAAAATATGTATCTAAATATGATTGAGCTTCTGCTCTAGTAATATCGAGCTGTCTTGTAAGACCGAAAGCAGACATGCCATACATGAGTCCAAAGTTTATCGCTTTTGCACTCCTTCTTTGATCAGAATCGACATCTTTAATATCAATTCCAAAAATTTCTGCCGCAGTTGCAGAGTGAACATCTAAATTATTGTTAAAAGCTTTTGTTAAATTTTTATCGCCTGAGAGATGCGCCATAATTCTTAATTCAATTTGAGAATAATCTGCTGAAATTAAAACATTGCCTTTTTCTGGAACAAAAGCCTCTCGTATTCTTCTGCCTTGTGCAGTTTTAATTGGAATATTTTGAAGATTTGGTTCTGTTGAAGACAGTCTTCCAGTTGAGGTAACTGCTTGATGGTATGAAGTATGTATTCGCCCTGTAATTGGATTTTCCATAGCAATCAAGCTATCTGTATAAGTAGACTTTAATTTTGCTAGTGTTCTGTATTCTAAAATAACCTTTGGCAGGTCATATTCTTCAGCAAGTCTTTGCAGAGTTGCCTCATTCGTAGAGGGTTGGCCTTTAGGTGTTTTCTGCAGAACTGGTAAGCCTTGTTTTTCATATAGAATCTCAAGGAGTTGTTTTGGTGAGTCTAGATTAAATTCTTGGCCACCAAGTTTGTGTGCTTCTTTTGTCAGCACTCCTATTCTTTCTCCAAGCTCTTTAGAGTGCGCAGCAAGCTTTTCTTTATCTATCTTAGCGCCATTATTTTCGGTAGTTACTAATGCCATAACAAGGGGATATTCTATCTCCTGAAGCAGGTTTAACTGGCTATTAAGCCCTTTTAATAATCCAGCTAAGTGGTTATAGAGTCTTAAGGTTATATCTGCATCCTCCGCTGCATAATTGGTAGCGGTGGGAATATCAACTTTTGAAAAGTTAATTTGTTTAGAAGCTGTTCCTGTTATATCTGTATATTTAATAGTTGATAGTTGGAGATAATAGTCTGCCATTCTATCCATACTATGTCTGGTTGCTGTGCTATTTAAAACATAAGACATCAACATAGTATCGCCTAAAAATGAAAGAAGTTTGATGCCATGTCTTGCAAGAATAGGTATATCAAATTTTAAATTCTGGCCTACTGCTTTGCTTTGATTGGTTTCAATAGATTTACCTAAAATACTTACAACTTCATCTAAGGACAGTTGCTTAGGCGCATCATCATAATCATGCCCAATAGGAATGTAACAGGCTTTTCCTTCTTCTACTGATAATGAAATACCAAGAAGATTGGCAGAAATTGTATCGAGTGAAGATGTCTCAGTATCTATTGCAAAAGCTGCAGATGCACTAAGTTTTCCTGCCCACTTCTCGAGTTGTTTTATGGTATTAACAGTTTCATATTGACTATTAACTACTGCCACTTCTTCAGCTGTTTTCTTTACTGGGCTGTTTTTTACAGGCCTAAATTCAAATTCTTCATAGAGCTTTCCTAAAGCTTCATCATTATTATTGAGAACTAGTAACGATTCAAAATCTACCTCTAAATCTAAATCAGTTTTTAAAGAAACAAGCTCAATATTCCTATCTAGGTTAGGTATAAATTCTCTTAGATTATTGCCCACCACTCCTGGAATAGAATCAGCATTCGCTTTAATATTTTCAAGATTCTCAAATTCTCCAAGCCACTTAGCTGCAGTTTTTTGTCCTACTTTTGGAACGCCTGGAATATTATCAGAAGAGTCACCTACCAGAGCCAACATATCCCTAATCTGACTTGGCTTAACTCCAAATTTTTCAAACACTTTTGTCTCATCAAATGTTTTATGACTCATGGTATTCATTAAAGTAGTAAAAGGGTCTTCAACAAGCTGCATAAGATCTTTATCTAAACTAGAAACAACACTATAGAAATCTTTTGCTCTAGCCATAGTTACTAGCGTAGCTATTACGTCATCTGCCTCAACTCCTTCCACTTCAAGCAGAGGGAAGCCAATAGCTCTGCAAATATCTTTAACTGGCTTAAGTTGCTCACGAAGATCATCAGGCATGGGAGGTCTATTAGATTTATATTCATCATAAACCTGATGTCTAAAGTTTTTACCTTTAGCATCAAACACTACTATTATCGGAGAGCCTTCACTTTCTTTTTTAAGGTTCATCAGCATATTAGTGACGCCTTTTACAGCGCCTGTCGGTCTTCCTGATGAAGTAGTTAATGGCGGCATGGCGTGGTAAGCCCTATACAAGTAGGATGAGCCATCGATGATAAATATTCTGTTTTTCATATAATACTTAAGTTAAAATCTATTATGTCATTGGTATTTTTTAATCTCTATAAAAGAAAGGATTTATAAGCAATTATGTTTCAAAAAGTTATTGAAATAGGCAAAAACATCTACGCAAACTATTTTGAAATAGCATCTTTTATATGTGCAAGCGCAATTATATTGCTAGCGCTTTTAATGGATTACTTATTGAATCTTCATGCATGCCCATTGTGTATATTGACTCGGTATATCTTTGGAATTATTGCTTTAATATCTTTAATCGGTTTCTTCTTTAAAAGATTTAATTTATTAAATAAATTATTAATCTTAGCCTTTTCAATTTATGGAATTGCTGTTTCAGCAAAAATAATATATTTACAAAATCTTTCTCCTGAAGAAATTGCTCTTTTGCCAATGGGTTGTGACTTGCCGCTTGAATTACAGATTCAATATTTTGGACTTTTCGGCGGTCTAGCCAATGCCTTTAAGGGCGGGCCGACATGTGCTGAGGAAACATGGAGATTTATATTTAATTTTGCAGAATGGGGCTTGGTGTTTTTCATTGTTTTTTGTGTGCTAGCTATAGCAAAGCTCAAAATAAGATAATTTAGTAGTATAACTACACGGAAATACCCTTATAAGCCCCTAAAATATAACAAAAGCCTATATTATTGACATTTAAATTCCATTAATATTAAATCCACTACAAAAATATATTACTTATTAAGTCAGAATGCATGTAACGAACCTAATAACTCCTATAAAATAATTAGCAAATAGATAAAATATGAATACTCAAGTAAACACATCTCAAGTCTTCGAATTAAGTAATGAGGAGCTCATTGAAAAAGCTTTAGCTAATAATGAAGGTGTTCTTGCCGATAATGGCGCCCTAACTGCTATTACCGGAGAAAGAACTGGAAGAAGTCCTAATGATAGATTTATTGTAAGAGAACCAGGAACTGAGGACTTAATAGATTGGGGTGATGTTAATAAGCCTTTTGAGGCAGAAGCTTTTGATGCTTTATGGGATAAAGTTGAAGCCTACCTTGCAGAGAAAGATAGATACCTGGCAAAAGTTCACGTTGGGGCACATTCTGAACACTACCTTCCAGTCAATGTTACTACTGAGACTGCATGGCATAGCTTATTCTCAAAACTCATATTTATAATGCCTGATGATTTTAATCACGCAGATAAAAAAGAATGGGAAATTATGAGCGCTGCAAACTATGAATGTATTCCTGCCGAAGATGAAACTAATTCTGAAGGTTGCGTGATAATAAATTTTGCTAGAAGAAAGGTTTTAATCGCAGGCATGAAGTATGCAGGTGAAATGAAGAAGTCTATGTTTAGCATTCAAAACTTTTTAATGCCAGAGAAAGATGTCTTGCCTATGCATTGTTCTGCAAATGTAAACTCTGAGGGCAATGTAGCACTTTTCTTTGGATTGTCTGGCACAGGAAAAACAACCTTATCAGCTGATCCGTCATGCTATTTAATTGGAGATGATGAACATGGCTGGGGAGAGGGTTCTGTCTTTAATTTTGAAGGTGGCTGTTACGCAAAAACCATTGATCTGTCTCAAAAAAACGAGCCCGTAATTTGGAATGCTATTAAAAGTGGAAGTATTCTTGAAAATGTTGTTTTAAATGATGCTGGTGTTCCTGATTATGCCGATGTCTCTATTACACAAAATGCTAGATGTTGTTATCCGAGATCTCATATTGCAGATGCTATTCCAGAAAATGCGGCAGGAGAACCAGATTCAGTTATATTTCTGACCTGTGATTTAACTGGTGTCATTCCTCCTGTTTCTCTTTTATCTAAAGAAGCTGCGGCTTATCATTTTTTAAGTGGTTACACAGCTAAAATTGGATCAACTGAAGTTGGATCAACCTCAGCAATTGAGTCAACATTCTCAACATGTTTTGGTGCTCCATTTTTCCCTAGGCCTGCTGGCATTTATGCAGATCTTCTTATGAAAAGAGTAGAAGCAAATAATTCAAAAGTATACTTAGTAAATACTGGATGGACTGGTGGTTCCCATGGAGTTGGAAAGCGTTTTGATATACCTACTACTAGAAGAATAGTTAACGCTATTCAAAATGGCGAGCTCAAAGGAGCAAGTACAGAAACAATCCCTGGCCTCAATTTAGAAGTGCCTTTAGCTGTTAATGGAGTTGATACTAATCTATTAAATCCAAAGAAAACATGGGCAGATGATGGTTCTTATGAAGATACCCTTAAGCAAGTGGTGTCTGAGTTTGAAGAGAATTTTAAAAAGTTTGATGTTGGTGATGAAATAGTTAAAGCTGGCCCAGGTTTTTAATGGTTGATGAGAGTTTTATTAACCAACTTGAGCGCTGGAATGAGAAAACTTCACTCAAAGATCTTAAATTAAATAGAGGTATTGAGAGAGAGACTCTTAGAGTTTCTAAAAAGGGCGTCATCTCCGATAAACCCCATCCGGGATCTCTAGGATCTCCTCTCACAAATCCTTATATCACTACAGATTTTGCAGAACCTTTAATTGAGCTTGTTACTCCTAAGTTTGATAATGTTGATGATCTATATAACTGCTTGCTAGATCTACATGTCTATACTGCGCAAAATATTGATGCTGATGAATGTCTTTGGTCCTACTCAATGCCTTGTAAAATAAATGATGAATCAGATATTAATATTGCAAACTATGGATCAAATGATAGCGGCATGCTTAAGCATATTTATAGAAAGGGTTTAAAGGCTAGATATGGTGCCATCATGCAGTGCGTTTCTGGGATACATTATAATTTTTCAATTGATCCAGATGGCTATAAGAACCTCCTAGGTGATGCATATACTCAGGATATGGTAGATGCTATGTATCTTGGATTAATAAGAAATTTTAAGAGGAATTTTTGGTTTATTTTAGCTCAACTAGGGGCATCACCTGTTGCTGATAAATCCTTCACGTCAGACAGAGAGCATGATCTTGATTCGCTTAATAGTAATGATGTTTATCTAGAAAAGGCTACTTCTTTAAGAATGAGTAATATCGGGTACCAGAGTCCAATCCAGTTATCACTGGGCATTAGATATAACTCACTTGAAGGTTTTATTAAATCAGTTAAAAAGGGGATAAATGTATCGCATCCAGAATTTAGTGAATTGGGCCTTTATGATAAAAATAATGAAAGGCAACAAATATCTGATGGAATTATTCAAATAGAAAATGAGTTATACGATACGATCAGGCCAAAAAGAACATCTCCAGAAGGTTTAAGGCCAGCTCAAGCGCTAAGTGATAATGGGATTGAGTATGTTGAAATAAGAGGAGTGGATATAAGTCCAGTTGCCCTTACTGGGATTTCTAAAAATCAGATGCATTTCTTAGATTTATTTTTAATGCACTGTCTCATCAGTAATAGTGAAGAATTAACAGATGAAGAAAATACTAAGCTTCAAGAAAACCATACTAAAATGGTTGCTTCAGGGCAGAATAATGCCACTTCCATTTTTTATAAAGGAAAAGAAATATCAAGTGGTGATGCTATAGCTGATCTTGTAAATGAGCTTAGTAGTTTAGCTAAAGATTTAGATGGCGATGGTGAAATATATTCTATTGCTTTAAAAGAAATTATTAATAATGAAAATCAAAGCGCTGCTATATTAAATGAACTTAGTAATGGCGGTAATAGTTTTCATGAAATGGCTCTTGAGAAAAGTATCCAAAATACAGATAAATTAAGGCAAAATAAGTCTTTAGATTTAAATTATCTAAAAACTGAAAGTGAGATATCGCTAACTAGGTTTGCAGATATAGAAAATAGTCCTCTTAAAGATATAGAGGCATATGTTAAGAAATATAATTCACAGATATAGGAGATTATTATGAAAGCTTTGCAATGTGTAGAACTTGGCGGGCCTGAGAAACTAGAAATTAATGAGGTTGAAGCGCCTTCAGCGATTCCTGGCCATGTTGTTATAGATGTAAAATCAGGCAGCATTAATTTCCCAGATGTTTTAATGATACAAGGGTTATATCAATACCAGCCACCTCTTCCTTTTACTCCTGGCGGGGAGTCAGCAGGCGTTGTTTCTGAAGTAGGCGAGGGAGTTACTAAGTTTAAAGCTGTCTCTTATACACATCTCCGAGCCCACGAGACCTCTCTACATCTC
>OJCJ01000271.1_pt1 | contig 11274 bp, 10 predicted proteins | sample 1591811 | NCBI WGS metagenome assembly OJCJ01 (sample SAMN05416758, study PRJEB24817) | seawater metagenome | isolation source: Sea water | place: Canada:Atlantic | collected 2013-07
TAAGGAGTCGTCGGCAGCGTCAGATGTGTATAAGAGACAGCCTTAGTACCATCGCTAATCCTCCCAGCGCCTGCTGGCAACAACACCGTCGAGTCACGATCGTGACGATGTGAGTCTAGCTAGCTTATGTGAGATTCAGTGATTCTTCTTGAAGCCACCTCTAATGTATACCACTAGCTACTACTAATATTAGAGTAGGGCTGTAGATCCCCCCGGGGGGTGCTTTAGATAGGCCGGCTTTGTCGTATAAGCCTCTGTGTGCGTTTAAACAGGTATATCTCTGCTAGCTTCGCTGTAAACCCCTAATGTACTGCTGTATCCATCTGATACGTTTGTTGGTAGGTTACTTTGCGACCGCAGAGGGTAAATGGAGGATGTATGAGCGAACCCAAAAGAAAATCTATTGGCATGGTCCGTATGGCGCTTTATGGACTGGTTAATCTTCCTACCTCAATAGTTGGTCTTCCAATCGCTCTATATATCCCTGCATTTTATTCACAAAGCTTGGGACTTTCGCTCGCAGCAGTGGGTTCGCTTATAGCACTTTCGCGACTCTCTGATGTAGTTACTGACCCACTAATCGGTGTTACGTCAGATCGGCTAAGAAACCGGTTTGGCAGACGGAAACCGTGGATGATTATGGGCATGCCGCTTAAAATATTAGCGCTTTGGATGCTTTTTGTACCTAGTAGTGATTTTGCAGTGCAGCTATGGGCAGCTATGGGTGGTGAGGGCACTAACAATCTTTATCTTTTTGTTTGGATTAGTTTTTTGTACTTAGGTTTTACTCTGGTTGATTTGCCCTATCGTGCTTGGGGTGCGGAGTTGTCGATAGATTATGACGAACGCTCTAGGGTAACGGGTTGGAGAGAAGCCTTTGGTTATGGCGGCACTCTGCTGTCCCTCATTATTCCGCTGATTTTAGCTGTGGTATATAACTTAACAGGCCCTGCTAACGCCCTGCTTGGCATAGCATTAGTCGTTGTTATATTGCTTCCAGCCTTAACGTTGCCTGCACTAGTTTGGGTAAAAGAAATTACCGTAAGAAAAGTTGCCACGCCCGTGAGTTGGCGTAGGGGGCTTAGCATTGTTTGGGCCAACGGTCCTTACCGAAGATTGGTTTTTTGCCTCGTATTTTTAGTTACTGGCGTGAGTATGACCGCCTCGCTGTCGTTTTTCTTTGTAGCAAGCGTGATGGGTGAATCTTTTGAACGCTACACAATTTTTATTCTTGCTTATTACGTTTCTAGCGCTCTGGCGATACCCATCTGGTTTTGGATTTCCAAGCGTTTTGGTAAGCATCGAACCGTCGTTTTAGGCGTGGCCTGGCTCTCACTTTGGAGTGCATTCATTCCACTTATGGGTCCCGGGCATTATTGGGTCTTTTTTGCGATTATGATGCTTAAAGGATCGGCCGTAGGTGCGTTGGTCTTTTTACCTGCCTCGATGGCCGCAGACGTGATTGATCTGGATACGCTACGTACTGGTGAACAAAGAACGGGCTTGTACTTTTCCCTTTGGGGCATGGTTAACAAAGGAGGGGTGGCATTAGGCGTATTTCTCTCAACTAATCTTGCTGCTTGGTATGGTTTTAATCCGTCTGCCGAAGAAAATACCGAAGCGGCAAAATTTGCTTTGGCATGCCTCTATAGCGTTATTCCCGCTTTCTTGGCTTGCTTGTCACTGCCACTTCTTTGGAACTACCCCCTAACCAAAAAGCGTCAACAAAGAATGCGATCTCACATTGAGTCGCGAGACAGTCGAAGACAAAGAAAAGCCTAATGCTATGGGAAAAGTGGCGGCCCATCCTCAAAGTCAATGGATATTCTTACACATGAGGTTTTCTGGGTTTGCTCTTATGGCAGTAGGCGTTAGCAGCGCCGTTTTTAGACAGGACGGCTTGGTTGCGTGGACTTCTGTGAACGTTTAAACAGGTCACCTTCGCTATAAACCTTTGGTGCACTGCTGTATTTATGTTTTGGTCTGAGTTTGCTAACGTTTAGGTCTAAGTTATCACCTAGCCTCTTAAACAACTTGAGCGCTCAAGATGCAAAAAATATTGCTACTCGTGACAATGTCCTTAGCCGCAATTGCATGCGGGGGCGGAGGCGGCGGTTCTTCGGCAGCGCAGTTACCAACAAATACCACCGCGACAGCGGCTAGTAATACAGCAATTGCTCCCACTAACAATACGACGCCGGCGACACAAAGTTGGGACCTAAGAAGGGTTAGCCCAAGTGTCGCGAACACTAGCCAAGCTAATGTAAACGCAGTACTAGACCACATCTTCATCGACCAAGCTGTGCAATCGGTTTTAGTCAGTAAATATGGTTTAACGATTGGCGAGCGCTATGCCACCGGTTACGACAAAGACAGCTACGGCACGAGCTGGTCAGTGGCCAAGAGCTTTTATAGCGCAGCCATAGGGGTAGCAATAGATGAAGCCTTGATTGGCTCAGTAGATGACAAAGTCAGCGACATAATCACCGAGTGGCAAAATACAGATAAAGCAGACATCACCCTGAAACAAGTACTGCAAATGCGCGGGGGATATTCTAATCGAGACAATATATTCAACACCTCCGATCAAACCGCACACGCAATTAGCTTTCCCCTAGCAAGCACACCAGGAACACAATTTAGCTATTCCAACGCCAATAGCCAACTATTTGAACCCATTCTATCCCGAGCAACTGGGTTAAGTGCCCATCAATATTTGGCGAACAAAGTTCTTGCTCCTATTGGAATAAACACGAACAGCGTAGGCTTTTGGTTAGATGCTACCGGCACAAACCCCATGACCTACTGCTGCCTAGACATGCGACCCGATGACTTTGCTCGTTTTGGTTTGCTTTTCGCCAGAGGGGGGGCTTGGGACGGCGAGCAAATCATCTCACCAAATTATGTGAGCCAAAGTATGACCGCAAATGGTGCATACGGTTATCAGTGGTGGGTACTTAACTCCGCTTACTGGAATGGACGTCAAGTCCCCATTGATATTATTGCCGCGCTAGGCTTAAACGGTCAGAAAATCTATATTTGGCCAGAACAAGATATCGTCATTGTGGTGTTAACCAAGTATACCCACTCGGCCAACCAAGGCTATGTACTGAGCGTAACCAACCTCCCAAACACCTGTACTGCCCGCAATACATGCCGCGGCGCACAAGACTCTGAGGTACCAAGTTTTGATCAGTATGATCTGATCAGCCTAATTCAAGCATTGGGCAGCAATTAGTTAATAGGGCTGAAAAATTCAGCAGAGTAAAAAGGTTATGATCACCAAAAACGATTACAGTGCATTAGACGGGTTATGTTTAGCCCAACTTATTCAGCAAGGTGAAGTGACTCCATTCAAGACTTTGGCTACCTTTTGAATCCACACCTAATGTATGCCACTGACAGCTACTACTATCAGTGTATAGCTGTAAAGGCTGCCGTGGGTCTTTAGAAAGGCCGACATTGAGTACTTGCCAAGTAATAAAGTTTTGGGTGTAGTAGAGCTTAAGTTCGGCGAGAATTATCACGACTTTAACTATTTGGCTTTAGCGAGTAAAAATTACCGCTTGGTAATTTAAATTCAGAGAATTTGCGAACACCCCATAGTTATGGATAGTTGCTAAACGCCTTTACAAGAAAAATAAAAATATAATCATGGAGTAAATGATGGCTACGCTTGAAGCAGTGATGACCGTTGAACTAAAAATCAGAGGGCCTTACCCAATAGGTGAAGAGCGCTTAGCAGTGAATATTGAAAGTGGATCACTGGCTGGATTTGGCGAATTTGCAGGCAAATTGGGTGGTTCAGTTATTGCTCCATCTGGCGATGTAATAGTCCTGCAAAAATCAGGAACGTTTGAGCGTAACGTGAGATTAATAGCGGAGATGGGTGACGGTAGCTTCCTATTGATGGAGTACGGTGGAAGGACCGTTCCAAACAAAGAATTTCAGCGAAAAGCTGCACAGCAAGAACTGATTAAAGGTTCGGAGGTTTACTTTAAGATTCAGCCTAGCTTCAGAACTGAGTCTGAAGAATTTTCTTGGTTAAACGATTATATATTTGTTGGTGATATGGAGGAAATGGTATTCCCTAGCCCAGATAGCGCTGGATGGGTGAAGTATCTGATCTATAGAATTGTATAGGGCTGTAGATCGCCCCCGGGGGTGCTTTAGATGGGCCGGCTTGGTTATTTGCTTGGTCTGTCGCGCAATATGTTGTGCAGATCAAGTCCGATCGCCGTTGCGAATGAGCTTACTAACTGATCTGCCGACATACCTGGTTCTGTATGTCCAAACACTAGTCTGTCTGGCCTCAAAAGTACGCTTTCACCATTGGTTAGTACTGCAGGATATTTACCTTTCAGCAGTTCAATCTCGTCAAGATCAATAACTTGGATGCTCAATGCCTCGACTAGAGCCCGGCTGTTTTCGTTCAAGGCAACTGGGCCCTGTGTAATCAAGCCCACCTGTGTTCCCAGGAGTTCGTCGAACCGTTGCTCTTTGCCTGTCGTATCACGAACCAAGGGTTGGGCTAGCAAGTAACCTGTCGCCCCCTGATTAGAAACCTGCTCAACAAGCACTACCCCTGAGCGAATGGGCGGCTGCTCTCGGCCTTGGCCATAGCCAGATGAGCGCGATGTTTGCTGCATTTCTGGGGGTGCTTCGCCGACACGCTCGGCTGCCTCCGTTGCCGCCATGTGCTGCATTAGGTGACCCATGTCTACTGCCCAAGACACCAGATCGTGGGCATGGGCATCACGTTCTGTTTGGTAGGTATCCAGCAGCGATTGTTTGCACACGCCCTTTAGCACTAAGGGCAACTTCCAAGCCAGATTGATCACGTCGCGCATGCCTGAATTCATGCCTTGCCCCAAGAAGGGCGGTGTTTGATGGGCGGCGTCGCCAGCAAGAAAGACGCGCCCCTGCTGCCAAATATCGGCGATAGCTGCGTGAAATTGATACACGGCAGCGCGGCGAATTTTGTAGGTGTCACGCGGTGTCCAGCTATCTAAAAACGCATGTATGGTGTCAGTCTCGAGCATCTGTTCCGCGCTTTCACCTTGGTTTAGCTGGAACTCCCAACGGCGGTAGGGGTCCTTGGCGGCGATATGGGTGTGAATTCGGTCAGGATCACAGACCTGTAGCACTTCATTGGGCAGATTGTGTGTTTTCAGCATTTCCACATCGACAACCAGCCAATCTTGATCATAGCCAAGGTCCCGCCATCCAACACCCAGTGCTTTGCGCGTTGGGCTGTTTGCCCCATCACAGGCAACGAGATATTTGGCAGTCAGTGAAACGCTTTTACCGATGCCCGAGGCATTAAGTGTGACGTGGGTTGGACTGTTGAAAAACTCGGTAACTTCATAGCCTACATAGTGAAAGACATTGGCATGAGTCAGCGCTTGAGTACGCAGGAAGCTCTCTAGTTCTGGCTGGTCAAACATATTGGCAGGCTGCCAGCCGCTGCTACCTATAGCCACACCATTGCCGCCGAACAACCACTCACGTTTAGAGTTCGCGAAGCCCGCCCGTTCGTTGCCGCGAATGGGCTGCATCATTTGATTAACCGTTTCCGCTAACCCTATTGGCTGCAACGCGCGGATGATTTCGCCATCTAAATTAACCGCCCTCGGCAGGGTATATACTTGCGCTTCTTTTTCGACCGCAACAACCTTAAGGCCAGCTTCGGCGAACAAAATGGCCGCCAAGCATCCCACCGGTCCTAGGCCGACGATGGCAACATCAAAAGGATGGCTCAAGCCGTTGTGCGCTTCTGTGGTCATTGAATAGCGGCGGTATTTGGTTCCGCAATCACCTCGTTCTCAATAAAACCAAGGCCCTCAATTTCGACTTTCACTATGTCGCCGATTTGCAACGTCGCTTGTGGCTGCATCGCTGCGCCCACGCCGCTTGGTGTGCCAGTAGCAATTACATCGCCGGGCTCCAAGGTGAATGCGGTGCTCAAAAACTCAATAATGTCGTAACAGTTGAATATTAAGTCGTCGGTATTGGTCTCTTGCCGCAGCTCACCGTTGACGAAGGTTCTAAGCATGAGGTGATGAGGGTCAACTTCATCTGCGGTGACGATGGCCGGACCGAACGGGTTATGCGTATCCCAAGATTTACCCATAGTGAACTGCGGCGGAGTTGCGAGAAACTGCCACTCGCGAACACTGACATCGTTCAACACGCAGAAGCCTGCGATGACTTTGCTGGCGTCATCCTTGCTAACTCGCCGGCACCGTTTGCCAATAACTATGCCTAACTCACCCTCGTAATCGAGCATCTTGGTTTCTTGCGGCGAGTGAATCGGTGCATAAGGCCCGTTGGCAGAGGTTGCCTGCTTGGTGAAGACCACTGGATATTTTGGGATTTCCATATTGCTTTCTTCGGCGTGGGCCTGGTAATTCAGGCCGATGGCAAGAATCTTTGGCGGTCGTCGCATGGGGGCTTCGATTACCACGTCAGCAGCAGCAAAATGTGTTGCGGCATCAGCGTGCTTGGCGGCTTCCTGCAGGGCTGTATCGCCTGCCTCAAGCAGGGTCAGCATATCGTCAGGCAATGCCGGGGCTGCCTGAGATAAATCAACGATTTGCTCACCCTGAAGCAGTCCAATTCGGGTTCGTGAAGATTCGGTAAAGGTAATCAGCTTCATAGTGGTTTCTCTGATGTGGTAAATAAATTGGCGACTGCATCTGCGTGCGCCTCGACCCTTTGCGGGTCTAACGGGTTTTTGCCAGACAATGCTTCGGCTTCAGAAGCGTTAGAGAATATCAGCGTCGCAGCACCCGTTAAAATGTAATAAAAGTGATGTGCATCCATTTTCGGCGCAGTGCCGAGGTCCGCAGCTCGATTAAACACGCGACATACTTGGCGGTACCACGGTCTTACCGATCGCTCCAACAACCACTGCAAACGCCAGTCGTTGTCCATGCCTTCTTGAATCATCAAGCGGTTGAGCTCCGGATGTTTGGCGCAAAAAGTAACGTAGGCGTGCACAAAAAAACGCAGTTTCAAGTGGTCGTCTATCTGCTTGATATTCTTTAACGCTCCGCCAAGATCCTGCTCGGTAATCGACATCATATGGTCTGCAGCAGCCTGCCAGAGCGCCTGTTTAGAGCCATAGTGATGATTGATTAAGCCACGCTTAACGCCTGCGGCGGTCTCTATGCTGCGTGTTGAAGAGGCATCGTAGCCTCTAGTAGAGAATGCGAGCAGGGCCGCATGCACCAACTTTTTTTTCGTGGCCTGGGCATCGCGAAGTTTGTTTACGCAGTTGGCTGTGGGCGCGCGCCGGGCAGAATTCACATGGGTCCCTAGAATGAACTTGTATAGTGTTTGGGCATTTTATATATTGCTTGTCAATTGGCAAGTTAAACTTTAGGGAACCCATGCCGAACATCAAAGACGTTTTATATGTCAGGTTTCATGTCACCGACCTACAGGCCCAAAAACAATTTTTGGAGGATTTTGGCTTCCAAACGAAGCTAGAAGGCGATCTGTTGATGGCTCGGGGTACCGATGACAGCCCATACATCTATCTTGCACAAGAGGCTGCTAAGCCCGGTTTTGTTTGTGTCGGTTTTGCTGCAGAGTCGGCAGATGCGTTACGTGAAATCGCTGCCATCGACCAAGTGCCTGTAGAGGCTAATCCGCTGGAGGGAGGCGGGTTAATTGCTCGTCTTACCGACCCCAACGGTTTCTCTGTAGATGTGGTGGCCAATATCTCGGCTGCGCCGTCGCTTACCGTGGCCGGACGCTCAGGGCTCAACAATGGTAATGAGAAGCAGCGCTTGGGCGAACGGGTGGCTTTCGCAGACCCTGGGTGTTCGATCAAGCGGCTTGGTCACGTGGTGCTGATGGTGAACAACTTTCAGGAAACCTTTGAGTGGTATCAATGCCGTCTGGGGTTGCTGATTTCCGATGAAATCGTCATGGAAAAGGAAGGCGAAGAGCAAACCTTGGGAGCGTTCACGCGCTGCAACCGAGGCGAAGAATTCGTTGACCACCACACGCTGTTTTTCATTGACGCGGGGCATGCAGGCTTCAATCATGCCGCCTTTGAAGTAGCCAATTGGGATGTACTAATGCAGGGTCACTATGAGCTGAAAAAAGCGGGGCACCAGCATTCTTTCGGTGTGGGCAAGCACATACTAGGTAGCCAAACCTTTGATTATTGGAAAGATCCAAACGGTTTTATGCTCGAGCATTTCACCGATGGCGATCTCTTTAATGAGTCCTTTGGTTCGCATAAGCGTAGCCCTGCGGATTTGCTCGGCACCCACTGGGGGCCAGAAGGTATGCCCGGGCAATAAGTGAGTGGCAAACCGGCGGTTGCACGCAGCCAGTCAAATTCAGGAGCACGAAGCACCATGATAATCTTGTTTGGTCTGATTTTGGTAGGCGTCACGTTGGCTATGGTTTTAATGCTTCGAGAGCGCTCGATGCGACAAACCCGGGTGGTTCCCCCGGGTTTGCAGTCTAATATCAGTCTGCCTTTTGAAGCTGAGTGGACGCTTTATCACAATCCGTTTTCGCTGTGCTCCAAGAAGATCCGCGTCTGTTTAGCAGAGTACGGCGTGGTTTTTGACAGTATTGCGATAGATCTGATTGAAACCGGTAGTTATCAGAACATCAGCCGGGAATTTCTCAAGGTGAATCCCGGAGCCACTGTACCGGTGCTATTGCATAACGGGCATCCGATTTACGAATCCCACGAGCAGCTAAACTATGTTGCCGCCAAGGTTGATGTAACCGGCCTGTTGGTACCAGACAGCCCAGAGCAACGACAAGTGATGGATGCATGGGTGCATAAAACCTCCCTAATTGGCGACGATCCCATCGAGTCGCCAGAAGCTACGGCCGGCAACGCGGTTCCCGGTCTCACTATCCCAATCTTTGCTTCCATGGTGGCAAAGATCCCGGTGTTGAATATTTTTGAGGGGCTGTTGTTTCATCGTATTAAGCAGCGGGCGTTCTTCTTTCTGATGATGAGACTTGTTGGATTGCCAAAAACGCTGGCCTTGAAGCCCGTAATCCATATCGTTAACCGAGCATCCGAGGCGATGACCGCACATCTGGATGATCTCGAGCAGCAACTTGTTAGCAGCCAAGGGCCGTGGATTTGCGGTCAACAGTTCAGTCTTGCCGATGTGGGCATGATGGTGGTTTTTGATCGTCTGAGAGAGGCAGACTGGCTAACCCTGTTAGTAAAGGGCCGGCCGGTACTGGATGCTTACTGGAGCGCCCTGCAGCAGCGGCAAAGCTACCGCGAGGGCTGTCTAGAGCACGAACACCCCGCTGTTGTTCAGGCGACCAAGGAACTTGTGAGTCTTAAACAACTGCAGCGATGGCCTTTGGATATTCCTCAGTAAGCCTCAGCCGATCAAATTGCTTGTATCGTATCGTTGCAATCGTTTATTCAAATTGGCTTTGGGTTGTTGAGCCCTCATTGCGCCGACTCGCAGCCTCGGCCCAGGGTGCACGGGTTTCCTCGCCCCCGAATGTGTCCCAAGGCTGATCCGTCGCGAATTGCACCGACTTGCTTCGCGGTACCGCGAGCAAGGCTTCGCGCATTTGTGCGAATCGCTGAGGTAATTGGTCCTTTAAATCTTCTAGCTCACCGGGATCTGTTTCGATGTTGTGAAGGTACCAAGTATCGGACTTTAAAAAGTCAGGCATAACCGGCAGTGAGCCTTCACGGATCACCTTCCAGGGCCAATCTATCAAGGCCTCGCTATCGAAATTGGCAACAACAAAAGGCTTTGCTGGTAAGGGCGACTCGCCCAAGAGAGCAGCTTTGATGCTCCGTCCATCCACACTGTTAATGGTAAGACCCGCTATATCGGTAAGCGTTGGCAACACATCGGCAATGTGAACAGCCTGAGTGAACGGTTCGCTGGATTCCATTTTGCCCGGCCACCAAATTGCAGCAGGCACGCGGATACCACCCTCGAATACAGACCCTTTACCCTGTTTAAGACTGCCATTATTGCTAAAGCCATCGCGCATCGGTGGAATGAGTAGTTCGAATAGCCAGGGCTTCGGTGAGGAGCCACCATTGTCGCTGGCAAACACAATTACCGTATCCTTGCCCCAAGACTGGTTCATTATCGCTTCAACAACATCTCCAACCGCATCGTCGAGGGCCGAGATCATGCGCAACAGGGTGGCACGTCCTTGATGTTCGACGCTGGCGTCTTTGGGTTCTTCAACAGGCGTGTGTATGGCATTGAAGGAGACCAATAAAAACAGTGGGGCGTCGCCGGCGGTGCGGGCTTCAATGATGTTGATGGCTGCGTTTTTAATTAGGTCTGTGGTGTAGCCCTCCTCACGTAGGGACACACCATTTTTTTGCCAATCCAAACCCCCAGAGAACACATGGTCGAAGTAACCTATGCCGCCATTGAGGTGCCCGTAAAAAGAGTCAAAGCCGCGCTGCTGAGGCCAGTAGGCAGTATTGGCGTTGCCCAAATGCCATTTGCCAACCAGATGTGTCTGATAGCCCACGCCTTTGAGATGCTCAGGCAGCGTCTGCCATTGCAGCGGCAATCCCTCGCTGGAATGCCATTGGATAGGGCCTTTAACCCCGTGGGTGGTAGAGAATAGGCCTGTAAGCAGCGAGGCTCGGGTGGGTGAGCAGGTAGGGTTAACGTAAAATCGATCAAACTCCACACCTTGAGCAGCGATGCCATCAATATGAGGCGAGACAGCATCTTCATTGTGATAGCCGACGTCACCCCAGCCGAGATCGTCAACCAAGAGGATCACCATATTGGGTTTAGATATTGATGTTGCTTCGCCTTCCGCGGAAAAGGTTTTGGTCGCAGTCGCCGTAAGCGCTGCGCTGCCGAGAATAACGAAGATACTAATTGCTAAGTAGTGTTTGAGCAGTGGCATCGCCGAGAAGACCTGTTGTTTTTTATAGTATTTGGTTATTTTATATATTGCTTGTCAGTTGGCAAGTTATACATTAGGGAACCCATGCCGAACATCAAAGACGTTCTATATGTCAGGTTTCGTGTCACCGACCTACAGGCGCAAAAACAGTTTTTAGAGGATTTTGGCTTCCAAACGAAGCTAGAAGGAGATCGATTGTTTGATCGGGTTTTTCGAGCACGGATATCGTGCGTTAGGCTTTGATGTCCTGAGCATAAAGTGATTGGGTCGGTCTTCTATAGCTCAGTTTTAGCGCCTCCGTCACTAGCGTTACCTTCAAGTTTGTCCAACCGCGCTAAATACCTGTCTCTTATACACATCTGACGCTGCCGA
>OJCJ01000272.1_pt1 | contig 11257 bp, 11 predicted proteins | sample 1591811 | NCBI WGS metagenome assembly OJCJ01 (sample SAMN05416758, study PRJEB24817) | seawater metagenome | isolation source: Sea water | place: Canada:Atlantic | collected 2013-07
AGAGGTCTCGTGGGCTCGGAGATGTGTATAAGAGACAGTTCACTATCCAATTAATCCAAATTTAAAAGCTCTACTAGATAAAATTCTTACTGATGAAAGATGGGATCTCAAATTTATTGGTATGCAAATTATCATTGAAGGCTTAGCTTTAGCGGCTTTCCAAATGTTAAAAATGCTCACAAAAGATCCTCTTTTAAAGCAACTACTGCACTATGTAGTAAGAGATGAGGCAAGGCATGTAACTTTTGGTATTAATTATTTAGAAGATTTTATTAAGACTTTAACTCCTGAAGAAATCGAAGATAGGGCTGAATTTGCATATGAAGCATGTGTTATTTCAAGAGAGCGTCTTATAAATACTCAAGCAATGCAAAAATATTTAAAAATGTCTGAGGAAGAAGCTAGAACATTTTCACTAGACACTAGTGCTAATGCAACATTTAGAAACTTCTTATTCTCAAGAGTGATACCAAATCTATCAAGAATTGGACTTTTAACAGATAAAATTAGACCGAAATTTGAAGCTTTAGGATTATTAGAGTATGAGAATGCTCCTGATGACTTTGAAGTGGACTGGGTCGAACTCGAGAAACCGCTTGAAGACTTTGACGACATACCTGAAGCAATCTAGACTAATATTTCTTAGTCTACTAATCAGTTTTAACTGTTTAGGTGCTATTACTATTATCAGCCCTTCTGAAGATCCTTATTCAGAAATACAGGAAGCATTAATTTTAGCTGAACCAGGAGATATTATTCGTCTTACTAGTGGGCTATATGAACTTGAAGATAGTCTCTCCATTGACGTAGCAAACATAAGATTAGAAGGTGAAGGTCTTGATAAAACAGTCTTATCATTTAAAAACCAAAAATCTGGTGCTCAAGGTTTATCCGTAACCTCAGATAACGTTGTACTGCAAGACTTTGCTATAGAAGATGCCAAAGGTGATGCTATTAAAGTAAAAGGTGTAGATGGTATTAGTTTTATTAGAGTCAGAACAGAATGGACTGGGGGAGTTAGTTCAGATAATGGTGCTTACGGGCTTTATCCAGTAGAGTCAAAAAATGTACTAATAGATTCTTGTGTTGCTATAGGCGCTTCAGATGCTGGTATCTATGTAGGTCAATCACAAAATATTATTGTTAAAAACTCTAGAGCGGAATTTAATGTAGCGGGAATTGAAATTGAGAATTCTTACTATGCTGATGTATTTGATAATCATGCTGAAAATAATACTGGTGGTATTTTAGTATTTGATCTTCCTGATATTCCTCAGCAAGGCGGTCATCACGTTCGAGTATTTAGAAATAAATCTATTAACAATAATACTGATAACTTTGCTCCAGAGGGGAATATTGTTGGAGAGGTGCCACGAGGAACTGGAATTATTATTCAAGCTAATTCACATGTAGAAATCTTTGATAATGATATTGGAGATAACGAAACGATTAACATTGCAGTTGTAACCTATGGCTATGAGACTGAAGATGAGGGTTATTATCCGCATCCTCGCGCAATTCAAATTCACGGAAATAGATTTGGGAAAACAGGCTATAACCCAGATCTAGAAACAGGTGAATTATCACAAATTTTGTATGAGTTGTCTGAAGGTGATATGCCAGATATTTTTTGGGATGGCATTATGCCACTTCAGCAAATAGTATTTGGGCAGCCTGAAGAAGATAAATTAGTTCTTGGTGATAATGGTGATGCTACTATTTTATCTATTAATGCCTTTAAGTACTTAATGCCCTTCATGGATCCAGTTGAAAGAGATTATGAAAAGTTTAGAGGAACGATTACACCTTTAGCTCCTGTAAAGTTTAGTGAATCACTCTAAATATATTTTTTTTACCTTTCTTGTCTTTAGCTTAATAAGCTCGCAAAGCGTTTTATCTAATGTTGATGATTCAGTTATTCAACAAAAAAAAGTTCCCTCTAAGCTTTCTGAGTATGGCTTTTTTAGCCAAATGAATGAACAATCTCCAGCTGATGGAGTTTTGCCATATGAATTAATTACTCCTCTCTTTTCTGATTATGCTGATAAATTAAGATTTGTATATATTCCTACTGGTGGCTTTGCTGAATATGTTCCAAACGAGGTTTTTGATTTTCCTGAAGGCTCAGTTTTAATTAAAACTTTTGCTTATTTAAATTCACATGAATCATCTGAATTAGATAAACAATTACTTGAGACAAGATTGCTTATTAAAAAAGATGATCAATGGAAAAATGTAAGTTATGTATGGAATAAAGAGCAGAATGATGCATTTTTAAGTATTGCAGGAAAAACTATTTCAACTCAGTTCGTTAATAATGATGGTGCTATCCAAGATGTACGATATCGAGTGCCTAATATAAATCAATGTAAAGAATGCCATCAATCAGAAGGTGGTATTAAGCCTATTGGGCCTAAAGCTCGTAATTTAAACAAAGATCTTGCCTACCAAGATGGATCTTTGAACCAATTAATGAAATGGCATGAGCAAGGCTGGATTGAAGAAGGTATGAATTTTAAAACAATGGCTAATTGGGAAGATGAAACAGTCTCCCTTGATGCTAGAGCTAGAGCATATTTAGATATTAATTGTGGACATTGTCATATAGATGGTGGTTCTGCAGATACAACTGGTCTTTATTTAGACTTTACTGAAGAAAGAAAGATACATTTAGGTTACTTCAAAAAACCAATAGCTGCTGGAAGAGCAAGTAATAATTTAAGCTACTCCATAGTCCCTGGGAAGCCTGAAGAGTCAATCTTGTTTTATAGAATGCAGTCTCTTGATCCTGGCATTATGATGCCTGAATCAGGCAGAGCTCTTGAGCATAAAGAAGCCATAAAGCTCGTTGAAAATTGGATTAAAAGCTTGTAAAAAAGCCTTTTAATTTGTTTAAAAGCCCATAGATACTTATTATAGATAATTAAAGGAGATTTTTATGTCTAGACATTCAGCAATAAATAGATTCGGTAGGTCATCAAACCCAGCTTTTACTAGAGGTTTTGAAAATCATTCAGAAAGCTTACCTATAAGTGAAAGAATGACACTTGATGGAGCTGTGAATAAGACTGGGATCTTATTAGCTCTATGTTTTTCTGGAGCTTTTATTGGATGGAACAATCCAGCATTAGTAATACCTGCGGCAATAATAGGATTTATTCTTGCTATGGTTACAATTTTTAGAAGCAAAGAAAAGGCAGGCTCAACTGCTCCTTTGTATGCATTAGCTCAAGGGATTGCTCTTGGAGGTATTACGTTAATGTATGAGAATCAATTTGATGGTATTGCAATTCAAGCAATAGGCCTAACTTTTGGTATTCTTGCTTCCCTGTTAATTTGCTATAAAAGCGGATTGATAAAACCAACAGAAAATTTTAAGTTGATGGTTGGAGCTGGAATTGGGGGTATATTTATACTCTACATGGTTAGCTTTGTAATGAGTTTTTTTGGAGCTGGTATAAGCCTTTTATCGCCAACTAATGGCTCGTTGATGAGTATTGGTCTTTCAATTGGCATAGTATGTATCGCCTCTTTATCCTTAGTTCTAGATTTTGATTTTATTGAAGAAGGTGTTGAAAAAGGACTTCCAAAATATATGGAATGGTACGGAGCCTTTTCATTAATGGTTACTTTGGTATGGCTATATTTAGAAATATTAAGATTGTTATCTAAAATGAGAAGTAGATAAAACTGTGAATACTATTATTTTTGGCGGCTTAGCCATATTGTCTCTATTTGTTTTTTTTAATTTAGGTAAGGTAAAGGCTTCTAAAAACCAAACTGAACGAAGTAATAGAATTAATAGGTTTGGCCAAGTAGAACCAGATAATATTATCGAAGGTGAATCTAAAGAAATAAAGGAAGATAAAAATTAAGAATAATAAAAAAAATACGATAATCTTTTCCTTTCTGATTTCAGCTTCATTCGTATTTTCAGATCCAACAATTATTCAACCAGGAGCTCCTGGAGAAGCTTCTAAAACTCTCGATCCGCAAGCTGCATCAAACATTGCAGATACTTCATATATAAAAGCTGATGTGAAGTTTCTTCAAGGAATGATTATTCATCATCAACAAGCAGTCCTAATGTCCTCTTTGGCAGGTAAAAGAACAAATAATGAAACAATTGTTGATCTAGCTAAAAGAATAGACGTCTCACAAGAAGATGAAATAAATTTTATGGAAAGCTGGCTTTATGACCGTGGTGAGAATAAAAAAGATATGCCTCGTAATCATATGCATATGGATATGGGTATGGCTGGAATGGCAACTCCAAAACAATTAGAAGACCTTAAAAACACCAAAGCTACTGATTTTGACCGATTATTTCTTCAGCTCATGATTGCTCATCATGATGGGGCTTTAAAAATGGTAGAAGAGTTAAAAGAATTTTCTGGTTCTGCTTATGATCCAATATTAAGTGAGTTTGTATCGGATTTAGTTAATGATCAAGGTGTAGAAATTGAGAGAATGAACACTATTGCTGTAAACCTCTCAGATGACCCTAGATCTGGACTAACTCCAGGCTTATATATTGCAGATGAAGCTATTATGAATTTAGAATTAGTGGCTTCTCTTAAAAAGCCAATTGGATTTTTTGATCCAAATAACCCTGAAGGAAAACGTCCAGAAGATCCAGGAAAGGAAAAGGATGAAGATGAGGAGGTTTCAGTTTTAGAAGCATCAAGATCTCTTCTTTCGCCAATGCTAAGTTTTTCAAATACAGATATGGCTTTCCAAGATGACTTGTTGGTGACGGGAAGCTATCACGGATTTAATATGTATAAGATTAAAGACGATGGTATTCCAGATTTAATATCCTCAGTTGTATGTCCTGGAGGTCAAGGAGACGTTTCTATAGTTGGTGATTTATTAATCATGTCAGTCGAACAGGTTCGCGGCCGCGTTGATTGTGGTAGAGAGGGTGTTGGGAAAGACGCAAGCCCAGAACGTTTTCGTGGAATTAGAATATTTGATATTTCTGATCAAAGTCGTCCAAAACAAGTAGGAATAGTTCAAACTTGTCGAGGATCTCATACTCATTCTGTGGTTTCTGGTCCATCAGCTGATGGAAAGATTATTGTCTATAATTCAGGTACTTCTAGTGTAAGAGATGAAGAGGAACTAGAGCAATGTGTTGGTAATATACCTGGTGATGAAAGAACAGCTCTTTTTAGAATAGATATAATTGAAATACCGATATCAGATCCATCAAAATCAAGAATAGTGAGCAGTCCTGCAGTATTTGCAGATCTTGAAACAGGTTCTCTTGCTGGACTTTGGAGAGGTGGTGATCATGGTGATGAAACCCAAGAAACTAAACGTACCGATCAATGTCATGATATTACAGTATTCCCTTCAGCAAATATTGCTGCAGGTGCATGTTCAGGAAATGGAATTCTTTTTGATATAACTGATCCATATAATCCAAAAAGACTAGACGTCGTTACAGATGAAGGTTTTGCTTACTGGCATTCTGCGACATTTAATAATGATGGAACTAAGATAATATTTACTGATGAATGGGGTGGCGGAGGTCGTGCGAGATGCCGAGCCTGGGACCCTCTTAATTGGGGTGCTGATGCTATATATGACATAGTTGATAATAAATTAGAGTTTAGGAGTCACTATAAAATGCCTGCTCCTCAACTAGAAACAGAAAACTGTGTTGCGCATAATGGGTCAATTATTCCAGTTCCAAATCGTGATATTTTTGTTCAAGCTTGGTATCAAGGCGGTATATCGGTTATAGATTTTACTGACTCTTCTGACCCTAAAGAGATTGCTTATTTTGATCGCGGTCCAATAGATAAAGATATATTAGTTACTGGAGGATATTGGTCTTCTTACTTTTATGAAGGCTACATATACGGAACAGAAATTGTTCGTGGTCTTGATGTCTTTAAACTTACACCAAGTCAATATCTTACTGAAAATGAAATTGATGCAGCCTCTAAAGCATATCCAGAATCAGGAAGTAGAATATTTAACCCTCAACAACAGATACCAATGTCATGGCCTGACAATGCTTCTGAGTAACTAGATATTTTATGTGTTATTGCATATTTACATACTAATCCTTAGAATCTAGTGTCCATGGAGGAAAAATGATCGAAGAAGCCGCAGCTGTTGTTACAGATAAGTCCGCAATTATCACATTTGCTGTGCCCGTCTTCTTTTTAATGATTATTATTGAATACTGTTATGGCAGATACGTAGGTAAAGATACATATAGGCTCAATGATACATTTACCAGTATCTCTCTAGGCATGATAAGTAGATATCCCACTATGTTAAACCTTGGGGTGCAAAGTTTAATTTTTGTATACATTAGTAAATACATGAACGTCGGTCTTTTATCTATGAAAAATCCACTGACATGGATTATTGCTTTTCTTTTGTACGATCTTTCTTATTACTGGATGCATAGATTACATCATGAAATTAAGATTCTTTGGGCAACTCATAGCGTTCATCATCATGGCGAAGATTATAATCTTGCGACAGCTTTAAGACAGACTAGCACCGGTTGGCTTTGGAAATGGATTTTTTATATGCCTATGATTCTACTTGGCGTTCCAGGTGAAGTTTTTGTAACGGTAGCTGGCATAAACTTAGTTTACCAATTCTGGGTTCATACAGAGCATATAGGTCATTTAGGGTTCTTAGAGAAGATATTTATTACGCCTATGAATCATGGAATTCATCACGCAAAAAATAAAGAATACATAGATGCAAATTATGGCGGTGTTTTTATTATTTGGGATAGAATGTTTGGAACTTATACAGCGAGACTGCCAGATGTTGTCCCAGTTTATGGAACAGCAACTGCTTTAAAGAGCTGGAATCCTATCTGGGCAAACCTTCAAGTCTATTCCATTATGATTAGTGACTCGATTAAAACAAAGAAATGGAGTGATAAGGTAAAAGTTTGGTATTCAAAAACATATTGGAGGCCAGAAGACTGCATAGAAGATAAAGACCCAAAAGAGTTTTATGTAAAATATAATCCTGAGGTTTCAAGCGATATTAAAGTTTTTGGTTTCTTTCAGATGCTATTTACAATCGCAGTATCAGGCTCAGTATTATTTTTCCTACCTCAGCATACTTATAATGAAATAATTGTTTTCGCTATTACCATTACCTCTCTTAGTTCATTGACCGCTTTCTTACTTCAAGGAACTAAATACGCATACGCTTCAATATTTAATTTTTCTGTACTTGGGGTACTAGCTATTTATTATTTAGGGGCTCTGAATATTGAAATTCTTTCAACTCAGCTTCTTATGGGTCAGTTACTAATTAATATCTTAATAGTAAGTTTGATATCTATATATCAGAGATTAAATTTAATGCAGGGAGCTAGTAGCTAAATCCATTCAGGACAAGGCAACTCATTGTTTACAAGAAAGTTCCTGTTATAAAGCTTGCTCAGATATCTAGATCCTGAATCACATAAAATAGTAACAATATTATTCCCAGGTCCCATCTCTTTTGCTAGATGAATTGCTCCAGCAACATTCATACCAGCACTTCCCCCTAGATATAAACCCTCGGTTTCAACCATTTTAAACATGACATCTAGAGCTTCTTGATCTGGAAGTCTTATTGGAAAATCCACTCTTAAATCTTCTAGATTTTTTGTAATTCTTCCTTGGCCAATTCCCTCAGTTACTGATGAGCCCTCTGATTTAAGTTCACCATCTTTGTAATATGAATATAAGGATGCTCCAAAAGGATCAACAAGACCTATTTGTGTAGATTCATTCTTTTCTTTTAGGAATTTAGCTATCCCAGCTAAGGTTCCTCCAGTCCCTACTGAACAAATAAATCCATCAACCTCACCATTAAGTTGGTTATAAATCTCGGGGCCTGTATCGTTGTAATGTCCCTCTCTATTAGCTGTATTATCAAATTGATTAGCCCAGAGGACTCCATTTGGATTTTCTAAAGACTCTGCCACTCTTTTTGAGTACTTAACATAATTATTTTCATCTTTATAAGGCACAGCTGGAACTTCAATCAATTCAGCTCCACATGCTCTTATTGTTGCTTTTTTCTCTTCGCTTTGAGTGTCTGGAATAACGATAACAGTCTTTAGTCCAAGTGCATTACCAACCAAGGCTAGGCCAATGCCAGTATTTCCAGCTGTTCCCTCTACGACTGTTCCACCTGATCTTATTAGCCCTTTAGACATTGCATCTTCAAGAATATATTTTGCTGCTCTATCCTTCACAGAGCCCCCTGGATTCATAAACTCTGCTTTGCCATAAATATTACATCCGGTTTCTTCTGAATAGTATTTAAGCTTTATAAGTGGCGTGTTGCCAATATATTTAATCATTTTTATAGTCCTGAATTACCTGGATCCCAGCTATCATTGGTAATATTTAGTTTATTTAATTCTTTTGCAGGTATCCCTGCTACTGTTGTATCTCTTTGAACGTCTTTTAAGACTAAGCTTCCAGCAGCTACAACTGCATTTTCTCCAATAGTAATATTTCCAAGAATTGTACTTGAAGCAAAAATAGACGCCCCTTTCTTTATATTTGGGTGTCTTTTACCAGATTCAAACCCCTTGCCACCAAGCGTAACACCCTGGAATATTGATACTTTGGACTCTATCACTGCTGTTTCGCCGACAACAACTCCAGTAGCATGATCAATCATTACACCACCTGCAATTTTTGCAGCAGGATGGATGTCTAATCCAAAAACTTCAGAGGCTCTGTTTTGGAAGAATAATGCCATAGTGTGTCTTTGATCATTCCATAAGCAGTGAGCCGCCCTATAGGAAGCAAGACCTAAGAAGCCTTTATAAAAAAGTAATGGAGTTGAGTAGTAGCTGCAAGCTGGATCCTGTTCTTTAAAAAACTTTAAATCAGCTTCCAAGGCTGGTCCAATTTCTTCACAATCAGTATAGACATCTAATATAAATTTCTTTATATCCATTGCAGATAATGCATCGCTATGAAGCTTAGATGCAAGAATGGAAGCTACTGCTGCAAGAAGGTCTTTTTGTGAAAGTATTAACGAGTGCAAAAATGATCCAAGAGAAGGCTCAGCCTCTACCCTAAGATCAATCTCATTCTTTATTACCGCCCATAACTCTCTATCCATAATGATGGAATTATAAGCCTAATAACTATTATGAAGAAACAATATCTTAGTAACCTAAATTATTATAAGATTTGTGCAATGAATACTAACTATATATTAACTTTCTCCTGTCCTGATACATCTGGTATTCAGTCAAAAGTTACTAGCTTGTTATATAAAAACTTTGCTTTTCTGACAGATGTTCAGTCATATTCTGATATTGACTCTAATACTTTTTTTTCTAGAACTGTATTTACTATCGCAGAGCTTTCCGATGAATATGAAAAACTGATTAATGAGTTTGAGCAACTTGCAAATGATCTACAAATGGAATGGTCAATTGACCTTGAAGGAAAGAAAATAAAGACTCTCATTGCTGTATCAAAACTAGGCCATTGCTTAAATGATCTTTTATATCGAACTAAATTTAGAGATATGCCTATCGAAATAGTTGGGGTTATCTCAAATCATGAGACTTATAGAGAGATTGTAGAGTTTCATGGTTTTGATTTTCACTATCTACCGATTGAGAAAAATGAAGAGTCTAGGAAAAAACAAGAAAAAGAATTTAACTCTATAGCAGAGGAAAAGAATGCTGAATTAATAGTGTTAGCAAGATATATGCAAATTCTTTCTGCTGACTTTAGTAGTAAGTGGCTAGGGAGATGTATTAATATTCATCATAGCTTTTTGCCGAGTTTTAAGGGAGCCAAGCCCTATCACCAAGCCTTTGACAAGGGGGTTAAATTAATTGGAGCGACATCACATTTTGTTACTAGTGACCTAGATGAGGGCCCAATCATAGAGCAAAATATTGAAAGAGTTAATCACAGCGACAGTACTGACGATTTTACAAGAAAAGGGAATGATATAGAGTCAACAGTCTTGTCTCGCTCTGTTAGGTGGTATGCAGAAAAAAGAATTCTAATTAATGGCACTAAAACTATAGTCTTTAATTAAAAAAAGGCTGGTTAAATTAATCTAACCAGCCCTATATATAGACTTGCTTTAATGGGTCTTACTAAACATCGAAACGGTCATTATTCATGACCTTGTTCCAAGCGCTAATAAAATCAGCTACAAGCTTAGATTGTCCGTCATTAGAAGCATAAACCTCTGCCAGTGCTCTTAATTGAGAATTAGAGCCAAAAACAAGATCTGTTCTTGATGCAGTTCTCATTTTTTCACCGGAAGATCTATCAAAAGCTTCGTATGAATCTTCACTTGCATTAGGCTTCCATTCAACTGACATATCTAGCAAAGTACTAAAGTAATCATTTGACATCTTATTTATATCATCTGTAAATATTCCGTGACCTGATGAGCTTATACCTATTGATCTCATTCCACCGAGAAGAACTGTCATTTCAGGAGCAGTCAATCCAAGAAGTTGAGCTTTATCTAGCATGATTTCTTCAGCTGATACAGCCAGTCCAGCTTTATGAAAATTTCTAAAACCATCAGATACCGGCTCAAGTGATGCAAAGGAATCCGCATCAGTTTGTTCTTGAGATGCGTCGCCTCTTCCTGGTATAAATGGAACATTAGCGTCTGTTGCCATTTCAATTCCAAGATTACCAGCCAAAATAATCACATCAGCTATTGATGCACCAGTATCATTAGAAATAACCTCATATATGCTTAAAGCTTTTTGAAGCTGACTAGAGTTATTCACTTCCCAGTCCTTTTGAGGTGCTAATCTTATTCTAGAACCATTAGCGCCGCCTCTCATATCAGACCCTCTATATGTCGAAGCACTAGCCCAGGCTGTTTCTACCATTTCTTGAATACTAAGCCCGCTTTCAGATAATTTTGCTTTTACAGAATCAATATCATAATTAGTATTGCCTGCTGGAACAGGGTCTTGCCAGATTAATTCCTCTGATGGGATTTCTGGTCCCATATATCTAACTTTTGGACCCATATCTCTATGAAGTAATTTAAACCATGCTCTTGCAAATGCATCTGCAAATTCATCAGGATTTTCATGGAAACGTTTTGAGATTACTTTGTAAGATGGATCTTCGCGAAGAGCAATATCAGCAGTTGTCATCATAGTAGGGACTTTAATAGATGCATCTTCAGCATCTGGGGCAAGATCCTCTTCTTTTGCTGTCTCTTATACACATCTCCGAGCCCACGAGACCTCTCTACATCT
>OJCJ01000280.1_pt1 | contig 11096 bp, 19 predicted proteins | sample 1591811 | NCBI WGS metagenome assembly OJCJ01 (sample SAMN05416758, study PRJEB24817) | seawater metagenome | isolation source: Sea water | place: Canada:Atlantic | collected 2013-07
ACGAGATGTAGAGAGGTCTCGTGGGCTCGGAGATGTGTATAAGAGACAGCGATCATTATAGTCCATCTCCCAATCATAGTCAACTCTTTTATATACTGCTTTGCCCGGTTGAGGCTGTTTTAGCTTCCCTGAAAGGAATTGCTGCACATGAACCATCTCATGTAGGATGGTAGATATCATTTCATTTAGGGGTAGTGATACGTCGATGCGAATCGTGAACTCACGATCTTCCTCATCCATACAGTCGCCATTTACTCCTTGTGTTTCTGTCAACTTTGGTATCGGTCTAATATTTATATAAAAAGGCTTTCGAACTCGCGGCATTAGCTGTTTACATGCAAACATAACAGCATCCATGATAGCATCATGGCGTTTCTTAGAACATTTTCTTGTGAATTCTACTACTACCATTTTTAGAATCTATCCTTATCTAATTTAAATCCAGCAAATTCCCAAACTAATTTTTTAGTTAAAGGAGCTAAATTATGATAAGGAGAATCTTCTAAAATTTCTACCTCAAATAATTGTTGAGCCCAAAATTGAATAGTATTATAGTTATTATGAAAGTATTTGTTAGTAAATTCATTATCAGTTTGCATGTTTATCTCCTTAAGTTACCTTATTATAGGAACTATTCGGACTAAGTGCAACTGTTATTTTGTAGTTACTGTAACATTTTTTGGAAGTTTTATCTTAATATCACTGTGTTCGTGATGAACAACGAACTCTGTATTAGGGAATTCATTGAATAGATTAGTCCAAACAGGGCGCCAATTGTTGGCTAGTCTGTTGTTATTAGATAGACTTCTATCAGCGTTTAAGTACATATCAGTACAGCTTCTTAGATTAAAGTCAAAGATAGAATCAAATCCGTACATATGAATCTCTTCACAGTGTAGGTGATTAGCTGTGTAATGAGTAGCCATATGACCACAATTGAAGTCTGTATAGTTATCTACATAAGAAGGTAGTTCTAGATAGAAGCCTTTGATCTGCTGAGCTACTTTCATATGAAATGCTGGATTATTTTGCATCCACACCTTAGGTCTATATCCAAGAGTCCACTCTCCAGGAATATAAACTGAGCCTTCTGTCATAGCTTTCATCATCTTGAAGTCAACTAGACATGTTGTGTATACATTTGCTACTTCAAAAGGAGGTATATTACATGTAACTTTAAACCCTTTAGAAGGCTTATACATTACAGCGTTATCACCGTTACCTACTACATGACCAACTCTACTCATTTATCTGCTTTCTTATTTCATCTTTGCCTTTACCACCAGTCCAATGCATAATCTTTATATCTTTTGGTGCGGTATTATCTAATAGATCTAATCTAAGAGTGTTCCAGGTCTTTGGTAATGTGCGTATATGTATCTCTCTATTAAGACCTTCTCTCACAAGCTCATGTAACATATCTTGATCACCATACATAGGACCTCTATCTTCCGTTAACATATTAGCTTCTCTTGCCCAATAAGATAATATAGCAGGAGAGCCTTCGAAAGCTACTACCCCACTGTTATGCCATCTTTCATGCTTACGAGTACTCCATGGAGCATCTTCTACCATAGATAGTTTGTTCGTATCAAGTTGATTAAATATATCAGATAGATCTGCTCTTACTTCACAATCAGTATCAAGCCAACAAACCTTTTTAGCCATCTTAGTAGCATCTACCATTGCTTGAGGTTTCTGAAACCACCCGTTACCTTTATCAAAGTCAAAAACGTGTAGGTCAGCTTCTGGATTATGAGTCTGAAAGTTCTTATAAAACCAAGGCAACATCCATCTAGTATTCTTATCACACCCTGTGATGAATAGCTCAGATAATTTTGTAGTCATTATTATAGTTATGCTTAGCTAAGCATCCTTCTGTTTTCTGTATAGTAGTAAATGAGTCACGACACTCTACAGGCCATGGATAGTACTCTTGTAACCATGGCATAACATCTCGATTTAAGAAAACGTCTGTAGGACGTGCGTATATTCGAGCTTGAGACATAAGTAACTCAGCTCCTCTTGGTGCTACTCTATATGCATGTGCACCTGGAAAATAAGCTTTAGATGTAAGAGGATTAACTCCTAAAGAGGTTGGTGTAATAAACTTACCATAGGATGGTTTACCTAAGGAGATACAACCGTTATGAAGCATCTCTGGTATGTTATCTACTACAACTGCATCATGCTCAAAGATAGTAACTTCTTGTTGTATCTCTGTACAATGTTTCCACAAAGACCAATGAGAGTGAAATGCAGCAATACAACTATCTAGTCTAGAATACTTCTCTACAAATCCCATTGCATTGAATCCAGCATCTGATATTAAAGCAGGCAGTATCTCATTAGGAGTTGTTGCTTCCCATTTCTGGATCTCTAATCCATATTTCTTACCTGACTCTATACACCGTTCAGCTGATTTAACTGACTCCGGTATCTGAGATATTGCTATAACATAATGCATCATAATGAAGTGGTACTCCTCAACCCCTGTACTTTAGTATAAAATTTCTTCGTTACTCCTAAACGTGGTACTAGCTGTCTACACATAAGAGCATCGTTTGGCCATAGTCCGTGTTGGTTAACAAGTTCTAACATCCTACTAGCACCTGCAGGTTTAATTATATAAGCGCTATTACCTGCTAATCCCTGAGGTATGTCATAATGATCTATCTTAGGTACAAGTTGCACCCATTGCTTATTATCCATAATAGTAGAATAGTAATCTCTTGCAAGTCTTGTGGCTCCTAACGGGTTATTAATACCCACTATAAACATATTACAATCGTTTATATCAAAGTCTATCTTCTGAATAAACATAGCATCATGTTCTAGAATCATAACAGGTTCATTAAGCTTAACACACTTCTCCCATAGAAGATAGTGACTAAGAGCACAACCTACCCTTGCCTTAGGATTATCTGTTCTGTATGCATTCTTTCGTAGACCGGTTTTTAAACACTGCTCTTTACCTACCCATGGATAGTTCCAACGTATAGAATGCTCTTTCATAGTATCATCTACATAGTCAGGTGTTACAGCTTCAAATTTATTAATATAAAACTCATTACCGACATTCTTAGATGAGTCCGACAACGTCTCAAAAGCTGCTTCTGAAAGCTTATTGCCGTGTATTACTATTGCGTATGATTTCATTTTACTCTAATAATGTAACTGTCTGGTTGACCTGATCGAGCACGAAGATCAAAACGTTTAACATCTTTACCTTCTATCTCTTTTGTAAACTTATTCATTTCAAGGATATTATATCTCTCAGGGTGCTTTTTTACCCACCAGTGTCCCATTTCCTTTGTTGTCATTATATCTAAAGGCCATACATCTTCCACATAGAAGCTTCCGTTCTTTTTTAATAGAGGAAATAAATTATGTAATGTTTTAGCATTAGCATCTGGAGTATGCAGTCCGTCATCTATTATAATATCAAAACGAATTCTAGGCCACTCTTTTTTTATCTGATCTCGTACAGCAATATTAGTACTATCACATTTAAGATACTTAACTCTATCATCATTTAACACTTCAATATCTTGTGGCTTTACTCTCTTAAAGATATCAATACCATAGATGTTTGCATTAGGAAAGAACTCAAGCCAAGCTTTGATAGAGTCTCCTTTAAACACTCCTACCTCTAAAATATTGATAGGTTCATTTCTTAGAGTATCAAACTCTGGTCCGTAGACAGTATGGTAGTGATGCTTCTCTGCTTTATCACATCCCGCTTTATTAAATAATATATCAAGCATATAATGTATTCCTTGTTGGTCCTGTGTCTAAATCATAACCCCAATGGTCAATATCTTTCTTATACCAATCAGCGATTATCTGAATAGTATTAGGATATTTCTTATAGACATCATGGTATGTACCTTTGTTAACAGCTGTAACGTTACGAGCTTCAGTCATCTTTTCTAGATTAAAATATTTACAGAGGTCGTCGTTAAGATGCTCAAACCTGATGATGTCACAACGTACACTGCCAGCGTCATCCCTAACATGGTCATGAGCAGAGTACCAACCTCGGACCGCTCTATGCCACATATAATCTTCACTACCCCACTTATGACGCTCTTCAAGGAACGCTTCAAACGAACTAATATCTGCATAGCTTGAATCTACTTTCTTTTCTACTTCAATTACTTTCTTGGCAAAGTAGTAGCGACTGACCACCCTATCCCAAGGATTGCGAATAACAGCAAAGGCGTTGTGTCTATCACGTACTGAGGGATGAACGTCTCTCCATCTTGCGTGTTCAAAACCATGATGATCTCCTAATGAATTCATTTTATCTAAAACAGCCTGAGTATAATCTCTTGACTTATGAGCAGCTGGTCCTGCTAGTATAATTCTATTTTGAAGTAAAGGGCTTCTACGAATAGTTAATCCAGCATTTTTTGGTATGTGAATAAATAGTTTAGACATATTTCATGAGCTCTTCTACATTCTCTCCAGCCTGAGGAAGTTTATCTTTTAAGAAGAAGTGAATGAAGTTACACTCTTTTACTTTATTCATTTCAATACCAGTAAATAAACCATTCCATTTAAAAGATAGATTCTTTACTTTCATCTTCTCTTCTTTGACCCATACATTTAATAAAGTCTGATCTGTAGACCATTTCCATGCTCCCATACCATCAATAAATGCTTTGAACCTAGGACGTCTTAAGAACTGATTAGGTGTCTCTCCATTGAGATACTTTGCAATAGATTTATTAAGAACCATAATACCCATATTGTAGAAGTCAGCACCACATCCTTTAGGGCATTTCCAATCAAACAAATGATTAATGTTAGCCATTCCGTATTGCATACGAGAGTAGTTAGCTATCTTTCTTTCATACTGAGGTGTACAAGGCATGTCTCTTTCTAGTACACCAGCAAAGTCAACATCAGTACCAGCAGCATCAAAAATTGACTCGGTACACTCAGGGCGTATATAAACATCAGCATCAATAATAGCAATTTGATCGTATGACTTGAGGTATGCGAAAGCATTTTCTTTCTCATAGATCGGAAGGAAGCCACCATATTTTTCATAAGATTCTTTACTCCTGTTGGTAACAAAAGGATCAGGTTTAATCATTAGAATAGGTGTTTTCTGTACTACATACTCTGCGTCTATTCTCTTAGCATACTCTGCTACAGATTTAGTACAATGGTCATAGAGCTTACTCTTCTTACCTGTGTACACCTGATATATTAGTCTTTTCATTTTCATAACTCTTTATAATATTCTTAGCGATGCTCAATGCATCTTCAAAGCTTTTACGGAAGCGATTATTCTTAGCACCATTCTTTACGAAGTAGTTAAGACTATCTATATCGCTATTATAGTTGGGTAAATCATAGGTTTTACGGAACGATACTATCTGTTCATATTGAGTTCTTAGATTAAGAATATAAAACAGATTATCCGTTAAGTTGAGTTGGCTCATCAGTTAAAGGTCCTTCGTATTCGTCATGCATGACTTCATTAAGTTTATAACCAGAAAGCTTTGTTTCATTAGTAAGAGATTTAATCTTAGACTCTTTATCTAATGAAAGATTCTTATTGCGATCTTGTTTCTTATTGCTCGGGTCGTATCGTTCGAATTTAGCCATGTCGTCCTGTATTTTCGATATAAGACATTAAGTCGTTATATCCCCCTATGAAGTGTTTCCTGTCCCAAATAACTGGAACTGTATTAACTGTACGATTTTCTTTAATCAATTGTTCTTTTAGATCTGCTAGGTTAGCTTTACCAACAAACCTATCATCTACTGGAAAGTATTGAAACTCAATACCATACTGATGACAAATCTCTTTAGCTTTATCACAGTACTCACACATCTCTTTACCATAAATTATCATCATTATTCTATTCCTAACATTTCCTTTGTCATTATATAGTCTCTCACGAAATCTGATCTTACGATGTCTTCCCAACCAAAGTTAACAATCTCAAACTTCTTAAGCTGTTCCACAATTGTAAGGAACTTCATAATACCGTTTCTATCATCTGACCTTGTAAAGTCTGACTGCAAATAATCACCCGCGAATATAATTCTTGAGCCTTTACCTACTCTTGTTATAACAGAATCTAACTCATGGAAAGAAAGGTTCTGCATTTCATCTACTAATATTACGCTATAATCTAAAGTAAGTCCACGTATAAATGATGTAGACTCAAACTGAATCTTCTTTGTTGATATAGCTCTATTCCAACTATTATTATCTCCAAACAGCTCAGCAGCTATATTCTTATATGGAGAAGTAAAAGCATCTTCTTTCTCTTCTTTTGTACCTGGAAGGAATCCCATATCTCTTGTAGGTACCATTGATCTAATAATAACTAATCTATCTTGTGCTGCATCAGGATCTAATACTTGCTCTAATCCTAAGTACATACCCATAAAGGTTTTACCTGTACCAGCTGATCCTGTCAGTACTAAGTTGTAATCTTCTTCCCATGCATCATATGTTACTTCTTGATTTTTAGTAATCGGCGAGTACTCTAACAGATCGTCTAATCTAACCTGCAAAGAGTTATGCGGCTTTTTAACTCTTGTTGTCATTATATATTAATTGTATTATCCCTGCCAGAAGTGTTCTTAATTTGTTTTAGATGATCTTTCCATCCATCAGATGTCATACTCAGAGTACCTTTAACTGAAGTAACTAGTTTACCTGTAGATAGTTTCTGAATGTATTCCCCAGCTTCAAGTAATGATTCTCTCTCTGCAAAAGATAAGATCATGTCCGTCTCTTCACCGGTTTCTTTATTAATCATTGTATATGTTGGCATAATGTGTTTCCTAATTAATGATGGTCAGCCTATTAAAGCTGACCATCGCTACCTCCGTATGTTAGATGTGAACAGCGATTCGTGATTCCAGAAACTCTAACTTCTTAGATAACTTTGTAACGAGGGTTGATTTACCCTTTTCTGTTAACTCTGTTATATAATTGCGAAGTTCTTCTGAGTCCTGTTGAAGTACAGAAAGCTGAAAATCAGTCATACATATCTCCTGTGTATATATTTTTGTTTGAAGGTTAAGTTATAAGTCCTGGAAAGGCCTCCTGTGCTAATTTCTTAGTCAAGCCTTTTGCCAGCTGCTTTTTTGCCACCATCGCTAGGATAAGTTCGGCATCTTTAGGGTGTATCATTTCTATCAAACGAATGAATATTTGTTCACGTTTGAAAGCGGGAAGTGTGTCGCCTGGACCACCCTTAATTAAATCATTAAATTTTCGAGTTTGTTTTAGCAAGTTAGTAGGAACACTACGCTCTTCTGCAGCCTCAAAAGGAGGTCTACCTGGTGGGAGGTTCCACTCTATCTTACTGTGATATGCGCCAACAAGCATATCTCTTAAAGCCTGAGATTCATTCTGTCTAAGTATGGTAATCTTCTCATTTTTGGTTTTAGCTTTAGACACCAATTCAACTATTTCATGGATTCGCTTTGTCATTGTATGAGCCATTATATAAAGTCCTTTACATCTTCTAATAATCTACGACATCGTTTCTCAACTAAGTATGGAAACACTTTAGTTTTGTTACCTGTCTTGTCTTGCTGTTCATAGTTATATATAATTTTTTCTTTTAGAGGTTCTGGAGTTTCAGTTAAATCTATTAACTTTTTATTACGTAAATAATTACGGTAAACTTCTTCTCCAAGAGCTTTCGGATCGTTCGTTAGTTCGTCAATCTTATTTCTACGTAGAGGAGTCTGACGTTCACCTTCTACAAATACATTGTCTCCTGATAACACATTAGGTACACCATCAGCAGTATCACCTTTAAGTATAAGCTCCATAAGCTGTTTACGAGGAGTAGGCTCTTTGATATACTTTCTTGTTATTGGAGAGTACTGATATATATTCTTATACTTCTGAAGTTGAGCAAAGTCTTTATCACCAGAGATAATCATAACCTCTTCATACTGACCAAACTCTTGAGTATAGTCACATAGTACACCAACCATATCATCAGCTTCTACTTCATCTACCTCTACTACCCTATATGGGAAGTTCTCTTTGATCTCTTCTTTGATCATATTCATAATACGAAAGACTTCGCTCCAATCCATCTTAGACTGTTTACGAGCATCTTTACGTTTATGTTTGTATTGAGGATAAACGTCCTTACGCCAGTTCTTAGAACCATCGATACATAATACAAGCTCACCAAACTTCTCTCGGTGCTTAGCTCTATGCATTCTAAGACTGTTAAGGATCATATGACGAATTAAATCTTCTTCAATATCCAATTTTTGAGTTACTACATTACTAATAGCAATAGCGCTATAATCTACAAGGATCATTATCCCACCTCCACATCATCTATAATGTATTATATAGTGTTCTCTTATAAGTGCAACTACTTTTTTATATGTTTAGAATGTATTTTGCAGCCAATAAATTCATTGTAGTAATCATCTCTCAATAGCACATCGTTATCAAATTGATACTTAGCTTCGTAATATGAACACTCACCCTTTGATTTACATAGTCGTAGTATCACACGTTTAAAGCTATCTGAGCCCTTCAATTCCAATAGCTGCTGCACCTCTTTAGAGCTCCCATAGTATTTACGCCAGTCGGACTCTACACGCGTTTTAACACGTCTTTTGCGCTTCTTTGTTATAGGTAATGTCTTGGGTTTCCAGAAAAACTTCTTACCAATATATTTCTTATCAGTATCTAGTTCTGTTATAATATAAACGAAGCCTTGATACTCTTCTGGCGTCTCGTCATACTCATTATCATTATATGTCCACATAAAAAAAATCCCACCTTTCGATGGGATTATTTATCACTCTTCTTCTAGCACTGTAAACTGCATTGGACTTCCACACATGGGACAATACAATGGAGTCTCTTCGCTATCTAATACTAGCACCTGCGATTCTGTATCGCAGGCAGCACACTCAGTCCAATATTCTTCTTCCATTCCTTCTCCTTAGAATGTTATTTCGCACGCACCGCCAACACATGCTGCTGAACCAATCGTATCTACATCAGTAAACTTCTTAATCTCTAGCTGAGATACAAAGTCAATAGGTGACAGGTTCTGTTGTGCCTTAGTCCATTTATGTAGCAGGAAGACATCCTTAAGACAATACTCTGCTTCTTTTAAATCGTTCATGAAGTAGTTATCTGCGAACTTCTTGAAACGACGAATCCATTCAGCATTAAGATCAGATACTTCTCCACGATACTCAGCAGGCGTTTGAGCTTGCATAGTAGCATCCCATAGATCGCGGAAACCATTCTTACGAGTATCTACAATTAACCCAGATGCAAACAAAGCAGCTTTACCATAACGATTAACGATCTGATCTTCTGTAAGTACTTCTGTCATTGGAGCTTGGTTAAAGTCTTTATCACCCATACCAGCTAGGAAAGATATACCAGCAAATGAATGTCTATTCTTATAAACATAATCCTCTACTTGAGCCCACTGATGAGGCATAACAGTTACAGTATTAGAAACATTATGTCTAATACGTGCATCAGCGCAGAGATCCACGTTTGTCCCCGCCTCTACCCAGTTATTCTGTACTAGTGATACCTTTTCTAATAAGTCAGTACCATATAGTTCATCTCTAAACAAAGAACCTTCTGGAGCAATGATTGGGAAAGCAACACAATAATCTGTATTGTTAGCATTCCATACAGACTCTTCTACCATATAAGGATTAGTCTTAGCAATCAATTGAGCAACTTCTGTCTCTTTGTTAAGTTGGATATGACGAATATAACGAGCTGAATGCTCAGCATGAATACCAGATGCAGTTTCAAGTAGTACCGAAGCATTACCAGAAGGTTTAACACATGTAGTACGAGCAGCTTGATTGATACCAATAAGAGCAGCTACTTGTTTGTTTACTTGCTTAACAATCTCAGCACCTTCTCTTTGAATATCAGCATCTAAGAGTACTTCTGGGTTGTTCATCCAACCCGTTACAGACACACCGAGCAATGCTTCTCTATCAAAGATCTTCTTAGATGTTTCTGATAGGTAATTAAACTCAGTATAACCAGCTTGTAGAGTACCCATAATAGCGCCTGCACGACAAGCTTTATAGAACTCTTCTGGTGTCTTACATTTACCGCCATTGATCTCTGTTAAGTTACATCCTTGCCATCCTGACTCACCATCAATCTGAGGATACATGCCAATCTCAACACAAGGATTAGTTGTGAAGTCTTTATCTTCTACAAAGTAGAATCCAGGCTCACCAAACTCTTTGATTGAGCTCATAAACTTAGAGAAGTCTTCTTTACTAATCTCATCACGTACTATCACAGCAGAGTTATTGGAACGACCACGTTGTGGATTATCCATAAACCAGTTACCTGTTTTAGCTGTCATCATTTCATTATCATCATATGAGAATAAAGCGATAGTAGCAGAACGTCTAACACCACCAGCAAGTACAGCATCAGCTGCATGCATAGAGATATCATACACATCTATAGGACGTAGACGAGTTTCGCCAGCTAAGATACGAGTTTGTATTAGGTGCTCAATCTTATCGAGAGCCCTGCGGAGAGGTTCAGGTCCTGGGGCTTTAAAGCCTCCGTTTATCATTGCACCTTTAGGACGGACTTGGTTAATATCGAAGTAAACTTTACGTCCTTCTACTTCTGGAAACTGACCTCCGCCAACAAAGTATGATGACATAAGAGCACCAAGAGCATCAGCCCAACCTTCAATTGAGTCTTCTACTACCCAACCTTTAGCTTGCTTCTTACGTTCTTGTAGATCTGGCATTTTAGCTACATGATGCTTTTGTACTGAGAAGCCAGCACCTGCACCACATAATAGAATGTATAGTAACTCAGAAAAGTATCTTGGTCTATCAGCATATGTTGATGTACAGTTATACATTTTCATCTGATGCTTTAGTAATTGATCACCGCCGAATTGCAATGCACGTTGAGCGCCGAGAGTGTACTTAAGTTTATATGCTGCTTCTGCTTCGTCAATCAATAGAGATAATTCTGGAGACATTTTCTCAGCATAGAAGCCACGATGCATTTCCATCACACGTGATACAGATTCTGTCTCTTATACACATCTGACGCT
>OJCJ01000286.1_pt1 | contig 11017 bp, 6 predicted proteins | sample 1591811 | NCBI WGS metagenome assembly OJCJ01 (sample SAMN05416758, study PRJEB24817) | seawater metagenome | isolation source: Sea water | place: Canada:Atlantic | collected 2013-07
GAGATGTAGAGAGGTCTCGTGGGCTCGGAGATGTGTATAAGAGACAGTATTAAAATAGACCTTACTGGTTAGCTGCAGGTTATTTTGAAACTCAATCTTATGGCTGATATGAAGCTGACTGTGATCAGACCCAAAGCGGTCTAACTCTGACGAAGGGTAACGGAGGGTTGGATCACGATCAAAATCAGTGTCGGTCAACCCTAAATAGGTTTCATTAGAATCCTCATCTGCATAACCAACCTTAATAACAATCGTCTGATTCAGTTCCGTTTCCGGCTGCCAATGTACCTTGGCATTGAAGTCGTTCCGCTCAAAGCCAGTATCACCCCCGCTTGCTAGCTTTTTAAAACCATCACTGGAGTAATGCATGGCATCAAACATAAAGCTGACATTGCCAGTGACAAATTCACTGATTGCTGACATCTTCTGAAACCGATCTGTACCGACCGTGTAATTTAATTCAGCAAAATTCTGCCAAGACGCTGGTCTTGTGACTAAGTTAACCGCTCCACCCACTGTATGCGGGCCAAACTGAATGGAGGCCGGCCCTTTAAGTACTTCAAGCGCATGCAATCTTGCGGCATTGGTTATGTAGTATGCGGCTGGAGCCGAATAAGGTGCAGGCGCAATCAGTACGCCATCTTCCATAATAGTAACTTTTTGACTGCGCTCTGCAGTTGCTCCTCGGATACCGATATTTGGACGCAAACCATAGCCATCCTCCTCTCGAACATAAACGCCAGGCGCCATACTGATCAACTGATTAAGATCAGTATATGACTGCTTTTCAATTAACTCCTGCCCAATCTGAACACCAGAGCCTGCCAGCTTGGCCCTGTCCTCTTTGCTTCCAATAATTAGGACCTCTTTAAGCGTAGGAGGCTCAATATCCACAGCAACTGCACTACATGACATTAGCGCGGTCAGGCTCAAACAGGTTATATGATTAAATTTAGTCATTATCAGATTGCACCCTTCCTGGAATTGCAACACCAACAATGGTCACAAACTCGATCTTTAAATCATCCGTTACACGCTTTAAGAGTCCAGCTAGACTACAGGCGCCTATAGTGCTCTCATCGCCTGGATTGGCAAAAGCATTAAGGCAAGCTGGGTCACTCGGATCGGCTTCAACTAGGGCTAACTGGTCATTCAATGAACCAGAAATCTGAGCAACTCTGTCCTCCACATCACTCAGTTGATTCTGGAACCGCAAAGTGATGTTGGTAAAGCCTTCTTGATTAATCAAATCATCAAAACCAAGACCTGATCCACCATTAAATATTCTAAGAAATTCGGCTGCATTGGTGCGGACGTTGCGCAGTGAAGTCTCGCTGTAAGGTGATTCAACTAAACCGGGACAGGTCACTGAACTGCATTTGTCATCAAGACTTAGCGGAATTGTTAGCTTTTGAGACTTAGTGAAAGTTTCTAAGTAGAAAATCCCATCCGTGATCAATTGGAAGTTTTCGCCTTGGCTATCTTCATTTAAGAATTCCGTCCTAAACGGGCTATCACCTTCGGTCCATTGGCTGTGTATTAGATTGGATGCCACCGCCACGTCTGCAGCTAATTTCTCAGCGAGACCACAGCGCTGTGTTTTTCGGTCAGACTCAGTCAGGTCATTCCAGGACGCGGTTGCCGGAACCTGACTAGAGCAAGAATGATTAAGGTTGCTATTAAATAGCAAATACTCGAGTGCTCCCATCCCGCGCTGATTAAAGGCACGGCTGGAAATCTGGAAATCTGCACTAGAAGCATCGACAACGGCCTGATCAAGCGCGCATGTTGCCAAGCTGCCGGTCGAATAAGAATGTACTCGGTTGTGCAATGCCTCATCGTTGCGCAACGCAGGGCCAATAACATGCATCTCAGTTTTTTGTACTGAGTCCATTAACGCCAACCAATCGGTTTGAGCAGTCACAAGACTCGTCGCCTCATCGGCAGACCCTATTGCATCGCAATAAGTTGCTAGGGAACCCGAGTCTGCAGAGAATGAATCAGCCAATGTCGCAGTGGCTTGGTAATTGGGAATGAAAATAGAGTCAACCAGATTAGTCATCAGAGCGGTGCGGTCAAATGCCTGAGCTGAACCACCATTATCAGCAGCCGGTGTGTCGTTGCTGCTACCATCTCCGCTAGCCTCTACAGGCGAGGCGATATCTCGAGATTGGTCTACGCACCCAGTTAGACTCAGCACTAAAAGGGCCATAGAACTATAAAAGCGAAGCATATTTTCTTTCTCCAATAAGTAGGGGCTAACCGAAGCTAGCCCCAAAGATTTTAACCCATTCCGCCCCTAGTGTTCAGGGGTTTTGAAAAATTACCAACCGGCGACATTGTCCGCATCAAAGCCATAGGCCGTCTGCAATGTCTGTCTAGCTGAGGCAAGCTTGGAAGTATACGCGGCAATGGCAGTATCTGTATCACTGGCCAAAACACCACCTTGGCTACCGTCGGCTAACATAGGTGCATCACCTAGATCTGCAAGTAGTGTTTTTAGATTATCGAGGTCAACTGAAGTCACTGCCTCATCACGGAAAGGTGAGAATGGGCTGAACTGAAGACCCAACGCAAAGCCCTTCATCTCTGACCAGTGCTTGCCTACGTCGGTGAAATTACCAACATCGGCAAAACTGCCTTCTGAATACTTACCCATGTCAGTGGTGACATCATTAATATAATGAATCACAGTGGCTGCAATACATTTTTCCCAGGCCAGTGCTGCCGCCTTTATTTGCACAGCAAGAGCCGCCTCTTCGCTTGCAGACATAATTCCTGCATTAGCCGTATTGCTCAGAATCTGACGACCTGCGAGGAATGCATTCATGGCTTCGTTCGAGAGATCAGTTGGGTTGGCATTGCCTGCAGAGCCAACATCGCGTTTTGCACAGTTTTGAGAGTTACCAAAATTAAACTCACTGCGAGGATCGATCAGGCCATCGCCATCTGTATCGTAGTAGCCATTTTTCCACTCGGGGCGACCATCTTTGGCGCGGGCTTCCAGATCCGTATAGGCTTTGTTATCCCGTGCTGCACCATAGTAGCCAAAGGCTTCGTCATAATTGTGTTCGGCAGCTGAATAATTTTTGGTCCCTTTCTCCTGCTCGGTAATCTGCGTAGCGAAATCTGCTTGGAAGTAATCATTGGTGCCCTGTGAAAAGGTAACAGCGCCTAGTAAGAACTTCTGTAAAAGCTGACGCTGATTACGACCCTGTTCATCGTAGTGAACACTGCTGACATTAACATCGCCATCGACCGTTGGGATCATTACCGATGTGCCGTCCGACGCCTGAGCTGCCAGTTGGTCAATCCACAGGTCTACCAGATTGATCGGAAGAGAGCCCAAGGATAGCCCATCAGACCAACCAAAGAATTCACCACCAATCAATTTAGAGATCTCACCGCCACCTTCGCCATTACCGCCGGCAATCTTTCCATCTAGATTCTTGCCGGAAGACACGTCGCCATAAGTCGCCGCACTCTTTACATCACTTCCGTCAGCCGCGCCGTTTTTAAGCGTAAAACCAGTAGACGCCCCATCGGCACCATCGCCATTCATAAAGAAATCAAGGTCTTTGACGTAATCCTCCTTAGTTTCCCCTGACTCACTCATCCCTTCCATATAGTCAACCATGCCAGAAATAAGTAGGTGTCTAGCAGTTTGTCCTGTATAGCTTACTGAGTCACTGTCTGCTGTGTATATTGAGTTGGTATAGGCATATGCCTCTGGCATTGCATCGCAGGCATCACCCTGTCCATTAGCATCGGAATCTGCCTGGCCTTCGTTGGCAGTGTCTGGACAATTATCTGCATTGTCACCAATATTATCTGAGTCCGCATCCGCAGACTCTGAAGCATTATTTGGGAAAGCATCAGCTGTATCAGCAACACTGTCTCCATCAGTATCTACAGGTGCAGGTGCAGCTGAACTTCCCCCACCGCCACCACAGGCAACGAGAAGACAAAGGGATAGCCCAATAAGAGCTCTAGACAGCAGTAACTTTAAATTCATGGTAGTTCCTTGATCATTTAAATCGACCGATTGATCGTTCATCGCCAATCAGCAAGCGGGTTTAAGGGAGTTTGCAGAGCTGCTTAAAAACTCTAAGCATCAGTACCTACTGCAATTTTTGGTATATCGCTTTATTTACAATTACAAATGATAATGATTCGCATTACTGAGGTCAACAAATTATTCAACTTTAGATATAAAGTGCTCTTAACCTCCTATTCAAGAGTGGCAGTTAGTCAGGCTACCTTATAGCGTGACTATGAAATTAAAGGGTTGCTTGATTAGCCTTACCCAACAAAGCTCATAATCCTAAACTGCACTAAAAGTTCTTGGAACGCTTGCGCGGTAACCTAGAACGAGTCGAAGCAGTTCTGGCTAATAATAGTCGGGGTTGTTTGCCATTTAACATCAGGTTATCGTAATGATAACTATTTGCATTTGAGTGCCATTCTGTATAATGTCGGTTTTAGAAAATCAGCCAAATAGCTTAAAACCCTCAGCTTAAATCCGAACAACACAATGATAGGATGTGGTACTTACTATGAATGAATTTATTATTATGTTCCGCGAGAGCATGGAAGCAGCACTGATCGTTGGAATCATTTATACCTTATTAGAAAAGCAGGGCCTTAAAAGCCAAATCAAACAGCTCTGGCTGGGTGTTGGGTGTGCGATTATTGCCAGTGTGCTAGCTGGACTATTGCTAGTCCGGGTAAAAGCTTCCATTGGCAACGCTTCTATGGAGGCACTCTTTGAAGCCGTGGCTATGTTTATCACTGCAGGTCTGATCTGGTACGTTATTTTCTGGCTATCGAAGCAGGTCGGGCAAACGGCCGAACTAGCGGCCGATACCAAGGCTGCAATTGCTAATGCCGGCTGGGGTGTTTTTCTGATAGTCTTTTTCGCGATCTTACGCGAGGGCTTTGAAACGGTTATCTTCCTGATGGGCAGTTTCTCTATGATGGAGTCTTTTTCTTACCTAGGATTCTTCTCTGGCCTAATCATCGCAATAGTCATTGGATATGCAGTGGTTATACAGGGGAAAAAAGCCAACCTGCGCTCGTACTTTAGAATTACCAGTTTACTGCTGGTTATCTTTGCCTCAGGCATGATGACTTACGGCACCCATGAGGTAGAAGAATTTATGGTCAAGGGCGGTCACCTTAACCTCGTAGGGCTTGAGTCAAAAAGTGATATCGCCAGACCCTATAGCATCCTCGAACCTGTTGAGGAGTTGCAGCCATCGGACAACCCTGCATTTTATAGCTATGACCTTAATGGCAAGCAGCGCTACACGCATCTGTTACATGACAAAGGTCATATCGGCGTATTTTTAAAGGGCTTTTTCGGTTACAACAGCAATCCAAATTGGATAGAACTGATGGTTTGGATACTGTCCCTTTGGTTTGGGTTGCGCCTGTGGCGACAGTTTTACTTCACCAAATAATGCGTCGATTGACCTGAGGCAAAAGCAGACATTGACTCGGTTGCCCATTTATTGAAAAAACGCTTATAAATTCATATACTATTAGCTAGGAAGGGCAGCAAAGCTGCCCTTTTTTGATTCCAAAATGAAAAGGGATATTTATATGGCGACCAGCGCCTTAATGAATACTTATGGAACCAAGGCGGCAACCATGGCTAAAGGCAATGGTGCTTGGCTGTGGGACACTAAAGGGAACAAGTATCTTGATGCACTCTCTGGAATCGCTGTATGTGGCCTGGGCCATTCTCACCCAGCTGTGGCCGTTGCCGTTGCCGAACAAGCTGAAGCGCTAACCCACTGTTCCAACTTTTTTGATATTCCCAATCAGATTGAACTCGCCGATAAACTTCGTGAAGTCTCGGGCATGAGCAATGTGTTCTTTGGTAACTCCGGCGCTGAAGCCAATGAAGCCGCCATAAAATTGGCCCGGCTGTACGGCCATAGTCAAGGCATAGAACTACCTACTATTTTAGTGATGGACAACGCATTTCATGGCCGCACCCTCGCCACCTTAACCGCCTCTGGTAGCCGCAAGGTCCAAGCCGGTTTTGAACCTCTAGTTCGCGGCTTTGCACGCGGCCCATTCAATGATATTGCCGCACTGGAAACTATTGGTGACAATAATTCCAATATATGCGCGGTTATGGTTGAACCCATCCAGGGTGAAGGGGGTATTAGAGTAGCCGATAAAGATTATTTACAAAAACTCCGAGCTCTTTGCGATCAGCGCGGCTGGCTGTTAATGCTCGACGAGGTGCAAACAGGCAATGGGCGCACCGGCAAATATTTCTGCTACCAGCACAGTGAGATTATTCCTGATGTAGTGACAACATCAAAAGGACTCGGCAATGGTGTTCCAATTGGTGCCTGCTTGGCATCAGGTGATGCAGCACTGTTAATGCAGCCCGGCAATCATGGTTCGACCTTTGGCGGAAATCCCCTGTCCTGTGCAGCCGGTTTAGCTGTAGTTAAAGAAATCGTCGATAGCGGTCTTGATAAACGCGCAGCCGAACTCGGCGATAGAATCATGACTGGACTGAGAAATGAATTAGCAACCACTGCTCATGTAAAAGAAGTACGTGGTCTTGGCTGTATGATTGGCATAGAGTTGAACAAACCCTGTCAGCCATTATTTATGGCCGCTATGGAGAAGGGTTTAATTCTCAATGTAACGGCAGAGACCGTAATAAGATTATTGCCGCCGTTAATTATGACCGACGATGAAGCAGATCAGGTGGTAGCTATTTTAGTGCCGCTGATTAAAGCGTTTAATAAGGACTAATGTATGGCTATTAGGCATTTTCTTACTCTGCGTGACCTCAATACTGACGAGTTCAATCACATTATTAAGCTGGCTATTGAGATGAAAGCAGCGCACCGCGAAGGTCGCCAAGCGCCAATTTTTAATGGCAAGGTGCTGGGTATGATTTTTGAAAAATCCTCCACCCGGACCCGCGTTTCCTTTGAGGCTGGCATGGCTCAGTTGGGCGGCGACGCACTGTTTTTGTCACCCAATGATTCGCAGCTCGGACGTGGTGAGCCGATTGAAGACTCCGCCCGCGTAATTTCACGCATGGTTGATATTGTAATGATTAGAACCTTTGGTCATAACATTATCGAGCGCTTTGCACAGTATTCCAAAGTGCCGGTAATAAATGCGCTAACCGATCAATACCATCCCTGTCAGCTGCTTGCCGATGTGCAAACCTTTACTGAGCATCGCGGTTCGATTCAGGGTAAAACTGTAGCCTGGATTGGCGATGGCAATAATATGTGCCACTCGTGGATTAATGCCGCCATATTGCTCGATTTTAAATTGAATATTGCCTGCCCTGAGGACTATGAACCAGAAGCTCAACTCGTTGCTGAGGCGGGTGACCGAGTAACCATTACTCGCAGCCCAGTAGAGGCAGTCAGTGGTGCAGATCTGGTAACTACTGATGTCTATGCCTCTATGGGGCAGGAATCTGAACAGCAGGTTAGGCTAGAAAAATTTGCCCATTTTCAGGTTAACCATGAACTAATGGCACATGCAGCAGACAGAGCAATCTTTATGCATTGTCTACCTGCTCATCGAGAGGAAGAGGTGTCTGCGGCGCTGCTAGAAGATGAAACTATTTCGGTGGTTTGGGATGAAGCAGAGAATCGACTGCACGCACAAAAAGCGCTGATGGTGTTTTTACTTTCCGCTAGCGCTTAAGGGCTGGGCCTATTTGTAAACCACATCATCGATTTCATATTCGACGTCACCACTGGGCGCCTTAACCACCGCAACATCACCGATTTCTTTGCTGATTAATGCACGAGCGATCGGTGACTGGTAGGAAATTTTACCCTTTTTTACATCCGCTTCGTCATCACCAACAATTCGATAACTCACGGTTACTTCGGTCTCCATATTAATAATGGTCACCAGCGAACCAAAGATCACTCGATCACCCTGAGGTATCTTAGAGATATCGATAACCTGGGAATTTGATAATTTGCCTTCGATATCCTGAACGCGGCCCTCGGCGAAACTCTGCTGTTCGCGGGCGGCATGGTATTCAGCATTTTCCTTAAGGTCACCATGCTCGCGGGCAGTGGCGATAGCCTCAACAATTCCAGGGCGCACTACTTTGATCAGGTGATCTAACTCTTTGCGGAGGGCAGCTTCACCCTCAACTGTCATAGCATATTTTTGCATTAGCTAATTTCCCTGTGCAGCGACTGTATGCTGCGCACTTTAATTGCACCTTCAACCGCACGGGTAAACCCTAGCGCCTCGCAAACTGCACTGCCACCGGCAATCGTGGTGGTGTAATAAACACGGTGCTGCTCGGCACTGGAGCGGATGGTCGAGGAGTCAGAAATAGCCTGACGCCCTTCTGTGGTATTGATAATAAGATCAATCTTATCACTCTTAATCATATCGACAATATGCGGTCGGCCTTCTTTAACCTTATTGACTCGTTGCACTGTACACCCAGACTGCTCTATAACCTCGGCTGACCCCTTGGTTGCAACCAGCTTAAAGCCAAGATCCTGGAATTTTCTAGCCAATGCTGGTAGCTGCTTTTTATCCCGCTCACGCACACTGATAAAGACCGTGCCCTTATCTGGAATCTCGTCACTTGCACCCAACTCGGCTTTGCCATAGGCCTCGGCAAAGGTTTCGCCGACACCCATCACTTCACCAGTCGATTTCATCTCTGGCCCAAGAATGGGATCGATGCCGGGGAATTTATTAAACGGGAACACCGCTTCTTTTACACTGAAGTAAGGTGGAATAATCTCTTTGGTAAAGCCCTGCGACTCGAGCGTCTGACCAACCATGCAGCGGGCCGCTACCTTGGCCAGCGAAGTACCAATGCATTTGGATACGAAGGGCACGGTACGCGAGGCGCGGGGGTTAACTTCGATAACGTAGATCTTGCCATCCTGCAGTGCCAACTGCACATTCATCAAGCCGCGTACACCAAGTTCAACCGCCATCTTGCGGCACACTTCACGCATATCATTTTGAATATCTTCACTGAGGCTGTAAGGCGGCAGTGAACAAGCTGAATCACCAGAATGAATCCCAGCCTGTTCAATATGCTGCATAATCGCACCGATCACGACCTGCTCGCCGTCACTCACTGCATCCACATCCATTTCGATGGCATTGGGCAGGAAGAAGTCAAGTAGCACTGGACTGTCATCTGACACCTGTACTGCGGTTTTCATATAATGGCGCAGTTCGTCCTCTTTGTAAACGATTTCCATGGCGCGACCACCCAAGACATAGGAGGGACGCACAACCAATGGATAGCCAATTTCTTTGGCCAGCTCGACCGCTTGATTTGCACTGCGGGCTGTTGCATTGCGTGGCTGCAGCAGATCGAGTTTCTCAATCATTTGCTGGAAGCGCTCACGATCTTCGGCGCGATCAATAGCATCAGGCGTAGTACCAACGATGGGCACACCTGCAGCTTCAAGGGCACGGGCCAGCTTCAGTGGCGTCTGACCACCAAACTGGACAATCACACCTTTGGGCTTTTCTACGCGCACAATCTCAAGTACATCTTCCAATGTGACCGGCTCAAAGAACAGTCGATCCGATGTATCGTAGTCTGTGGAAACGGTCTCTGGGTTACAGTTAACCATAATGGTTTCATAACCATCTTCGCGCATTGCCAATGCTGCATGTACACAGCAGTAATCAAATTCAATGCCCTGACCAATTCTGTTGGGGCCACCACCGAGAACCAAAATTTTGTCTTTATCGCTGGGACGCGCCTCGCACTCTTCTTCATAGGTTGAGTACATATAGGCCGTATCAGTCGCGAACTCAGCAGCACAGGTATCAACGCGCTTATATACAGGATGAATAGCAAAGCCGGTGCGTGCTTCGCGCATCTGGGTTTCACTGCAACCCAAAATATCGGCCAGGCGACGGTCGGCAAAGCCTTTGCGTTTGAGGCGATAGAGGGCCTGCTTGCTGAGGTCAGCCAGCGCTGTACCCTGCAAACTAAGCTCATCTTTAATAATGTCTTCGATCTGCACCAGAAACCAGCGATCAACCTTAGTGATCGCGAAGATTTCCTCTACGCTCATGCCCTGACGGAAACCATCGGCGAGATACCAGATACGATCTGGGCCCGCTTCAGCAAGTTGATTGGTCAATATGGCAGTGGCATTTTCATCATTGAGATCCAGCACAGGGTCAAAGCCAGCAACCCCAACCTCGAGGCCACGCAATGCTTTTTGCATGGATTCTTGGAAGGTTCGGCCAATCGCCATTACTTCACCCACAGATTTCATCTGCGTGGTTAAGCTCTGATCTGCCTGATCAAATTTCTCAAAGGCAAAACGTGGAATCTTGGTAACCACATAATCGATGCTTGGCTCGAATGAAGCCGGCGTAGCACCACCAGTGATTTCATTTTGCAATTCATCAAGCGTGTAGCCTACGGCTAGCTTTGCGGCGACTCGCGCAATTGGGAAGCCGGTCGCTTTTGAGGCCAGTGCCGATGAGCGGGATACTCTGGGGTTCATCTCAATAACAATCAGTCGACCATCATCTGGGTTGACCGCAAACTGTACGTTGGAACCGCCGGTTTCTACACCGATCTCGCGCAATACCTTAATCGAGGCGTTGCGCATGATTTGGTATTCTTTATCAGTCAGTGTCTGCGCGGGGGCAACAGTGATCGAGTCACCGGTGTGAATACCCATAGGGTCGAGATTTTCAATGGCGCAGACAATAATGCAATTATCTTTGCGATCGCGAACCACTTCCATTTCAAACTCTTTCCAGCCAATCAGTGATTCATCAATCAACAGCTCATTGGTTGGTGAGAGATCTAATCCACGACGACAGATCTCTTCAAATTCTTCTCGGTTGTAGGCAATACCACCGCCGGAGCCGCCCATGGTGAACGAGGGACGAATAATACAGGGGAAACCAAACCGGTCTGAAACCTGAGTAGCCTCTTCCATACTACTGTCTCTTATACACATCTGACGCTGCCGACGACTCCTTACGTGTAGAT
>OJCJ01000289.1_pt1 | contig 10994 bp, 15 predicted proteins | sample 1591811 | NCBI WGS metagenome assembly OJCJ01 (sample SAMN05416758, study PRJEB24817) | seawater metagenome | isolation source: Sea water | place: Canada:Atlantic | collected 2013-07
ATCTACACGTAAGGAGTCGTCGGCAGCGTCAGATGTGTATAAGAGACAGGTTGCTAACCAAAAACTTTTTATCTACCCACTTGTATTCTGAGAATTCAGGCACTTTTGTATTAACATTAATATCTTTATTTGAACCGGTAAATTCAAAAAGATACCATTTTTGTTTTTGTCCTACATATTTACCATTCCACAAAGTTTTTGCTAGATCTGCTGGAAGGTCGTAGTAATACCAATCTTTTAATTCAGCTTTTAATTTAAGTTTACTTTTTTTTATACCTGTTTCTTCTAAAGCCTCTCTAAAAGCTGCATCTACTGGGATTTCTTTAGAGTCAATACCACCTTGTGGCATCTGCCAAAAATGAGAGGGGTGATCTAATCGCTGACCAACAAAAATATTTTTTTTATCATCAATGATCATAATCCCAACATTAGGGCGATATTTTTTTTTATCCTTAGGCATTTAATAATTATTTCTGAACAGTTGCTAATGTTTTAACAGCATCTATAGCTCTAAATAGTTGGTAATCATCATCAATAAGATTCTTCACTTCTTCTTCTTTTGCGTTAGGATCTTTTGTTTCGTTAGTAAGAGCATCTTGATAGTCGGATTCTCTGAATGTAAATAATTCATTGAGAACTTTAATTTCAGCCTGGGGTACAACTACATCAGGTTCAATGCCAATAGCTTGTATAGAGTCACCTGATGGAGTGTAATATTTAGCAATTGTAAGTCTAATAGCACCACTATCTATAGGAACTATAGTTTGAACGGAACCTTTTCCAAATGATGTGATACCTAAAATAGGAGCACGATTATGATCCTGAAGAGCTCCTGCTACAATTTCTGAAGCTGAGGCAGAACCTTGGTTGATGAGAACGACAAGAGGTTTACCTTTAATTATGTCTCCCTTTTTTGCAGAGTAAACTTGAACATCTTGTTTATCTCTCCCTCTTACAGATACAATTTCTCCCTTTTCTAAAAATAAATCGCTTACACTTATAGACTCATCAAGTAGTCCTCCAGGATTATTTCTGAGATCAAGCACATATCCTTTAATATCTGTTTCTCCACTCTCTAATTCCTTTATAATTTTTTTAAGTCCTGTTGTTGTTTGTTCATTAAAAGTTGTGACTCTTAAAACTCCGATGTCATCAATGACCTTATGCTTTACAGATTGAATTTTAATAATGGCTCTTTTTAAAACGATATCAAATGGTTCTTTCATTCCTCTCACAATCGTAATTGTAATTGGTTTCCCTACTTCACCTCTCATAATATCGACTGCTTCCTTGATACTTAAACCAACAACTGATTGTCCATCTAGATGTGTAATAAAATCTCCAGACTCAACTCCTGCTTTTTGAGCTGGAGTATCATCAATAGGAGATATGATTTTTATAAATCCTTGTTCCATAGTAATTTCAATACCAAGACCACCGAAAGCGCCCGCTGTATCAATTTGCATTTCCTTAAAAAGGTCCTCACTCATGAAGCTTGAGTGCGGGTCTAGGGCATTCAACATTCCATTTAAAGCTTTTTCAATTAACTCTTTATCAGTTACTTCCTCAACGTATCTTTCTTTCACCCTATTAAAAACTTCATTGAAGATACTGAGTTGTTTGTAGGTTTCTTTTGTTGTCTCTGAATAGCTATTAGATAAAGCAGCTATATTGAAAGCAATAAAAAAATAGATAAACTTTTTTAGGCTAATTGGATGTTTTTTGGTTAGAGGAGAAATCTTCTGACCAAAGTTTCTCAAGATCATAGATTGAGCGAATTTCATCTCTAAAAATATGCACTAAAACATGCCCAGCATCAATAACTGTCCAGTCGCACAGGGGTTTTCCCTCTGGTCTATTACAATAAAGCTTGTCTTTTCTTAATTCTCGGTAAACTTTGTCGGAAACAGAGTCAACATGTCTCGAAGATCGCCCTGATGCTATCACCATAAACTCAGCAAAGTCGGCTTTCCCTTTAAGAGATATAACTTGAATATCTTCTGCTTTGTTATCATCAAGAGCATTGACAATACTTTGAACTGAAGGGTCTTTGTATTTATCGGTCAAGTCGATTCCTGATATCAGTCGAAGAAATTTCCAAACCTTCAATGTTTAAAAAAAATAAATTAGGAGATGAAGATGTTAAAAATTTTTCTAATGAGTTCATAAAGTATTTTGAGAATTTATTATAAATATGACTTTTTTCAATATCCATATCATACCCGGGACGGTGAACAATACAAATACTAATATTATTAACAATCCATTCAAAATTAACCCATTTGTCTAATTCCCATAATTGGTCAAGACCTATAATTAAAACAAAGTTCTTTAGATGACATTTTTTTTGAATCCTAGTTAAAAGTTGATATGTATTTTGAGATTTGATTGAAAATTCAATTGGACTCACTTTGACATTTAGGTCTAGAGTTTCTAATCTAAGTTTCTTTAAAGTTTCATGAATAGGATCTTTGCTAATTTTGTTTTTTAAAGGATTTTTAAAATTAGGAATAATATAATATTTATCAAGACCAAGTTCTTTTTTTGAATTGTAAATAACATATTCATGACCTTTATGAAAAGGGTTAAAACTTCCACCATAAATACCAATTGAATTATTTTTCACTAAATAATCTTAACAAAATCATTACTAATTTTTGACTCCACAAGTGCTTGTTTAAATAAACCAATTACTAATTTTTGATCTTCAGTTTCAGGTTTCAGAGCCATGGGATTGCATAATTTGAAATTGAATAAAATTGAAGTACAAAACTTTACAAGACTCTCACTTTGTATCCATGCAACAGTGCTGATAGGCAAAGTCAATTTTCTATATTTAAAAAAAAGATTATTATTAATATCATTTGTTAATGGTACTTTATTAATCTCAGTTAGGTCTTGTTCGGTGAAAGTTTCTTTAAAACTTTGATTATTTTTTTCAATTAAAAATATTGTATATTTAATAATATGAGTAACATCCGTCTTATCAATCTCTTCTAAGTAGGAACGATGACTGTTCAATTCATCAATACTAGTCTCTAACGTCATTTAGGTCTGATCTGATTATCGCCTGAAACTAAGTATTTAAAAGTCGTTAGGTGTTGTGCGCCTACTGGACCTCGCACATGCAGTTTGTCAGTTGAGATGCCTATTTCTGCTCCAAATCCAAATTCCCCACCATCAGCAAATTGAGTTGACGCATTGTGGAGAAGAATTGCACTATCGCATTGTTGAAAAAAATATTCAATTGTTGAACTTGTATCTGTAAGACAACTCTCAGTATGCCCACTCGAATATTTATTAATATGTTTAGTTGCATCCTCAATATTACGAACCATTTTAACAGATAATATTTTATCTAAATATTCGGTTGACCAGTCTTCATCATTTGCCTTCTCAGCATTAGGAAAAATATTTTGAATTTTATTATCACCTCTAATTACACAGTCTTGAGAAGCTAAACTTTGAAGTACATGTTTGATAGAAAGATCATCAATTTCTTCATTGATGAGTAAGGTTTCTGTTGCACCACAAATTTCTGGTCTTCTTAATTTAGCATTTACAATAACTTTTTCTGCAAGGTCTTTATCATAACCCTTATCCCAGTAAGTGTGGCAGATACCATTTAAATGTTTAAGAGTTGGAATTGTAGAATTTTTAGAAATTGATTGTATGAGAGAAAGTCCTCCCCTTGGAATAATCAAATCCACATAGTCATTTAATTGAATGAGTTCTTGGACAAAACCTCTATCGATATCATCAATAAAACAAACTAAATTTTTATTAAATCCTAAGTCTGTTAAAGCTTCTTGGATACAATTGTAGAGAGCTGTATTTGAGTGAATACATTCCTTACCACCTCGAAGTATAGGTATATTTCCTGAACGCAAACATAAGGCTGCCGCATCAACAGTCACATTTGGTCTTGATTCATAAATGATACCTATTACGCCAAGAGGAACTGTAATTTTTTTAAAACTTAATCCATTTGGTTGAGACCATTCATCTAAAATTTGCCCCAAAGGATCTGGCATTTGTGCAATACTTTCCACTGTGCTTACAAGAGCATCTACTTTTTTTTGATCAAGGATGAGCCTATTTATTAAAGGAGCTGATAGGTTTTTAATTTTTGCTTCATCTATATCTTTTTGATTAGCATCTAGAATTTTTTTTTCATTAATTTTAATAAATGCACTTATATTCATTAAGATCCTACTTCTATCTGCAGCAGAAAGTTTTCTCATATCTTCTGTTGCTTCTTTGGCCATTTGGCCAATCTGCATCATTTTTTCTTTTATATCGCTCATGATATTAAAACTAAATTATCTTTATGAATAATTTCATCCTCTCTAATAAAACCTAAAATTGAATTAATACTACTAGATTTCTTACCTTTAATGGCTTCTATGTCCTCAAAATCATAATTAATAATTCCTCGTGCCATTTCTTTACTATTATACTTCACAGAAATAGTATCGCCACGATAAAATTTACCTTCGACTTTTTTCACACCTATAGCTAGCAAGCTAGAATTTTTAGATAAAGCTTTAGCAGCTCCAGCGTCTATATGTAATGCAGCAATTTTAGACGAACGGCTCCATATCCACTGGTGTCTTCTTGAACGTGTATTTTTTTGAGGAATGAACCAAGTTGAATTTTTAGTATTAATGCATTTCAATGAATTTTTTTCTAGTCCATTAGCTATAATCATTTTTATTCCAGATTGCATGCATAGTTTTGCTGCTTCGATTTTTGCATTCATTCCACCAGATCCGAAATCACTTTTTGAATGATCAACGTAACTTGTTATTGTTTGATTGATCTCGGTGACTTCTGATAAGAGCTGTGAATTTTTATTTTTTTTAGGATCTTTTGTATAGAGACCATTTACATCAGATAGTAAAATTAACATTTCTGCAGAAATAGAATTAGCAATTATTGCAGATAGCTTATCATTATCTCCGAAGCGAATTTCCTCAGTAGAAGTAGTGTCATTTTCATTAATAATAGGTACAACACCTAAATCTAATAATGCAAAAATTGTATTACGAGCATTGAGATATTTTCTTCTATTTTCCAAATCCTCTGCAGTTAATAAGATTTGAGAACTTTGAACCTTCACTTTTGATAAGGCGGCTTGCCAAGATTGCGATAAATGTATTTGCCCTATTGATGCGGCAGCCTGTTTGTCATGAAGATTATTAAGATTTTTTTTCCCTAATGTCTTTTTGCCTAAAGCAATGGCTCCTGAAGAAACAATGACTACTTTATTTTTTTCATCTCGAATTTTTTTGATATCTTTAGCTAAAGACTGCAACCACTCCTTCTTAATATTTTGATCTTTATCGACTAAAATATTTGAGCCAACTTTAACCACTATAATTTTTGAAGAATGAAGTTCCTTGATAATACTGTAATTCATTATTTTTTCATCAATTCTAAAATGTACTTTGTGACATTAGATAAGTTATAACTAGTAGCCGCTGAAATTTCAAAGACCTTTTGTTTTGTTCTATTTTCTAACTCTTGTTTTAGTTTTACAATTTTTTCTTTTTCAACAATATCAGTCTTATTTAAAGCAATAATTTCATTTTTATTTTCAATTCCCTTTCCATAATTTTTTAATTCATTTCTTATGATCTCATAATTTTGTATTACATTTTCTTCTGAACTGTCTAGCACATGTATTAAAATACTGCATCTTTCAACATGTGATAGAAAATCATGACCTAGACCTTTGCCCATACTAGCTTCCTCAATAATTCCAGGTATATCGGCCATGATAAATTCTTGATCAAATGTCTGCACCATTCCTATGTGAGGATCTAGAGTAGTAAAAGGATAATCAGCAACCTTAGGGGTAGCGTTCGTTACTACAGATAAAATAGACGACTTACCAGCATTAGGCATTCCCACTAAACCCACATCAGCTAACAACTTTAATTTTAAACGAACTGTGAGTTCTTGACCAACTTCACCATTCTGCACTTTTCTTGGTGCGCGGTTAGAGGAGCTTTTAAAGTGCGTATTGCCTTTTCCTCCTTGGCCCCCACGTAAGAAATAATAAAGTTGACCATCTTCAAGAATTTCCGCAACCTTAATAGACATATCTTCATTATAAATTTCTGTACCACAAGGTAGTTCTAAAATTAGATCCTTTCCATTTGCTCCAGTTTTTAATTTACCGGAACCACCAGAACCATTTTTTGCATAGTGATGTTGATTGAAGCGATACTTTTGAAGAGTGTTTACACTTTTATTTCCTTTAAAGATGACATCACCACCTTTACCACCATTACCACCATCTGGACCGCCGTATTCAATAAATTTTTCTCTTCTAAAACTTAAAGACCCATGGCCGCCATTACCTGATCTTACATAAATTTTTGCCTTATCAATAAACGACATTTTAAATTTTTAGATTTTTTGGTTTAAAGTAAATTAGTTAACACAAACAAATTGTCTATTACGAGATTTTTTAAATAGAACTTTGCCTTCAACTAAAGCGAATAGAGTGTGATCTCTTCCAATCCCAACATTTTCACCGGGGTAATATTTTGTTCCTCTTTGACGAATTAATATGTTTCCAGCAATAACATGCTCTCCACCATATTTTTTAACACCCAGCCTTCTTCCTGCCGAGTCTCTTCCGTTTTTGGAACTTCCGCCTGCTTTTTTCGTTGCCATTGTTTAATCTTTTACCTTAGTTGATGTTTTTTTTGTAGTTGTTTTTTTAACAGTTTCTTTTTTAACATCTACAGTCTCAGTTTTAGCCTCTTTTTTTACAGTTTCAGTTTTGGCTTCATCTTTTTCAATAACTTTTGTTTTAGAGACTTTTTTAACAGGCTCTTTATATAGCTCATCACCAATTGATGATTTAATTGATAAAACTTTAAGGATTGTAATGTATTGACGGTGCCCTTTAGTTCTTTCATAGTGCTTTCTTCTATTTTTTCTGAAAACTCTTATTTTATCATCACGAGTTTGATATAATAATTTTGCTGAAACTTCTGCACCTTGAACTGAAGGTGACCCTAACTCAAACTTATCGCCACCGCCAACAGCCACAATATCTTTAAAGGCAATAGTTTCACCTTCTTTACCTTCAATTTTATCAATTTTAAGAATATCACCTGGTGATACTTTATATTGTTTCCCGACTGCTTTTAAAACTGCGTACATGATAAGAAGGGCAATATATATATGTCTTTTGTTATGTCAACTGCCAAAAATGCCATAAAAATCAATACTATCTATGATTAGTTAGCTTATTTTAGACATTTCTTGCAGGTTATATATAGCTCTAGGTTATATCTATTTAATTTGGAACTTTCTTGTATAGCTAAATCGTTCAGATTTTTAAATATTTTATTATCGTGAATTTCTGAAACTTCATCACATTGCTGACATATTGTAAAACCAGTATTGCTATTTAAAGAACAATTAGAATTGATGCAGGCTACAAATGCATTTTTACTTTCAATTTTATGAACCTTTCCAAGCTCTATAAGTTTATCTAATGCTCTGTAAACTTGAAGTGGAGCTTTGACGCCATGCTCAGATAAATTAAATAAAATTGAGTAAGCTTTTAGTGGTTCATTTGATTTTTCAAGTAAATTTAAAACTATTTCCTGGTTCTTTGTTAGATGTTCTTTTTGATTGTTTTTATTTGTTAATGGAGAATTGTTCATTTTATCTATGTATTACAATCTAGTTTTTTTTTTCAAGATTGGCAATTTCTTCCATGGCAAAAGTGTAAATATAAATATTCCTAGAGCTACGCTTAAAATTGTCGGTCCAGTTGAAGTATTCCAAGTCAACGAGGAGTATAAACCTAAAACCATAGATATGACTCCAACTATGCTCGCAATAATTGCCATTTGTATGGGATTAGAAGATAAATTTCTTGAAGCTGAGGCTGGTATAATAAGAAGTCCGGTTATTAATAAAATACCAACTATTTTTATTGAGATGGCGATTACAGCCGCAATTAGTAAAGTAAAAATAGCATTAGCCAATTCAGATTTCATTCCCTCAGCTTTTGCCAGTTCCAGATTCACAGTCCCTGCAAATAATGGTCTCCAGATTATAACTAATAATATTAAAACTGCCGTGCCCCCAATCCATACAAGTAAAATATCATTAAAATTTACTGCAAGAATATCCCCAAACAGTAAGCCCATGAGGTCGATCCTTATAAATGGTAATAAGCCGAGCAAAACAAGTCCAATTGCTAAAACTGAATGAGCTAAAAGACCTAACAGAGCATCATTTGGTAAATTTGTTTTTTTTTGGAGGTATAACAAAGACAGAGAAATCAAACCCGATATTATGAATACAGAAAGAATAATATTAAAACTCAATGCGTAAGCAATCACGACCCCTAGTAATGCTGAATGTGAAAGTGTATCGCCAAAATAAGACAATCTTCTCCAAACAATAAAACACCCCAATGGTCCTGTAATAATTGCTAGGCCAATTCCTGCAACAAAAGCTCTAAATAAAAAATCTTCAAACATAATTTTAATTAGTGAGAATGATCTATGCTTCCGTCAGGTAAATGATTGTGATCATGTTCATGTTCATAAAAAGCCAAAGTAGGATCCATATTTTTTCCAAAGAGTTTTATATATTCTGCTTCCTTAACAATTGATTTTGGAGCTCCGGAGCAACAGACATGACCGTTTAAACAAACAACATGATCTGTTTGAGACATAACTACATGAAGATTATGTGAGATTAATAAAATACCGCAATTTAAATTTTTAACTATTTCTTGGATAGTTTTATACAGGGCTATTTCACCAGGATAATCTACTCCTTGGACTGGCTCATCTAAAACAAGAAAATCAGGTTTTTTTGCAATAGCTCTTGCCATAAGAAGTCTTTGAAACTCTCCTCCGGATAAATTTCTAACATCCTCGTAAAGCAAATGCTTGATTCCTGTTAATGAGAGTGTCTCAGTAATATTATTTAGGTTATATTTTTCAATGAGGTTCATAAAGTCAATGACTCTTAGCGGAAGTGACCAGTCAATTGAAATTTTTTGGGGGACATATGAAACTTTTATGTCATCTTGAATTAAGTTATTTCCTTCATCCGGTTTCAAAATTCCAAGAGCCATTTTAGCTGTTGTAGATTTTCCTGATCCATTTGGACCAATCAAAGTTACTATTTGACCTTTAAAAACTTTTATGGAGACGCCACGAACTAACCATTTTTCGTTTCGATATATTCCACAATTATTTAACTCTATTAATAAATTTTCCATATCTCAATCTTGACATTAATTAAATGTTATAATATTACATATGTAATAATATAACAATAAAAAGGTAATACATATGAATTTAATCAAAAAATCAATATTTTTAACATTAGTCTTCTCTTTAATAAGTATTTCAGTGAGAGCAGATGTTAATGTAGTGACAACAATTAAACCCCTTCATTCACTAATATCAAATGTGATGAAAGGTGTTGGAGAACCATCACTTATAATTGAAGGCACTTCTAATCCTCATAATTTTGTCTTAAAACCCTCGCATGCAAAGCTTTTACAAGATGCAGATATTATATTTTGGATAGGAGAAGATCTAGAGGCATTTATGGAAAAGCCCCTAAGTTCTCTAGCAAAAGATGCTAAAAAAATATCTTTTATGGAGTTAGGCTCTATTAAAAAATTAAAATTTAGAGAAAATAATATTTTTGACCACGATGACCATGACGGACACAAAGAAGATGACCATGATCGACATAATCATGGAGAATTTGATGCGCATCTATGGCTTGATCCGGTCAATGCAAAAGAGATGGTTATAGAAATATCACATGAACTTTCAGAATTAGATCCCGCAAATAAAAATAAATATAAGGCTAATGCTGATAAAACAATTGAAGTTCTTGATAACCTCATAAAAGAAGTTAACCAATCTTTATCAAAAGATATTAGCTATGTTGTATTCCATGACGCTTACCAATATTTTGAAAAAAGATTTGAAGTCACTTCAGCTGGTGCTCTAACGTTAAATCCTGATGTATTACCTGGAGCTAAACAAATAGTTGATATTCAAAGTCTTATTAAAGAAAAAAATATTAAGTGCATTTTTTCTGAGCCTCAATATAACCCTAAAATAATTGAGACTCTGGCTAGTGATACAAATATTTCAACTGGTACAATGGATCCATTGGGAGCAAATTTAGATAGGGGAGTGACAATGTATAGTAAGCTAATTATGAATATTGCTGACTCAATTAAAAATTGTTCTTAAAGGATTAGCTTTTAAATAAATACAGACATAACCCTGAGTAAATTTAAACTTGGGGTGATGTCTGCTTTAAATATTAATTAAATTTTATACTACTCACAGGACTTACAAACAGCAGGTATTTCTATTTGTTGTAATTTATTTGTATTAAACTTTTTTAAATCCAAAACGTTAAGTAAAAGACCCAATTTATTTTTATCCATCACAACTTCTTCAATATCTTTGCATTTGGTACAAACAGTAATTGTTGTAATGTCATTTTCAGAATGTGAAAATCTGCAAAGAATATATGTATTATGAAAATTAGATTTATGAATATAACCTTCTTTTATGAGAGTATTTAAGGACCTATAAACAGTCATAGGTTGAATTCTTTTAATTCTCTGAAATTTATCAACAATATCATAAGCGCTTAGGGCTTTTTTATTATTCCTTATAATTTTTAAAACTATTTGGTTATTGTTCATATGTTATACTTACATACATGACATGTTTTTAGATTTATTAAAATGGGCCAAGATGGTCAACACCACCACTAGGCTTTCTAGGCTTTTATTGAATTCAAATGTAATTTAAAGAATTTTTTTTGTTTCGTTATAACATTATTTTAAAATATATTTTTTTGATATTTTTGTTGACTATCAGGATATTTTTTAAAAATAACTTAATTATTACCATTATAGCTGTCTCTTATACACATCTGACGCTGCCGACGACTCCTTACGTGTA
>OJCJ01000291.1_pt1 | contig 10984 bp, 11 predicted proteins | sample 1591811 | NCBI WGS metagenome assembly OJCJ01 (sample SAMN05416758, study PRJEB24817) | seawater metagenome | isolation source: Sea water | place: Canada:Atlantic | collected 2013-07
ACACGTAAGGAGTCGTCGGCAGCGTCAGATGTGTATAAGAGACAGATATTGATTTATATTTTCATAATTACGTTAATTATATGGCAATCCTGAAAAAAAAAGAAAATGTAAATAGCTGTCCAGATAATTTAATACAAAAATATGAAGTAATTGCTGATTAATCGTATAATATCTTACTTATTAAATTATTAAATAAATTATCACTATGAACGTTACGTTGATACCATTGATAGCATTGTTCTGACATTAATTTCCATTGTTCAATTGAAATTTCATTTAGTTTTTCATTCATTTCTTCTGGTGTAGTCACATATATAAAATGTTTGTTTTCTTCCAAAGGTTCTAAATAAGAATCGTAATTAACGTGTTCTGTTATAATTGGAACAGTACCAAATGCCATTAACTCTACCTCACGATGACATTTCGAACCATAACCTCGCAAACATAATCCATATTTAGAGGAACGTAATTTTAATAAATATTCTTCGTGTGTAAATTTATGTTGTTTACCTTGTGTAATATGGAATTCTTGAACTATATTTGACCAATTTGTATTTTCATTTCTAAATTTTGACTGTACGTTATTTTCAATATTACCAATAAATATACTCAAAATATTTCGTTCTTCGAAATTAAGTATTCCATCTCTTTTGAGTAATTTTTCTAATAACATTGGTTTTCTTGGCCAAAATATCCAGGGTTTTACAGTTAAATTAGGTACACGAGAAATAATTTCTTTACCCTCAACTTTTACATCTCCATTTCCTAGTAATAATAATGATGCTGATAAAAATTCGTTATTTATCCATTCTAATGTTGGTCTATCATAAGTAAGAATGTTTGGCTCAATCCAACAATGTATTGTATTTGAATGAAATTGTACATCAACGTCATTATTTTTTACTTTCATTAATATTGGTAGTTCGCGATAACTATCATTTTTGTGATATCCCAACCCTTGAATTGGTTGTTTTGGTATTTTTAATACCCATTTTTTGTGAATAACACGATATATAATTGCAAGAAGTTTGTATAGCTTTGCTTCTACAAGCGATTGAATAATAATAGTATTGAATTCGTGAAATCGTTGATCCAAAAAATGTGTGTGAATAAATTTCAATGGTTTGTTTTTGTAGTATAATTTATCATTAATTTTATATGTTATATTGCTTTTAATTTGCTGCGAACCTTCTGGTGATAGATAATAACGCCAGCACTGTAAATTATAATTTTCTCCAAATTCAAAGTAATCGTACTTTTTTGCCAAATCTTCAATTGATGCTTGGTCATAATATCTACTTGTTTTTGTAAATTCAATCCAATCATTTGTAACTTCTTTACATTTTGTCCATAAAACACCGCCATTATAGTAGCCTGTTTTATTTATATGTTCCTCTGTAATAAATTGTGGACTGACACCTAATTCTTTATTTTCATCTATGTCAATGACATCAGTAATGATAATATCACTATCTAAAAACATAGTATTATCAGTATGTTCTAATGCATATCGAATAGATTCGGCTTTTTTCATTTGAAATTCACTCCATATTCCTTCTTTTTCCATTGTAAACCTGTTTTTATTACTATATTTATCTAATTCAACAAACCATATCATTTCTAATTTTGGTTTTGGTCTCATTTCATCAATTGTTGCTTTTGTTGCACTATCACATAATATAAATATTTTTTCATTTGTATGATGAATTGATAAAGATAATAATAAACCAACTAATTCATACGCACAACCAATTGTGCATAGTGTACAAAATGATTCGGGTTTACTCATAACATAATGTTGATTTAATATTTAAATAATTATTTTTATTTATTATTTTCAACATAAAAATATAGTATGATTTAAATTATGGAATTATCTGATTCATTTTTGAAAACACGAAATTTACTAGAAAATTTTACTTATGAAGAAAAATTAAAATCATTTGAACTGCTTCAAAATCATATTTTTAAAAAGATTGCAGCAAATGAAAAATTTTTTATTGGAAGATTATCTGGAAATGAATCAAATCTAGCTGGACGATTGTTATCAAAAATAGAAATAAATAATTATTTAATTCAAGAAATGTTATTTGGAGCTGGAATACAATTTACAAATAAAGATGATATTCGAAAGTATGGTACTTTATATACAAAATCTGTTATGAATTGTACATCACTTGGAATTTGGAGTGGCAATATGTATAATCAAGCCAAACCATTTTATGATTTTGTTGAAAAAATAAGTTCAGATAAAGAATATATTTGTGCACAAGCATTGGAGCCATATTATTTTATGGAAGAAGATCTTTATAAATTTGATGAAATTTTCAAAAATAAAAAAGTATTAATTATTACTTCTCATAGTGAAACAACAAAGCATCAATTACAGAAAGAAAATTTATTTCAAAAACCAATATTTCATAATTCAACAGAATTTTATGTATATAAAGGTGTTCAACAAAATGCTGGTAATAATGATTCTAATTCTTGGGAATTCCATTTTGACCAAATGAAAAATGAATTACAAAATATTAAAAATAACGTCTTCGATTTTGATATTGTATTAGCAAGTTGTGGTGGATTTGGTATAATATTATGTGATTTTTTGTACTCTAAATTAAATACAAGTGTTATTTATATAGGAGGAGCGTTACAACTTTATTTTGGTATAATGGGAAATAGATGGAGAAGTAATGGAAATATAACGAGACTTAAAAATGATCAATGGACCGATGTATTTAATGTAGATAAGGTAGAGTCACTCGCAAAAAATCCTAACTTATGTGAAAATTCGTGTTATTGGTAGGAATATTTTAAATATTGATATCATATGGGAATTTTATTTTCAAAAGCTCCTAGCTCTCCTTGCATTCGAACCAATCCAGAAGTTTTGCCATTTGAAAATGACAACAATTTATCAGTAGCAAATGTAGAAGATATTAATTTACAAGAAAAATCACCTGATAAACATTCTGAAAGCAGTATATTAAGTATTGACATAAACAGTTTAAACAGTAATGATAGTTTAATATTGAGCGAAAGCTCTGATGAAAGATTATATGATTCAGATGAATCTCTTCCCGATCATGTACCGGAATTAGTAGAAGCAATTATACAGCAAGAAAATATTCAACTTGTTGTAGGAGAATCTGGTGATCTAGTTGAGCCAATTGAACAAGTTGAAATCGTTGTAGAGGAACAAGTAGTTGAAAAAGCTGTTGTAGGAGAATCTGGTGATCTAGTTGAGCCAATTGAACAAGTTGAAATAGTTGTAGAGGAACAAGTAGTTGAAGAAGCTGTTGTAGGAGAATCTGGTGATCTAGTTGAAACTAATGAAAATGTTGTACAGGAACAAGTAGTTGAAGAAGCTGTTGTAGGAGAATCTGGTGATCTAGTTGAGCCAATTGAACCTAATGAAATAGTTGTAGAGGAACAAGTAGTTGAACAACCTGTTATAAAAGAAATCCATGAAGAAATCGAAGTAGATAAGGTTGATGAAGTTGCACCTGCTGAACCTGTAATTCATGAAAACGCAGAAGAAGATACAAGAGAACATAAAGAAGATTAAATTTTTAGAAAAAATTGATTAAACACAAACCTATTGTATGAAATATAAACAATAATGGTAAAACAGTGTATAAATAAATATATTGAAGATGACAAATATAATTGTCATTTTCAATGCTTTCCGTTTGAATTAAGTGACTTTCAAAAATATGCAATCGAAGGGATTGTAGATGATAAACATGTATTAGTAACCGCACATACAGGATCAGGAAAAACTCTTCCTGCTGAATTTGCTATTGATTATTTTGTAACAAAAAAACATAAAAAAGTGATCTATACAAGTCCTATAAAAGCACTAAGTAATCAAAAATTTTATGAATTTGGTAAAAAATTTCCTCATATTGATTTTGGTATTTTAACAGGTGATATAAAATTTAACCCTGAGGCAGATGTGTTAATTATGACAACAGAAATTTTACAAAATAATTTATTTCAAAAATATGTACAAAAAAATAAACAACAAACAATATTTAATACAGATACCCATAATACAAGTAATGATAATACAAGTTATGTGAATAATGAAATTAATTTAAATAATAATAACACTTTGAGTGATTTCAATATGGATATAGAAAATGAGTTAGCCTGTGTTATCTTTGATGAAGTCCATTATATTAATGATGAAGATCGCGGTAAGGTATGGGAACAAACAATAATGATGCTTCCAAATCATGTTCAGATGGTTATGTTATCTGCTACAATAGATAAACCAGAACAATTTGCTGCTTGGTGTGAAAATCAACAAAAAACTACTACAACTGATAGTGACAATAAGGTGAAAGAGGTATATTTAGTTCCAACGAATCATCGTGTTGTTCCTTTATACCATCATTTATATGTAGACTGTAACCAAACATTATTCAAATCATTAAAAGATAAAGAATTAAAAGACAAGGTACGAGCTTTTATTGGCAAGCCTCATTTATTAAAAGATCAACAACATAAGTTCAATGATGATGTTTATTATGAAACAAAGAGAATGAGAGATTTATTTGATAAAGAAAAATGTTTTATACGCCCAAACTTTATTTTCAATAATTTGGCGTCCTATTTGAAAAACAACAATATGCTTCCAGCAATTTGTTTTGTATTCTCACGTAAAAATGTTGAAAAATATGCACACGAAGTCACGACAAATTTACTAGAAGATGATTCGAAAGTACCATATACTATTGAACGTGAAACTCAAAATATTCTTCGTAAGATGCCAAATTATAATGAAATAATCAACTTACCTGAATATAAATCATTAATTGTATTACTACAAAAAGGTATTGCAATTCATCATAGTGGAATATTACCGGTATTACGTGAAGTAGTAGAACTCTTATTTGCACAAGGACATATCAAATTATTATTTGCAACAGAAACCTTTGCAGTTGGATTAAATATGCCAACAAAAACAGTCATATTTACATCATTATATAAATATACAAGTTCTGGCGAACGATATTTATATAGCCATGAATATACTCAAATGGCTGGAAGAGCTGGACGTCGCGGAATAGATAGTGAAGGACATGTTATACATTTGTGTAATATGTTTCGTAATCAATTTCCAAATTACATATCATATAACAACATAATCGGTGGCGTTCCACAAACATTAAAATCAAAATTCAAAATGAATTACGCTCTAACGATTCAATTATTAAAAGCATTTGATGATGGAAATATTATTTGTAATAGTGAAAATTTTGTTAAATCATCAATGATGTATGAAACATTGCAAAAAAGAATTGGTGCAAGTGAAAGAGAGTTGAATGATGTACAAATGTTACAAAGTTCACAAAATGAGTTAGATATTTCCACAACAACATCACAAAAACAATTAGAACTATGTAAACAATATGATGAGTTATTACAAGAATTAGAAAATACATCAGGAAATAAAAAGAAAAAATTATATAAAAAACAAAATACTATGCTAGAACAACTAAAATTAAAAATACCTGATTTTAATATATCTTTATTAAAGACATTATTACAACCTCATAAAGAAATAAATGAAGTTCAACAACATCATTCACAGAAACAAGTGGAAATTAATGCGATGAAAAATTTTGTAGAAACTAAGTTTTCAGTAATATTAGATGTTTTACGCAAAGAAGATATAGTAGACAATACAGAAAATAAATTGACAATAAAGGGTGATATATGTTCTCATTTAAATGAAATTAATCCCCTTTTAATGGGTTCTTTATTAAATGAAGATTTAACTTCGAAATTTATTCAAGATCTTTCATTGGATGAATTTATTGGATTCCTTAGTTGCTTCTATAATGTAAAAGTAAATGAATCGTATAAAACATATAATATTGAAAATTGTAAACATAAATCATTAGGTTTACAAAATTTAGTTAAATTTATACATAAAACGCAATCAAAATATACGGATTATGAAACACAAAACAGATTTGTAACAGGAGAATTTAGTGAAGATTTAGTATTTGATCTAGTTGATTATGTGATTGAATGGTGTAGAGCGTCAGATGAACACTCTTGTCAAAATATTTTAAATAGATTAGCAATTGAAAAAGAACTGTTTGTGGGAGACTTTTCCAAAGCATTATTGAAAATATACAATATTGTTAATGAATTAACAAGTGTTTATAATTATTTACAAAATGTCGAAATGCTTCATTATTTACGTGATGCATCAGAAAAATTATTAAAATATGTTGTAACAAATCAATCGTTGTATATTTAATTGATGATATTTAAAGTAACATTGCTTTATTACCTCGTAGAATGAATAAACCCAATAATAAAAACATTAATACAAATGGAAATAATACAATAGCCCAAGCAATACTCTTATGACCAGACTTACAAATTAATGTTAATATCCAAGTCCAGAATACAATATACAATATTTCAACTGAAAGAAGCGTTACTTTCATAATATTAGATGATGGACAAGATAAATGTCCTACACAAAATTCTCCATTTTTTATTATGTTTTGTACAACAATTACAATTAAAGTGAACATAGATAACATAAAATATATAAAAGCAGGTGTGCATAATTCTTTTAAAGTTTTAACTAACTTCATTATATATATTGGACATATATTTTAATGAAATCCTTATATATGTCATTAACAATACAACCAGTAAGAGATAATGCACTTAAATTCCCTGTTGTATTCAAATCATTATTCGGATATAATGTAATGTTTCGAATAGGAGTAATCTATAATTTAACAAACGAATCAAATTATATATTTATAATGAAGACTCATATTGATTTAGTAGATTTATCCTATTGGATTCGATTATTCACTCGAAATTGTCGCCATTTTATGAAAGTGAAGAAATTAATCAAAAGCATAAATTTACTTATGATAAAAGGTGATTTTATGACTTATCGTAGTATGGGATTGATTTCTATACAAGATTATACGATAAGATTTTCTGGAAATTATAATATATTTCATTATAACAAGCTACATGGTGAAAAATAAATCTTTAATTACAAATATACATGATTATCCTGTCGTGATAGTTTTTGATTTAGATGAAACTCTTGGTTATTTTTCGGAATTTTCATTATTGTGGAATTATTTATTAGTAAAACAACAAAAAAAGATCAGTGAAATACATCTACAATTTTGTTTTAATGATATTTTTGATAAATTTCCAGAATTGTTGAGACCACTTATCATAGATATATTGAAATCATTGATGCGAAAGAAGCTCCATTATCGTTTTGAAATTATGTTATATACAAATAATAACGGAAGTAAAAAATGGATTCACCATATTGTTAAATATTTAGAATATAAAATTAATCAAGAATTCAAATTAGAAAGCAGTATATTTTTCAAAATTATATATGCTTTTAAAGTAAATGGGAAACGTGTAGAGTTGAAACGAACAACGTGTGATAAAACTTTTGATGATTTCTTATCTAGTACTAGCCTTCCCAAAAGTACACAAATTTGTTTTATTGATGATACTTATTATCCAAATATGGATGTCAAAAATGTCTTTTATATAAACGTAGAACCATATACATATCATTTTAATACTGTTAATATACTTCAACGTATTAAAGAGTCATTTTATTACAGAAAACATTATCTAAACATTGATGAAAATAAACTAGTATCATTTTTAAGTTCTCACTTATATTTAGATAAAAACAATCTTCATATGAGTAAAGAAAATGTAAAACGTTCTATTGACATAATTGATTCAAAAGCTATTTGGAAATTTTTAAATGAATTTTTGATGGAATTCTGTTACAAATATTAAGTATCCATTTGTAATCAATGTTGATATTAAAAGAAATACAGCAGCATCAAATATAATTCGTTTATCAAATTTAGTATATGTTGGATTGACAAAAGGATTAAATCTTAAAACAAGAAATAAAGAAACGAACAATGTAACATAAGGAGTTATAGTATCTCTATAATTGTCTGAAAATACTTGTAAATTAATAAACGCAGTAAAATATGCAATATATATGGATATATAAATGATATTATATATGTTTTCAATAATTTTTAGTGAAATCATATATTCTATGGATATAAAGTTTTTATGCAATAATATTTGAATTAGATTTTACAGAAGAACTTGTTATACCCATTCTATTATTATATACATCTAGTGTACGAGCACTTGAATCTTTTGCATCAACATATTTTGGCATCCAGAAATAGGGCAATAATCGTTGACATTTGGGATAATAGTACTCAAAAATTGAACGATAAAATAATTGTTCTTGTGAAGTTGGAGTGTTATGTGTGAAACTATTATTTGATGTAAATATTGGAATATTCTTATATAGAATACTTGAATCATTTGTTTCATTATCAAATACACTTTGTGGCAATGTAATTATTTTAGAGACATGTTCTTGAATTATTTGGTACCATGAACGTGTTTGTTTACTAACTCCGTCACTAAATGCTTCTTTTGTTCTCCAAAGTACCTCGTCTGGAAGAACATTTTGCTTAGAATATGCTTTCCTGATTAAATATTTTTCACATACATTATAGATATTTTGACATCTTAACATTGGTGTAAGCGATAAATAATATTGAACAAATGATCTATCTAAGAATGGCGTTCGTGGTTCCAAACCACACGATGAAATTGTTTTATCAGATCGTAATACATCGTACATATATATATCTTTCAGTAATCGCCGACATTCTTTGTCAAATTCTAATGGATCGGGAGCCTGATGAAAATACAAGTAACCTCCCATCAATTCATCGGCGCCATCACCATTAAAAATGACTTTTGCATCACTATGTTCTGAAATATATTTTGATACTAAATAATTGCCAACACTTGCTCTGATAGTAGTTGTGTCATAACTTTCAATCTTATAAATGACTTCTGGTATAGCATCTAAAAATTCTTGTTCTGTCACTACAACTTGGTGATGTTTTGTATTTAAATATTTCGCTACTAATTTTGCGTAATATAAATCTTCTGAACCTTCTAGACCAATACTGTATGTTTCAATTTGTTTTCCTTGTGTTTGCAATACTTTTCTGGCAACTAAACTACAAATCAAAGAACTGTCTAAACCACCAGATAATAAACAGGCTATCGGACGTTCTGTTGCTTCGACTCGTTTGTTTACTGCATTTTCCAAATGAAAACGAAGTGTTTCATATATTTCAAAATCATCGTTAAAAATAACTTCAGGTAAGTTCATTGTCAATGGATGAATATTTCCAAAACTAGGATTACTATAACGTGTGAATGAAGACGCTAATTTCCACGAACCTAGCAAATTCTGTTTTAATATAGTGTATGTTCCTGGATGAAATTGTTGGATTTGATTATATGTGGTTTCTGAATTTGATGTAATGAAACCAATAAGTGTTTTTAATTCTGACGCAAATCCATAAACCATATTTTCGTGAACTGAATTTTGATATTGTAACATGTATAAAGGACGAACACCATATGGGTCTCTAGCACTTATCAATGTATTACTTTCATGATCATATAAAATAAATGCAAAAACACCATCTAATATTTGTAATGTATACTCAATTCCAAATTTTTTATATAAATGAATTATAATTTCACAATCAGAATTTGTGTATGGTTTGATACCAAGTAATGCATACAATTCTTTATAATTATAAATTTCTCCATTACATATTAGGGAAATTTTTTCAAAATGAAATGGTTGATTCGATTCTTCATCTAAACCATTTATAGCTAATCTATGGAAACCAAAATATATATTTGTATTTTTACTTTGTTCAATTCCATTTATTAATTCTAAATGCGAAAACTCTGGTCCTCTTGTTTTCCCTTTCATAAATGATTCTTCAATAGTATCATGTTCAATTTCATTATCTTTAAATAATAAAGAAAATATTCCACACATATAATCTAATAATACATATCGTTTTATGTAGTTTTAAAAAGACATTACAAAATAATGTTTATATATATTATAATGAACTTTGACAGTATTTTCGGTATTCTTGATGTAGACTTCTGTGTCTATTACTACGCTCTTATGGTATTTGGATTCGTTGGTGTAATTGCTAGTTTAATGGCCCTTGTTGGTGAAGCACTTTTCTCCAAAAAATCTGATTTAAAGAACAACATGTTCAACCTAGCTTATAGTGGTTTATTTTACTTTGTAGCTCGTTTATTATACTCTATGTGTGTAAGTTCTTTAAAAGCTACTCCAATGATGTAAATAAATGTAATTATTAGACTGTAATAGTAATATTAGTAGATGAGTAGTGTTAATTATTTAAGATATTTTATATATGTGTATAGTATAGAATGTCTAGATTTCAAGGAGTATTTTATGGATTAAATATGCATACCGACCCAAATGAACAACAAATTAATAGAAAAAGTTATGCTCATCAAGTATTACAACAACCAGTAGAACATAAATTTGATCCCCGACCTCATGAAACACGTCATGTGAAATTTCCTGCATTGGTCAACAAGAGTGAATTTAATATGATGAATCCTAATACACAATTAGCATATGTACCAAATGCTCAACAAGGATCATTTGTAGGATTTAGCTCCCATGTTGATGATGAAACTATATTACGTAATCAAACATTTGCCTTGCAAAAAAGTGATAAAGCAGCCTATATTCCAGATTCAAATAGTGATATGTACGTGGAAACTGTACAAAATCGTAATGGAAATCCAGGAAGACACGAATTATTGTGGGATAATTATGCACCATTGCCTGGTGTCCGTAATATGCCATCGCAAATTGGAGCTGATACATTTAACAACCATACACGTGTACAACGCAATAATTGAAATTATCATAAAAAATCAATTAAATTTTAGTGAAATGGAATAATTTGTTGTGAGTCAAATAAAAAATACCTTTTGGATATAAGTCTGTCTCTTATACACATCTGACGCTGCCGACGACTCCTTACGTGTA
>OJCJ01000293.1_pt1 | contig 10917 bp, 9 predicted proteins | sample 1591811 | NCBI WGS metagenome assembly OJCJ01 (sample SAMN05416758, study PRJEB24817) | seawater metagenome | isolation source: Sea water | place: Canada:Atlantic | collected 2013-07
CACGTCAGGAGTCGTCGGCAGCGTCAGATGTGTATAAGAGACAGCAAATAAGCAACAGGGTGCAGTGCTGGTTTCAGTTATGATTTATATGCTGGTGCTGTCAATGCTGGGTATTTCATCCATGCATGGTACGGCCATGGAAGAGCGTATGGCGTCAAATGAATGGGAGCATTTTCGCGCCTTTCAGGCAGCAGAGTCGGTAATTCAAGATGCTGAGGTATGGTTTTTATTGCAACCGAATCTTATTGAAGCCAGTGCCGATGGTTCCACTGGTGTCTGGCCAACAGGCACAGTGATCGTCAATGCCTTTATGAACTCAAGGTTTCATTGGTCGACTAATGGTATTAGTTATGGTGATAAGTCCGGCAAGAGCGCTGAATTATTTGGCGACCTTATAGCATCGCCAAAATATGTTATTGAAGAGGCGGGCTTTGAGCCTGCGGATAACGACCCAGATACATTAGCCAAAAAGACAGGAGTTTTTTATTACAGGCTATCGGCGCATGGCTATGGCCGTTCTGTAGGATCGCGCTCGATCCTTCAGGTGACCTTCGAAAAGCACAACAATTGAGGCAGGGACGTTATGAAAACAGGATGTTTTTATCAACCATTTGTATCCCAGTTAGTCTTCGCATTAGCGATAATTGGCCTTGGTCTACAAACCTATCCTGCGTTTAGCGCTGACAACTCTAAAGGTGCGTACCTGTCAGCACAAAAACCGGATGGATTGGCAAGCGCCTCTACCGATGTGGTTGACAGTGAGTTTTTCTGCACTGGGTCGTTTGCCGCAGCGACAGCTAACTCAGGCACTATTTCCTCTGACACAGCATTATTTTTTGCGCGCTTTACCACCAACGACTGGATTGGTCATTTAATTGCTCGGCCTATCTCTAATGGCACTAACTGTGGGCCAGTGCCATTGGGTAGCATTTGTTCTTCAGCTTGGGATGCGGGTTGTAAATTAACCGGAGGCTTCTGTTTGGAAATAGGTGAAAGAGTCTCTAAAATCGAGCCCAATGATAGAGTAATCATTACCCGAGATGAAGATAACGTACCCAAGGCATTTCGTTGGAATCAACTAAAAGATGGTGGTACCCAGAGAGCATCTTTAGATCAGTCTGACAACTTAGGCGGTAAGCGTCTTAACTACTTGCGGGGTGTCAGAGACCAAGAACTGGCCAAATGTAAGGGCGGTATTTTCCGCAACCGAAAGTCAGTACTCGGCGATATTATTTCCTCAATCCCCACCTATGTTGGTCCGCCGGAGCGCTTTTATTTCTCGAAGCCAGAGTTTACCGAAGGCGCCAGCTACGGCACATTTAAAACCGACCATAAAGCCCGTGAACCCATGGTGTATGTTGGCTCTAATGGCGGTATGTTGCATGGTTTTAAAGCGTCTGACGGGGGAGAAAAGTTAGCCTATGTTCCAACGTTAGTGCTTGAAGACCTGTGGCAGTTAACCAAAGCAGACTATAGCCACCGTAACTATGTAGATGGTCCAATTTCAGAAAATGATGTGCACTACGGCAGGGTCTGGCACAGTTTGCTAGTCTCTGGCTTAGGTACCGGCGGACAGGGTTACCTTGCTCTGGATATTACCAACCCTGCTGAATTTTCTGAAGCTAATGCGGCCTCTATTGCGCGATGGGAATTTACCGATAGCGACGATGTAGATTTAGGCTATACCTTTTCCAAGCCCTTATTGGTACGGTTGGCGAATGGCAAATGGGGGGTTATTGTTGGCAATGGCCTCAATGCTACTGAGGCCGATGGCAATGCCAGTAGCACCGGTAATGGGGTGATTTTTATTCTCGACGCCGAAGACGGTAGCCTGATTAAAAAGCTCGATACCAAGCAGGGAAGTGCCGATGACCCTAAGGGGCTGTCGCGGCCTAATGGCATTATTGGTACCTCGGCAGTGGATGAAGACGGAGACTTTATTGTTGACCGCCTGTACGCCGGAGATCTATTTGGCAATGTATGGGCCTTTGATCTGTCCAACTCTAACCCCAGTCAGTGGGCGTCAGCCTATGGTCCGGCCAATAACCCAGACCCGCTATTTGTAGCCATAGCTGATAGTGTTAAACAGCCTATAACCTCTGATCTAAAAGTAAAAAGCCATCCTTCTCAAGATGGCTTTTTGGTTTACTTTGGCACAGGCCAATATTTGGGTAAAAGCGATTTAACGGATCAGAGTCAGCAGACTTTTTATGCTATCTGGGATCGCATGGGCAACAGGTCAAATAGTTTTACCCGTTCTAGGTTACTCGAGCAAACCATGACAGAGCATGCCATTACGTCGACCGACCTACGGGGTCGAATAGTAAGCAAAAAACCCATTGTATGGGACGACGGTAGTTCATCGCAGGACGCCAATGAAAAACTTGGATGGTATATCGATTTGACAAAGGGCGAGCGCGTACATCAGGCACCCATCCTTAGAGATGGCCGTGTTATTTTCGTTACCGTAACCCCGGCCAATGATTCCTGTGCCGGTGGGGGGACTAGTTGGTTAATGGAAGTTGCTGGCGCTAATGGTGGGCGCTTAGATGAATCTGTTTTTGACTTTAACAAGGACCGTTTTTTTAATAATCGGGATATGATTAATGCGGGCGATATAGACAGTGATGGTCATGATGACTATATCCATGGCTCAGGTATTCAGCGAAAAAATGGCGGCATACTTTCACGTCCTGTCATCATTAATCACCCCGACGGCCGCACTGAATCAAAATATATTACCACCTCAAAAGGCGAGGTCGAATCCATACTGGAGGACTCTGGTCGCAACCGCCATATGCCCTGGCGAGAAATCCGTTAATGGAATACCAATTAGGAATATTAAAATGAAAGCAATAAAAAAATAACGCTACTGTTTAGTTTTCTCGTTAGCGCACTGGCCATGCCAGCGGTTTATGCTGAGCAGGAAATAGACCCCAACTGAAAAAGTGTTAAGACCAGCATCGATTTTATTGATGTAAAGCAGCGTTTAATCGTAGTGGCTGATCGCGAATTTGAGGTGCCTTTTAATACCTATATTATTAACAGCAATAACAAAGCGATTGCGTTATCTACACTGCAGGTAGGTAATCGAATTTGGCTCTATATGGACGACAGTGGATCGCAAATTAAACGTATAGAAAAACTCAAATAGAGTGAATAAAAGAGCTATGAGAAATTCTACTGTAAGCACTAGAACGCCACAGGGATTCAGCCTTATAGAGCTAATGATTGTAGTCGCCATTATTGGTGTTATCAGTGCAGTCGCCTATCCCAGCTACAGTGACCATGTCACCAAATCCAGGCGCACCGATGCGCAGGCAGTATTAATGGAAGCCTCACAATTTATGGAGCGCTATTACACTGAAAACAATCGTTATGATCATGATACTGATGGCAGTGCTGTCGAGTTGCCAGCCATTCTTCGTGAGTCTCCTCGGGATAGTCGAGCCAAGGTGTATGATATCGCCATTGCTGCGACGGCGGCGACCTACACCTTAACCGCCACGCCAAAAAATGCGCAGGCGGGAGATGGCTTTATACAGCTGACCAATACCTTTGCCAAGGGCTGGGATCGAGACAATAGTGGCGGGCTTTCCGCTGCTGAGAAAAGTTGGAGTAATCACTGATTAGATAGACATAAATGGCCTGCGCACTGAGATTAAATTTCACCTATTATCAAAAGCAGGCTGCCGAGCTATCTGGATGAAGATGCCGCAGCTCCGTTAATAAAGGCATTTGCCGGCAATAATTTAAAAGTTGAGAAGCTAACTGGAAACGGTGCAGCGCGATTAAAACTTTTTATGGGAAGAGTGCTTGATGCTTAACACGACGCAAGTAGAGCAGAATCCCAGCATAAAAAAGCGGCGTCATAAGTAGCCAGGGAAGTTGGCCTTGCAGCGTAATGGTTCGCCCCTGAAATTCAAATAGCACTGGATTCCACCAAGGACCAAAGGGTGATAGAGGTGCCCAGGATATGGGTTTCCCCACCGCTAGCTGGTCATGATAAAGAAACATCTCTACCAGTATATTTTGCCCGAGAAACAAAAACAGCAGGCACAAAAATACCGAGTGATGCCAGCGACCAAACAACTCAGGATCGCGGCCAAAAATCAGCCAAGTAACGAAAAGCCCACCGCAACAAATGGCACCAGCATCTGCCAGAGAATTAAGCAGCCAATTTAGGTGCAGCGGTATCCTTTGAGTTAAGCCTACAGCTCGACGAGCATCAACAGCGTCACCAGCGATGATGCCGTAGTTAAACCACAGTTCCCAACCAAGTGCGCAAGCAATAAAAGTACTGATATACACAGGAAGCACCCAGTTGGGGATTATTTTGCGATGATGTAACCAGGGAATGGTCAGCAGAGGGATAAGCGCACTGCTATAGACAATAATGACTAATCGCGCTTGCTCAAAGGTTAGTGTTTCCATGGCGCTCTCTACTGGTTAATGGGTAGGGTATTGTAAGACTATCTATTGATTAACTTATATAGGCAGGCTAAGGGTAGACTAATAGACTTGTAATACTGCTGAGCGAGCGTTGCATAAACCCTATAAAGGTGTGACTATTTAGGGCGGTAAATAGATTTTCAAGCTAATTAAAGGATCAAATGCCTATGAAAAACCACTCTATTCTGACCAGTTTAGTATTAATAATACTGGCGGTCTCGTTTCCCATAGCGGCAGATCAGACTGGATTGTCTTCTGCAGTAGCCGCTGAAGCTCGAGTATGGATCCAGTCGCCTGTAGATATGCAAGAGGTCAGCTCACCGGTGACTGTTGTGTTCGGTAGTGAGAGCGTCAGTATTTCTCCGGCAGGTGTAGAGCAGGAAAATAGCGGCCATCATCACCTTCTGGTTGACCTTGATGAACTGCCCGCGATGGATATGCCATTGCCCGGTAGCGCCCAGCTTATTCATTTTGGTAAGGGTCAAACAGAGACCTTATTATTGCTTGAGCCGGGCCTGCACAGCTTGCAGCTGTTGTTGGGTAATCATATCCACGTGCCCCATTCTAGACCTGTAATGTCAGAGAAAATAACGATTTTGGTTAAGTGATTGGTGCTGGGGCTTGCAGAGTTTGAGGCGCGCCCCCGAGTTGGCTACCCAAGAATGCAAATCGACTTAAAATACTGAACCCTTCGCAACGTATTGTTATGCAAGCCTGTTATGGCCGTGTTTGCTATAAGAGCCGACGGGCCACGATGACTTTTCTGTAGCATTAAAATCTGAGGTACCTGCAGCAGATCCTTTGTGTTACTTAGGATGACAGTGGTTGGTTCAGGGCGACAGCAAACAGGCACCTAAAGCGTCTTATCACTAGTCCCAGTCACCGCAAAAACCACCTCACCATCTACCAGCTGACCCTTTAACTGATCACCTGGCTTAACTTCAGCAACACTCTTAATTACTGCATTATTATTATCACGAATAATTGAGTAGCCGCGGCCCAATGTTTTAAGCGGGCTCACTGTATCAAGCAGGTGCATGGCTTGGGTGGTTTTGCTCTGCTTGAGTTCTAGCTGTTGGCTGACTGCACGCATCATCTGTTTCACTGAATTAGCCACTACCTGTTTGCGTTGGGCAATGGCGTCTTTGGGGTTTTGGCGTGTCAGTGTATCTTGCAGGTTTTGCATAGTCGCGCGCTGCTGCTGCATTTTGCCAGCCATTGCACGGCGCAAGCGAATATCCAAATGATCCAAATGCTGGGCCTGTTCTTTAAGCTTGCGACCTGGGTGTTGCAGGCGTTTTTGCAGATAATCAGTGCGCTGTTCGAGGTGCCTGATTTTGCGGATTACCGCTTCGGATAAAAGTATTTCAAAGCCTTCAAACTGGTTGAGTATGTCCTCGCCATCTGGGCTTAGCAGCTCGGCTGCTGCTGAGGGCGTTGGAGCGCGTAAATCCGCCACAAAGTCGGCAATGGTAAAGTCCACTTCATGGCCTACAGCACTCACCACCGGAATCTCACTGGTAAAGATGGCTCTGGCCACTGCCTCTTCATTAAATGGCCATAGATCCTCTAATGACCCACCGCCGCGGCCAACAATTAAGGCATCGCACTGACCCTGCTGATTAGCATCGGCGATAGCCTGAACAATTTGCCCTGCAGCCTGCTCCCCCTGCACCATGGTTGGGAAGATACTCACCCTGATAGAGGGAAAACGGCGATTGAGTACCGAGAGAATATCTTTAACGGCGGCGCCAGTGGCGGAGGTGATAACGCCGATATGGCTCACCGACTCAGGCATCGGCTGTTTATGCCGGTTATCGAAAAGCCCCTCGGCAGTTAGCTGTTGCTTAAGTTGTTCAAACTGGCGCTGCAGGGCCCCAAAGCCTGCCTCTTCCATATGCTCGATCACCAGCTGATATTCACCGCGGCCCTCATAGAGGCCCGCGCGACAGCGCACTAATACCTGGGTGCCATTGGCGGGCTGAAAACCGACACGTTGGTTGGCATTGCGAAACATAGCGCAGCGCACCTGAGCCTGATCATCTTTTAGAGTCAGGTACCAGTGGCCGGAGCCGGGGCGGGCAAAGTTAGATATCTCGCCTTCGACCCAGAGCATAGGCAGCTGGGTTTCAAGTAGGTGACGCACACTTCGATTAAGTTGGCTTACACTAAAAATCTGGCGTTCTGAAGGATTGGAATTCATCGGGCTATTGTAGAGATGCAGGTCTGCTTAAGTCACTGTTTTATTTATCTTTTTAAAGACTAAATAGTTGTTTACCTAGATATGGCCACTGATTTATAATGCAGCGCTTACTTTTCAAAACCTCGCTGAGGTAAGCGTCCCCTATGTTACGCATTTCCCATGAAGCATTAACCTTTGACGATGTACTGCTAGTTCCAGGGTATTCTGACGTCACCGCAAAAGATGTGTCTACCCATTCCCAGCTCACGCGCGATATCAAGATGAATATCCCGCTGGTCTCTGCAGCTATGGATACAGTTACCGAAGCCCGTTTGGCCATTGCCATTGCCGCTGAAGGCGGTGTCGGCATCATCCACAAGAGTATGACTATCGAGCAGCAGGCCAAAGAGGTGCATGCGGTCAAGAAATATGAAAGTGGCGTGGTTAAAGATCCGCACACTATTCAGTCGACGGCAACGCTAGAGGAACTGCATGATCTGACGGTGGCTAATAATGTCTCGGGCCTACCTGTTCTTGAAGACGGCAACCTTATTGGTATTGTGACGCGTCGCGATGTGCGTTTTGCCACGGATATGGATGCGTTGGTCACCTCGGTGATGACTCCAAAAAACGACTTGGTTACTGTCAAAGAAGGCGCCGAACCAGATGCCGTGCGCGCTTTATTACATAAGCACAGAATTGAGAAAGTATTGGTCATCAATGATGACTTTGAGCTTAAAGGTCTGATTACCGTTACCGATATTGATAAAGCCGAACAGCATCCCAATGCCTGTAAAGACGATCAGGGTCGACTGCGTGTCGGCGCCTCTGTTGGCGTAGGTGAGGGCACAGATGAGCGTGTTGCCGCGCTGGTTGCCGCTGGTGTTGATGTATTGGTTGTTGATACCGCCCATGGCCATTCCAAAAATGTATTGGATCGGGTTACCTGGATCAAAGAGAACTACCCCGAAGTGCAGGTTATTGGTGGCAATGTAGCCACTGGTGCTGGTGCTAAGGCGCTGGCTGATGCCGGTGCTGATGGCGTTAAGGTTGGTATAGGTCCAGGTTCGATCTGTACCACAAGAATTGTGACTGGTATTGGTGTACCGCAGATTACTGCGATTGCCGATGCCGTCGCTGCCCTAGAAGGTACAGGTGTTCCAGTTATTGCCGATGGGGGTATTCGCTATTCTGGCGATATGTCCAAAGCCGTTGTCGCTGGTGCCAGTGCGGTAATGATGGGTTCAATGTTAGCCGGTACAGAAGAGGCGCCAGGTGAGATTGAAATCTATCAGGGCCGCTCCTACAAATCTTATCGCGGTATGGGCTCTCTGGGCGCCATGGCCCGCAGTCAGGGTTCCAGTGATCGTTATTTCCAAGATGCCAACGAGGGCGCCGAGAAACTAGTGCCTGAGGGTATCGAAGGTCGAGTGCCTTACAAAGGTCCGGTCTCTGTCATTATTCATCAAATGATGGGTGGCCTGCGTTCAGCAATGGGTTACACCGGTTGTAACACCATGGATCAGATGCGTACCCAACCAGAGTTTGTGCGGGTGACCTCAGCTGGTACCAGCGAGAGCCATGTGCACGATGTGCAGATTACCAAGGAAGCGCCTAATTATCCGGCTGGTGGCCGATAAGTCTCAGGTGTTGTTGTGTTTTAAAAAGGGCTGCGTTCAACTAGTATCGCAGCCTTTCTTTTTTAGGGTTAATTAATGTCAGATTTACATTCGCAAAAAATTCTTATCCTCGACTTCGGGTCCCAGTACACCCAGTTAATCGCTCGCCGTGTGCGCGAGATTGGTGTGTTCTCTGAGATTCGTGCCTGGGATATTACCGAAGAAGAAATCCGCGAATTTGATCCCAAGGGTATTATTCTCTCCGGTGGCCCCGAGTCGGTGACCGGCGGTGCCGATGCCCCTCGAGCGCCAGACTGCGTATTTACCATGGGTCTGCCAGTGCTGGGTATCTGTTACGGCATGCAAACTATGGCCGGGCAGCTGGGCGGTAAGGTTGATACCTCCGATGTGCGTGAGTTTGGCTATGCGCAGGTTAAGGTCGAAACTGGGTCGAGTCTGCTGCAGGACATTAAAGATCATATTGGCCACAACGGTGAGTCACTGCTCGATGTGTGGATGAGCCATGGTGACAAAGTTGTGGCTATGCCCGAAGGCTTTAGCCTGATGGCCTCGACCCCATCTTGCCCGATCGCCGGAATGGTCAATGAAGACAAGAAATTTTACGGCATTCAGTTCCATCCGGAAGTGACTCATACACTGCAGGGTGAGCGTATATTTGAACATTTCGCACTGCAAATCTGTGGCTGCGATGCCCTGTGGACTGCCGCGGCGATTATTGAAGATCAGATAGCCCGAGTTCAGGAACAGGTAGGCGACAGCCATGTGCTGTTGGGTTTATCTGGGGGTGTAGATTCCTCAGTGGTTGCTGCGCTACTCCATAAAGCCATTGGCAGTCAGCTAACCTGTGTCTTTGTCGACAATGGTTTGCTGCGCAAAAACGAAGGCGATATGGTGATGGAAATGTTCGCCAAAAATATGGGCGTAAAAGTTATTCGCGCCAATGCCCAAGACAAGTTCTTAGATGGCTTGGTAGGCGTTAGTGACCCAGAAGCCAAACGCAAAGTTATCGGCAATACCTTTATTGAAATCTTCGATGAAGAGTCAAACAAAATTAAGAATGTTAACTTCTTGGCCCAGGGCACCATCTATCCGGATGTTATCGAATCTGCGGCCTCTAAAACCGGCAAAGCCCATGTCATTAAGTCTCACCATAATGTGGGCGGCTTACCCGATGATATGGCGCTGGAGTTGATTGAGCCACTGCGCGAACTATTTAAAGATGAAGTGCGCAAGATCGGTGTTGAACTGGGCCTGCCCTATGATATGGTTTACCGGCATCCGTTCCCGGGTCCGGGCCTTGGTGTGCGTATTCTCGGTGAAGTTAAAAAAGAGTATGCCGATATTCTGCGCGAAGCCGATGCCATCTTTATCGAAGAGCTGCACAACTCCGGCTGGTACCACAAAACCAGTCAGGCCTTTGCCGTATTCCTGCCCATTAAGTCTGTGGGTGTGGTGGGTGATGCGCGCCGCTATGAATGGGTGATTGCCCTGCGTGCGGTAGAGACCATCGACTTTATGACTGCTCGCTGGGCGCATCTTCCTTATGAGCTGCTAGAGAAGGTGTCGAACCGTATTATTAATGAGATCACCGAGGTTTCTCGGGTGACTTACGATGTATCCAGTAAGCCGCCAGCTACTATTGAGTGGGAGTAGCATAATCAGCAAGTTAAATAGAAAAAAGGCATGTCCTTTTTTATGTTTTGGCAACAATACTTCTGATAGTAAGTTTATTTTTGATCGAACGATTTGCATTTAATGCCATTGATACTAACTATGATCCATTCTCAAAAATAGCCCATGAAAAACGAGAGCTACGTGGGAAGTTGATAGACCATGAGTTGACCAAGAGCATTCCCTATAAAGATATTAATAAGCTATTTCCAGAAAACAATGAAATTGAGGGTGATATCAGTGACTCACCCAAATTTGGTATCGATTTATATCGGATCAGCTACACTTCGGTATTTCTCGATAAAATAGTCACACTGTCTGGTCTTATCATCGTTCCAAATAAAGATGGTCCAATTCATCATGTGCAATATCACCACGGGACTATGCTTCCTTATCCATACGCCAATGGTGAAGGTTCTTTGGATGCACCGTCTCTATATTCTGGGGAATACCCTTAAACACATAAGGCCCATTTCGAAACACGTTTGTTTGGTAATTATTTAGGATCTGCTGGTTTCTTGGTTAGTCTGCCAGACTACATCGGATATGGAGTTTCTAATGGCTATGAACACCCGTATTCTGTCAACGATCGCCTTGCCGAACAATCGGTTGATATGCTAATTGCAACTCAGTCTTTCGCAGAGAAACTTAAATTAGAAGTAACAGACGAGCTATATCTATCTGGATGGTCTGAAGGTGCAGCAGCAAGTCTTGCTGCACAGAAACTAATTGAGAATGGCTCCACAGATATCGATGATAGCTCATATGAAATTTCGATTTCTGCTAATTTTGCTATAGGGGGATTTTATAGTATGGAACTCTACAGCAAGCTTTTTGTCAGTCTATTTCCTCTTGATTATTCTGATTGGGGAGACGATTTAGATGTGTTGTTATGGACCCTTTATGCAATCAATGCTTACAGCGACGATCCTGTCTCTTATACACATCTCCGAGCCCACGAGACCTCTCTAC
>OJCJ01000298.1_pt1 | contig 10808 bp, 12 predicted proteins | sample 1591811 | NCBI WGS metagenome assembly OJCJ01 (sample SAMN05416758, study PRJEB24817) | seawater metagenome | isolation source: Sea water | place: Canada:Atlantic | collected 2013-07
CAACTTTGTTGGAACCAGGAAACTCATTAACTTTTGCAACTTCTGCTGGAGCAAGAGCATTCATAACATATCTTGATTGGACTTCCGACCAATTCACAATATCAATTTTTTCACCTTGCAGTTCATTAACAATTGCCTGCACTCTAGAGCCTCTCATACCAACACATGCTCCAACAGGGTCTATAGATTTGTCATTGGCGCGAACGGTAATTTTTCCTCTACTACCAGGATCTCTTGCAACTGACATGATTTCAATTTGTCCTTCATATATTTCAGGAACCTCTTGAACAAAAAGTTTTGCCATAAATTGAGGATGAGTTCTTGATAAAGAAATTTGATGACCCTTGACCTCTTCTTTGATGTCAAAAAAATATGCTCTGATACGATCTCCATTTTTAAAATTTTCTCTGGGAATAAGTTCATCTTTTCTAAGAAATCCCTCGGCTTTTCCTAAATCTACAATAATGTTTCCAAATTCAATTCTTTTTACAATGCCAGATAATACTTCTCCAACCTTATCTTTATAATCATTGAATTGTCTTTTCTTTTCAGCTTCACGGACTCTAGTGTAAATGACTTGTCTAGCCATATTAGCAGTAACTCTACCAAAACTTACAGCTGGAAGTTCTATATGAATTTGGCTTCCTATTGATGCTTCAGCATCATGTTTTTTGGCTTGTTCTAATAAAATTTGATTTGATTGCAGAACTGGATCAAATGTTTCTACAACATCTTTGATGTGTGTTAATTTAAAATTACCTGTAAATCTATCAATCACAGCTTTAATATTATTTTCTAATCCGTACTTAGATTTTGCAATTATTTCAAAAGACTCTTCCATAGCTTGCATAACTATATCCAATTCAATTCCTTTTTCTTGCGAGACAATGTCTGCAACTTTTAATATTTCATTTTGATTCAACATGTTTTAAATTCTGGTTAAAAAAAAAGGCGGGCTAACCCACCTTATGGTTAATTACTTTTACGAACGCTAAAATAGAATAATTTACTATTTTTGTCTAAGGCTTTTTTCTCATATTTAGTGCCAATTGCATTGAAAATGCTATATTGCCACATATCTGGTGTCTTTATCTTGGTTTTGAAGCCATATTTAGAAACTAAAATGAGGGCATCAAGAAAATAGTCGCCATGATCAGTAGCAAATTCCAATGACGATTCAGGCTTCATTGCTGGTAAAATTTGTTCCAAAAGACTAGCGCTAAAAGTTCTTCTTTTTTTATGTCTCGTTTTAGGCCAAGGGTCTGGGAAAAAAACTCTTACTGTATCTAAAGAGTTAATTGGAAGATGGGTAACTAAACTTTGAATATCATTATGAAAGACAAATAAATTTTTTAGTTTATGTTCTGACTGATAGCGAGCAGCACGAAGAATACCGTCTATAAAAATATCACAACCGATAAAAGTTTTATCTAAATCTTTCGATGCATCTTTAGATATTTTCATCCCATCGCCTATTCCTATTTCAAGAACTAAAGTTTTATCTATGATTGATTGAAAAAAAGTATTTGTAGGATCAAATAATAAATTTTGAAATCGAGATAGTCTTTGAAAAGACTTACCTTGCTTTCTGCCAAAATATTTACCTTCTGATACGGTCATAAAAAATTCCTAACATATACATTAATAAGATTAATATAATTGCGATATTTAGAAAAGGTTTGCATTCTTGCTTATTAGAAGATTTGAAAATATCAAAGTTTATATAACCTTTTTTGTTATTATTAATTTTATCTAAAATTTGACCATTAGTATTTACAACTGCAGAGATGCCGGATGGTGTAGATCTAACTAAAATCATTTTTTGCTCTACACTTCTTAATACAGAGTTTTTAAAATGCTGGCTTGGCCCAATATAATTACCAAACCAAGAGTCGTTAGATATTTGTAATATGAAATCTGTTTTACAAATATGATTATTAATACGTGAGTAGTCAAAAATTGACTCAAAACAAATCATTGGACTAACAATAAAATTTTTATTTAAGTTTATATGATTATTATCTTCTCCCTTGGAAAAGCTAAGACCCATATCTAAAAATTTACTAATTTTGTAACCATCGAAAGGTATATATTCACCAAAGAGAACTAATTTTTGCTTATCATAAGACTGCTCGACATCTCCCTTATTATTAATGTAATACATTCGGTTATACAGCTTGTCCTCTGTAAGGGCATTAGCACCTAGGATAAGATTTTGATTATTTGATAATAAATTTCCAATTCTTTTTAAAAGAGCTTTTTTGTTATTAAGATCAAGGTTTAATGCGCCCTCTGGCCAAATGATTAGATCAGAATTTGGATGCTCTCGAAGTGCTTCTTTTGTTTGTTTTTCGTAAATTTCTAACTTTTTTATTGTTGAAATATTGACTAACGACTCTTTAATATTTGGTTGAATGATGAGTATAGAAATTGAATCGCCATCTTTATCATAAAATCTATCTTTACTAAAAGATATGAACTGTAGGCTATACACAACAAGTATGAGTAAGGAACATAACAAAAGAATAATTTTTTGCTTATTAAAAAGACCATAAAGAAAAAGAGCTATTAATAAATGATTGATAATACCAAATCCATAAATTCCAATAAGCTGTATAATTTTCAAAATATATAAATTATTTACCCAAATAATTGATGATGGATTCCAAGGGAAACCACCTAATAAAAATTCTTTAATCATCGAAACTAAAGTTAAGGAAAGAGGTATGAGTATTATTCTAATATTTCTTTTATTAACTATCTTATTAAGCAATCCAATAAGGCAAATATTTAACAAAGCTAAAAAAATTGATAGTAAAAAAATCATCAAAATTCCTAGCGCAATATACAATGCCCCTCCTGTTTGAAAAGATTGCGATATCCATGAAAGTGAAAAAAAATAATTTAGAAAAAAGAATAGAAAAAGTAATTTTAAATTAAAACTTTTTTCACCAAGGTATAAGTAGAAAATTATTGTAAAAGAAAGAAAATAAAAAGGTGTAATAGATAAAGGAGGAGTTGATAAGAAATAAAAAAAAGAAGCTAGAGGTATTAAAATATAGAAATAATTTTTTTTCGATAACACACTATTTGGCTTTCACACCATGTACGATGACTTCTAAAACTTTTCTTGTGGAGGCTTTAAAGATAGTAAATGATAGTCTTTTATTAATTTTAAACTTCTCATTTTTTTTTGGTATTCTTCCTGCGATATTGAAAATAATGCCACCAATTGTTCCAACATCTTCTTTTAAATTTTCTGGAATTTGTATGCCAAATTCTCTTTCAAAATCATCAACAAGCATGGCAGCATCCATAATAAGTTTTTTATTTTCCACATGGTATAGAGGATCTTCTTCGCTATCATGCTCATCTTCGATTTCTCCAACAATCTCTTCAACTAAATCTTCAATTGTAACTAATCCAGCAATAGAGCTATATTCGTCAATCACCATAGCCAAATGCGTGTTTTTCTTTTTCATTTTTTGCAATAAATTAAAGACTGGAGTTGTTGACGGCACAAAAAGCACTTCCCGCATTAAAGATTGAATTTTAAAAGATTTTAAATTAATTTTTTTGAAAAGATCCTTGATATGCACCATTCCAAAACAGTTATCTAAATCACCTCTTACCACAGGCATTCTAGAATGAGCCTCTTTGTTGATGATTTTAATAAGTTTTTCTTTTTTAATATTTTCATCAATGTAGACAATTTCACCTCGCGGAACCATGACGTCATCAGCAACTTTTTTATGAACATTGAGTAGGTTATTAAAGATTTTTTTTTCTTCTATCTTAGCTATTCCTGAAGTGTCAGATGTAGCTGATATAAGATTAATAAGCTCAGATTTAAAAGTATCGTCTTTAATTAAATCTTTTAGTAACTTAAGAGTTAAGTTTTTTTTAAGTTTCATGAGTTGCCTTTAAACCTAAGTTAATCATACAAATGTTTTCTAACATCCTCATTGTTTCTCTACTATTTTTATCGTAATGGCTATATTTGAATAAGTGAAGCATTCCGTGAACCATTAACATAAAAAAACTTTGTGTTGAATATTTTCCATTTTTCACAACATAACTTTCTGTGATTGCTATATCTCCAGAGAAATCAATATCACCAAAAGAAATTACATCTGTAATTTTATTTTTTCCTCTAAAATTTTTATTTAATGATCGAATTTCTTCATCGCTAACGATCTTAACACAGATTTCAGATGAACCCTGAATATAATGAAGGGATTGAAAGTATGTTAATAGTATAGAAAGTTGTTTTTTAGAATTTTTAATAAATTCTTTAAATTTTTTATCACCCATAAAGGAAATCTTTAATTTTTTATTTTTAATAATCAAAATTGAATTTTATTTATCGTAAGCATTAATAATTTTTTCGACCAATCCGTGACGACAAACATCACTACTATTTAAATGAACAAAACCTATATCTTTAACTTTTTCTAATTTTTCCATTGCATCCATCATTCCACTTTTAGCATTATCAGGAAGATCTTTTTGACTCAGATCTCCTGTAATAACCATTTTGCTGTCTTGGCCTAATCTTGTTAAAAACATTTTCATTTGGGTCGGTAATGTATTTTGCGCTTCATCTAAGATGATAAAGGATTTATTTAAAGTTCTTCCTCGCATGAAAGCCAACGGTGCTATCTCAATTGCATTGTTTAATACTCGACGATCCACTTCTTCACCTGGCATCATTTCATATAAAGCGTCATACAAAGGTCTAAGGTATGGGTCAATTTTTTCTTTCATATCACCAGGCAAAAAACCCAATCGCTCGCCAGCTTCAACAGCTGGCCTTGATAAAATTAATCTATTAATTTTACCCTGAACAAACAAACTAACACCATAAGCAACAGCCAAGTAAGTTTTACCAGTTCCAGCAGGACCAATCGCAAAAACAATATCTTTAGACTGAAGTTCACGTATTAGTTTTTCTTGATTTTTTGTTTTAGGGTAAATAGCTTTTGATTTTGTAGCTATCATATATTTATTATCTTGTTCAATTTGTTCTTTTACATAATCAGGTTTAGCTAAATCAATATTTAGTTCCAGATCTTCTTGAGAGATATCTTTATTTTTGAGACGTTTATAGAGTCCTTCTATTATAAAGTATGCTTTTTCAACGGGGTCTCTTTTACCTTTAATGGATAAGAAATTACCCCGATTATAGAGTTTAACTTGAAATTTACCTTCAAGCGCCTTTAAATTTTTATCATGCGAACCAAAAAGAGAGACTAAGAATTGATTATCATCAAATTCTAACTGTTTTTGATGAGTGCTAGGTGTAACTGTGCTCAAACTTCTGCTTTTCCAATAAGGGAGTGAACTGATATGTCAGTAATCTGTACGGGTACAATGTCGCCAATAATATTAGGATTTCCAGGTATTGCAACACTTTGATTAAATTCAGATTTTCCCTTTACTTGTCCTTTATATTTTCCAGAACTACTAATAAGAACTTCTAACCTTTTTGATAGAAATTTCTTGTTAAAATCAATTTGCTGTTGATCGAGAGTAGTTTGCATTATTTTTAATCGATCATCTTGAATTTTTTTTGGTATTTGCTCTCTATCAGCAGCTGGGGTGCCAGGACGAGGGCTATATTTAAAAGAGTACGAATTCATAAATCCAACATGATGAATTAAATCCATAGTATCTTGAAAATCTTTATCATCTTCTTCCGGAAAACCGACTATAAAATCTGATGAAAGAGCTATGTTAGATTTGTGTTTTCTTAGTTTATCAATAATTTCAAAATAAAACTCTCTCGTATGTTTTCTATTCATTAATTTTAATATTTTATTGGAACCAGATTGCACAGGTAAATGAAGACAAGACATTAGTTTGCTATTAGTTCCATGGAGTTCAATGAGGTCGTCTGTCATATTATTGGGATGACTTGTAGAGTAAGTAATACGTTTAATTTTATCTAACTCAGATATTTTATTAATTAAATAACTTAAGCCTCTTTCTTTGCCTGAGGAATCAGGTCCATGATAAGCATTAACGTTTTGCCCTAGCAGGGTTACTTCAATCACACCTAACTCTGATAACTTTTTAACCTCTTCTATGATATCGGGAATACTCCTAGAATATTCGCTACCCCTCGTATAAGGAACAACACAAAATGTGCAAAATTTATCACAACCTTCTTGAATTGTTACAAAAGAAGATTTTGAGTCGGTATGCGATTTGAATCTTTTTAGAGTATCAAATTTATCTATGGCGTCGAATTCTGTCATTGTTTTCAAATTTGAATTCTTATCTGACAAATAGGTATCTAATAGTTGTAATGATTGTGGTCCTAAAACTAAATCTACGTAAGGAGCTCTTTGTTGTATGAGTTCGCCTTCTGCTTGGGCCACACAACCAGCAACGATAATTTTATGATCATTTTTTCCCTTTTTGTGGACACGCCCTAAGTCGGAGTAAGTTTTCTCTGTTGCCTTTTCTCTTATATGACAAGTATTTAATACTATGTAATCAGCATCTTGATAATCATTTGTTGATTGCAGTCCGTGAGAGACAAAAATATCTTTCATTTTATCAGAGTCATAAACATTCATTTGACAACCAAAGGACTTAATAAAAAAACTTTTTGCTTTATTCATTTATAATTTTTTTGAAGAGAATGGCACTATCACCAACTGTATTTGTATTAGTCAAATCTTTATAATAGTTTTTTCTTTCATTGTAAGCTTTATAGCCTAATTTTTCATAAAGTTTAATAGCAATTTCATTTTGAGCACTCACTTCAAGAAAAATAGTTGTATTTTCTCCTTCTAAATGGGCTTTTTTTTCAAAAGACTTCATTAAACTATACCCTATTCCATTATTACGTTTATTTTTCACAACACCTAAATGGAGAATTTCAATTTCTCTATTTTGATTATGATTAAAAATTTCGTGGCCAAGAATTAGTCCTGAAATATGATTTTTATCTTCAAAAAATATATTTAAGCAATTTTTATTAGTAAAATGATCTCTTATTTGTTTTTGATCCCATGATAAATTTATATCTGAGTTATGATTGACAACCCAAGTAATAGGATCTGAAATATTTGAATATATTTTCAAGATAAAATAATAACATAGAGCTCTATATCTATTAAGTTTTTAAATTGATTTATTCATTACATCTGCCAATATTCGCTCCTTAAAACATGAATAAAGAAAAAAAATTATATCTTAAAAAAAACTCTGCCATCCACTCATCGGGACTATTTGCAAAATACGATATTCAATCTGGTGATAAAATAATTGAATATGTTGGAGAAAAATTAACAAAAGCAAAATCAGATGTCATTGCTGATGTACATATTGAAGCTAATAAAAAAGCTGGAACAAATGGTGCGGTCTATCTTTTTACTCTCAATAAAACTCATGATATCAATGGTAAGGTTCCTTGGAATCTTGCTAAATATATTAATCACTCATGTGACCCTAATTGTGAAACTGATATTATTCGAGGAAGAATATGGATAAGTGCTATTAAAGATATAAAAAAAGGTGATGAGCTAACTTATGACTACGGATATGACATGTATAGTTTTGAGGAACATCCCTGCAGATGTGGATCAAAAAACTGCTTAGGTTATATTGTAAGAAGTAATTTAAGATGGCGTGTTAAAAAAAAATTAGAAGAAAAGAAGAGAAAAAAAGCTTAGTAAGATTTTAATGTAGATTTTTGTATTTAGCATTTTGGAATTATTATCTAATTTTCATTATCAATTGAATAACCTGCCGATCTAACTGTTCTGATAAAATCTTGTTCGCCATTTGCATTTAACTCTTTTCTAAGTCTTCTAATATGAACGTCAACAGTTCTTAGATCAATATTAACATCATGAGGCCAAATTCTGTTTAGAATAAAATCTCTAGAAAATACTTTTTTTTTGTTTTGAATAAAAAATAATAAAATATTAAATTCAGTCGGACCTAAATTTAATTTTCTCTTATTTCGAAATGCTTTTCTTTGATTCTTATCAATAGAGATGTCTTCAAATATTATTAAATCTGATTGCTTGTCACTTTTCTGTGTTCTTTTTAATATGGCTCTTACTCTTGCAATTAGCTCACTAGGTATAAATGGTTTTGTTAAATAGTCATCAGCCCCATATTCAAAGACCACTATCTTATCCTGCTCAGCATTTTTAGCTGTCAACATAAGTATTGGTAAATCAAGATATTCCGATTTCATTTTAATCCTTTTAAGAACCTCTAGGCCCGATATGTTGGGTATCATCCAATCAAGAATAATTAGATCAGGTACGTAACTTTCTATCGCCGGGAGTACATCATCTCCATCATGCACCAACAGACATTCAAAATTATTTCTTTTTAAGTGGAGTTTAATAAGTTCAGATATATTTAGTTCATCTTCTACTACTAATATTTTATTTTTCACTTATTTAATCAGAAGAATATTGGCCTTCAATTAGAAAATGAACTTCTTCCATAATATTCGTTATATGGTCACCTATTCTTTCTATTGCTTTTGACATTTGAATTAGTGAAAGTGAGTCAGGAATGACATCATCATGTTTTTTCATATAAGCAAGAACTTCTGATATAAAAGCACCATGCAATTCATCAATCACATCATCTCTTTTAGTTATTTTATCAGCCTGTGACAGACGTCTTTCAAACAAACAATTTAATGCATCATGAGTCATAACTGAAGCCTGCTTACCAAGATTAGATAACTTTTCAATAAACTCAGATGGTATATCTTTACTTACTCTAGTTGCTTTCTTTGCTACACTTGTTATGTGATCACCAATTCTTTCTAGGTCTCTAATAATTTTTATTGTACAAAATAAAAATCTTAAATCATCAGCTATTGGCTGTCTCATAGCTATTATTTGAAAAACAAAATCACTTATTTCGTGGTTGAGCTGATTAATATTATCATCATTATCCACTACTTTTTGAGCTAATTGCTCGTCTCTACTATGTAAAACCACTAACGCGCTAGAGAATTGCTTTTCTAAAAGAGATCCCATCTTAACAAGTTTTTCATTAATAGTATTTAATTGGGACTCGTAGAACTTGTCTGCATGTTTCATTTTATTTAGCCAAACCTCCCTGTGATGTAATCGTTAGTTTTTTGATGATCAGGTTTTGTAAATATCTTAGACGTATCCCCCTCTTCAATCAAATTTCCTAAATGGAAAAAAGCAGTTTTATCAGAAACTCTTGCAGCTTGTTGCATAGAATGTGTAACTATTATTATTGTATAACTTTTTTTAAGGTCTGTGATTAACTCTTCAATTATAGAAGTAGCAATTGGATCTAAGGCAGAGCAAGGCTCATCCATTAAAATTACTTCTGGCTTAATAGCTATCGCTCTCGCTATACACAGGCGCTGTTGTTGCCCTCCAGACAAACTAGTCCCCATGTCATCTAACCTATCCTTAACCTCCGCATAAAGCCCAGCTTTCTTGAGTGATGTTTCCACGATTAAATCCATTTCATCTTTCTTGTCTGTTATGCCGTGAATTCTAGGTCCGTAAGCAACGTTATCATAAATAGATTTTGGAAAAGGATTAGGCTTTTGAAAAACCATTCCAATTTTTTCTCTTAAATGCTCTACCTCTATTTCTTTACTATAAATATCCAAACCATTAAGTGAAATGGTTCCCTCAACTCTACAAATATCAATCACATCATTCATTCTATTTATACATCGCAAAAAAGTAGACTTACCACATCCTGAAGGTCCTATGAGAGCTGTAACTTTATTTTTAAGAAAATGTAAACTAATATCATTAATTGCCTGTTTATCTCCATAGTAGACATTAAGGTTTTTTGTAATAATTGTGTTTACCATTTTTTTTCGTACTTTTTTCTAAAATAAACCGATACGAAATTAACTACAATCAAAAACATCAATAATAATATTATGGCAGAAGAGGTTTTTTCTATAAATCCTCTTTCTGAGCTTTCAGACCATAAATATATTTGTGCGGGCATACCTACAGCTGGTTCGAGAGGATTAGAAGGTATATCCATAATAAAGGCTACCATACCAATCATTAACAATGGTGCTGTTTCTCCTATGGCTCTTGCTAATCCAATAATTGTTCCAGTGAGCGTTCCGGGCATAGCTAAAGGCAATACATGATGAAAGACCACCTGATTTTTTGTTGCACCAAGAGCTAGAGCTGCTTCTCTTATTGACGGTGGTACTGCACGAAGAGAAGACCTACATGCCACAATTATTGTTGGGAGAGTCATAAAAGATAGAACAATTCCCCCAACTAAAGCTGTAGATCTTGGTAAACCAAAAAAGTTAAGCAATATACCAAGGCCTAATAGACCAAAAATTATTGAGGGCACAGCAGCTAGATTATTTATATTTATTTCAATTAGATCTGTCATCTTTCCTCTTTTTGCAAACTCTTCCAAGTAAATTGAAGCAAAAATGGCAATAGGAAAGCTTAATAAAAAGCAAATTAATATTGTAAATACTGACCCCATCACAGAACTTGCTACACCGGCTGACTCAGGATCTCTTGAGTCTCCAGATGTAAAATATGTGGAGTTCCAAACTTTTTTAACTTTTTTCTCGTCTATAAATTTATCATAGATATTTAATTGGAGGTTATTAACACTCCTTTGCTTTTCTGGAACAGTTCTATCAAAGTTTCCTTTATGAATTTGATCAATATGTGTTGATGTTGTTAAATCTACATTAGTTGTTTGATTTAAAAATTCAGGATTATTTATAAGAAAGTTTCTGTCTCTTATACACATCTCCGAGCCCACGAGACCTCTCTACATCTCGT